>LSQX01379169.1_pt2 | contig 34035 bp, 38 predicted proteins | sample 654561 | NCBI WGS metagenome assembly LSQX01 (sample SAMN04489861, study PRJNA283612) | anaerobic digester metagenome | isolation source: 4 biogas reactors fed with cattle manure at either 37C or 55C with and... | place: Denmark: Kongens Lyngby | collected 2014 | reverse complement strand
GTATTCGTAGGCGTCTCCGAGCAAATCGTCACCGTCGGCACGGTTCTTGCTCAGATCGAGACTGTCTGATTCAAAGATAGATACCAAATTTGTCAGACGGTCTACTTTTTCCTTACCCCGGCCCAGTTTGTCGTCATCGTTGAAATCCGCTACTGTTATGACACCTACTAGCTCATTTTCTTGAGCTAATTTATGTATTATTTTGTTCATGCCATCGCCAATTTCACTATTTCCCTTTAGTTTCACCATGTCGTGGAAACTGCCGCCTTCAGGGACTACCAACAATGCATCCGGCTTACCATAGTATTTATCGGTAACATATTTGACAAACAGCAAGACCAGTACATAATCCTTATACTGAGATGCGTCCATGCCACCCCTTAGTTCGTCACAGCTTTGCCATAGTTTGCTGTAGAGGTCACTCTTTTTTAACGCCAATTTTATCTGCCCCCCAAGCCCGTAGTATCAAAAGTCTAGTGGCAACTGGCGCGCTCCCGCGCTCTTGCCGGCCTTAATAAACATCTATTGTTAACCATACCGGTTTCCTCATTCTAAGGAATATTATATCACGGTAATCAAAAGCTTCGATACCACTTAAGTACCCCATCAGTTGCCTTGGGCTTAATCTGTCCTTGCTCGGCCAAATAGGTTAAATGGGCTGTGATGGCGGCGGTAGATAGGAAGTACTGTGAGTAGCTGCTGTCGATACCTTTTTCCCGGTAAAACCAGGCCACGATTTCTTCCCGACTCAAGGGCTCGGTTAAAATGCTAAGGACGAGCTTGGTTACTTCTTGCAACCGCTGTTTATTAGCGGTGAGCACTTCGGTTATATCGGCACTGGGATGACCATGGGCGGGGACGTAAATTTCGGCTGTGAAGCTCATAAGTTTATCTAGGGTAGCCAAAGAAGTTCCTACCTGAGCAAAGTAGGGTAGGTAATACTTGTCCAACGTGGCCAAAGGAAAGAAGGCATCGGCGCAAAAGAGGACGTTATCGGGCGTTAATACCCCTATCTGCCCCGGTGCATGGCCGGGAAGGGGTATTATCTTTAGCGGTTCCAGTTCGGGGTTATCCTCGCCAAGTTTCTTGTCTACCCGGGACGGCTTGGCCATGAGAAACTTAGTCTTTAGCTCAACAAAAGGGTCGCCGCCGTATAAATAAAACGGCTCTAAGTAGGGGTTCTCGATGATGGCTGCCTCCAACGGCGAGGCCCACGTTACAGCCTCTGTTCTCTTTTGGACGAAAGCATTACCGCCTGAGTGGTCGGCATGGCTGTGGGTATTGATAAGATGGCTAACAGTAGCGTCTTTTTCCCGTAAGGCTTTGAGCAATCGCCGCCCACTGTTATCATCCAGGCCGGTGTCGATCACCGTAGCCGCACCGTTATCGTGAAAATACAAGCCGATATTCACCGGCCCGGCTAGAACATAAGTTTGCCCTGTAAGATGAGTTAGCATGGTTATGCCCCCTTTTGCTGGTTTGCCGCTTACACGAGCTATGCGGCGTTGACCGGCATAATGCTTAACATAAGCTCCCACTCTTCTTGATCTTACCTAAAACATCGAATGGTGAAAAAGGGATGCAGGCACTAGAAACACCCAAGGTGCCGTTAGGATAGCCATATTAAGGGCTACTTTATGAGCTACGTTAGCTGGGACACCGGCTCCAACAGAAAGCCGGCGGTTAGTCCTATAAATAGCAGCCCCAACTAAGGCAATAACGATCAAATAAGCTACTACCGTTATCGGGCTGTCCCAAATGGTGTAAAAGGAACCCGGTTCAAGCAGATTCAAGAGTTCCATTCCCAGCAGCAAAGCTGCTCCGATGAAATCAAACAGAAAACCAAATAACCAGGCCTTAATAATGTAGGAGCGGAGCAACCCTTTCTCCAATTGCTGCCGAAAAGCTCGCAAGGATAGGGTAATAACAGCCCCGTCGATTACTAAATTACCTACAGCCGCCGCTAAGAAAAGGGGCGGGAAAAAGGGGAAGAACAGCAGGAACCATAAGGGGAAGATTACGTTGTAAAGGGTTACGTGTCGTCGCATGTTTTACTCTCCTTTAGCACCATGATCTGCGGGCATAAATAACCAGCAGCAGCTGATCTAAATAGACAGTTGCCAAGGTAGACAGGATGGCAAAGATGACAGCTGCTATCCCCATACCGGCTACCAACCCAGCTCCCACTGAAGGGCTTATGTTAAACGGTGCATTGAAACGAGCCGGCCCCACAGATAAATTAAGCCCCGGCTGATTATTTTGTTGACCCTTATTGCTGTTGTTATCAAATAAGCTGCGTACAAAAGTGACCACCAATAGGGGCCAAAAGAAACTCTGAGCAAACCGGTAGCTCTCCCCAAACGCTTCCAGCACACCGGTATCGTCTAAAGCTACGCTTGCTTCCCACAGGGAAAACAGCGTCATCAGCGCCAGCATAGCTAGCGGAGCCAACAATGCCACCAGGAAATTTAGACCGGGCACCAGTGCCAGCGGGATCAGTACTACGCCCACAAGTAAACTGATGAGTACCATAAGCAAAATCCCGCCGAACATCCGACCGGAATAAAGAGGGATCCCTTCCAAGAAAGTCTCTTTGTCCACCGGTTCGCCTTGCACTGCCGCTCGCTGTAGGTTCAGCTGCCCCGCCTCCAGCAAAACACCGGCTACCGCCATGCCTAACGCCGCCAGACCTGCCAGAACCATGGGAGAGCCATTGACAGGGTTGGCTAACCACGCCGTTCCCATAACCAGTAGCATTAATATGATAATAGCGCCGAAAAAAACAAGACGCGGTACGAATAAGAAGGGATGCTTTACCAGTAAATCAAAAGTCTCTTTGCAGTACTGCCCTAGTTCCTGAAATTGGTTCAGCGCGATCTCCTCCTAAAACAAGTGTTTTAACGCCCCAGGCAACTTTATATTCCTCTTAATTATCCAGACGCCTTTCTTTAAGTAGTTCCGTATGAAGTGCCTTTTTCCTTTATTGCTTTTTATGCTGGAACGCAAGTTGCTACCGAGCATTTATATATTTTTATGCAATATAAAAAGAGACTGTTCTTAAAACCATCGCTTTAAGAACGGTCTCTTCTTAGCTAAGTCCTTGTCTTTATTACATGGCCTGGCAGACATTTTTCCACAGTACCTCTAATGCTTTCGTCCCCGGACCTGATCCTGCTTCTACGGCCGATACCCCTGCCGCTGTACTCTTGACCAGCTCTTCATCAAAGGGGATCCGTCCTACTACCGGGATATCCTCGCCGGCGCAGTATTCCTCTAGCTCCTGAGTTTTTTCCGGTGCTAGATCCCATTTATTTATGGCTACTTGGATGGGAATATTAAAATGACGGGCCAGTTTAATAACCCGCTTAAGGTCGTGCTTACCGGCTACGGTAGGTTCGGTTACTATAAGCACTAAGTCAATTCCCGTTAGAGACGAAATTACCGGGCAACCAATTCCGGGCGGGCCATCCACTATAACTAGGTCGTAATCTTCCTGTTCGGCTTTCTGGGTAGCAACCTTTCGTACCTTGGCCACCAACATGCCGGAGTTTTCTTCCCCTGGTTTTAGTCGCGCATGGACTAAAGGCCCAAATCTAGTATTGGAAATAAACCACTGCCCAGCTACCCTTTCTACCAGCGAAATGGCACCCTCGGGACAAGCGGAAACACAAACACGGCACCCTTCACACAAATAGGGGTCGATAGCATACTTGCTTTCGGCTCCTGCCACCGCAGCATCAAAGCGACAAACTGAAGCACAGGTGCCGCAACCGGTACACAAGGAAGGATCGATTTGGGCCCCGGGCAAGGCGTCGAAATCATGGGTTTCCAACTTCTCCGGTGCTAACAATAGGTGCAAATCAGCGGCATCCACATCACAATCAGCTAGAACTTTGTTGGTAGCTAAAGCAGCGAAAACACCGGCCACCGTAGTTTTACCGGTTCCGCCTTTGCCGCTTAGGATAAGAAGTTGCTTCATGCCTTCACCCCTTCCTGCACCTGTTGCCACAGCGAGCGAAACTTCGGGCGCCAAGAGGGAAACGCTTCCACCAAGAGCCCTCCGTGGGCAATGGTCTCGGCAAAACGACGGTCAAAAGGTATGTGCATGTGCACCGGTATCCCTTCTTGGCGGCAATATTCTTCTACGTCCCCGGTTCCAATATCGGCTCGGTTTAGAACCACCCCGCAAGGAATACCCATCTCCCGTACCAACTCCACTGCCAGTTTAAGGTCATTGAGACCAAAAGGTGTGGGCTCTGTCACCAAGAGTACATAGTCGCATCCAGCTACTGTAGCCACCACCGGGCAGGAGGTACCGGGCGGAGCATCGAGGATAATAACCCCGTCCCCCAACTCTCTTTTAGCTGCCTTCACAACCGGCACGGACAAGGGCGTGCCTACATCGATCCGACCCTCTACGAACTTTATGTTGTCGGCAGTCCCGGTAGATACTACCCCAAGTCGGTTGGGTTCCTCACTAATTGCTCCCGTGGGGCAAACCCTGGTACAGCCGCCACAACCATGGCAAATCTCCTTAAAAACTAAGGCTTTATCTCCTAACACCGCCAGAGCATTAAAGGCGCAAGCTTTTACACATTCTCCGCAGCCAGTGCAAAGCTCGCGGTCCACTGCCGGGACCTGGATTGAGACTTCCTGCTTGGAATCAAAAGACGGCTTAAGGAAAAAATGGGCGTTCGGCTCTTCCACATCACAATCAATAAACTGCACCGGCTCTTCTTGAGCCAGCACATGCGCTAAGTTTACCGCTACAGTTGTCTTGCCTGTTCCGCCCTTACCGCTGGCTATTGCCACTCTCACACTATCACTTCCTACTAGTGATGACATGCACTGTCACCAAGAGTGAGGTCTCCGGATAAGTAGGCTTTTACCACATCATCGATGGGTCCGCTGGCACCAATGACTACAGAAATGTTTTGCTGAGCGAAAAGCTCTTGTGCTGAGGGGCCCATGCCACCGGCAATAATACAATTAACGCCTTTCTCACCTAAAAAGCGTGGCAAAAGTCCCGGCTGGTGCGGAGGACTGGTAACAACCGTTTTTGATTTGACTTGGTTGTCTTCAACATCATAAATAGTGAACTCCGGACAATGACCAAAATGAGCAGCCACCTGACCACTCTCTGTTGCTACTGCTACCTTCATAATAGTTTACCTCCCATGTTTTATTGCTAAAAAACGGCCACAGCCGCCGAGCTAAGCACCCGGGAAAATAAGCTTAACTTAGCATATGGTTCCTACGGCTGTGGCCTTTCCTGACGAAGTAATGACCTCAACTTTAGATACCGCTATGAGGCTTTACTGTAGGCCCTGATGCCTGGGCTAGTCGCCCCTCTTTCACTGCCGCTAGGGCTTCGCTCACAGTACCTTCAGCGCCGACATAAACCGGAATTCCGCTGGCCGCCAGCCCCCGAGCGGCGTTGGGGCCGATGTTACCGGTAACTAAAGCATCTACCTTTTCCTTGGCCAAATACTGTGCCACCGCAATTCCGGCACCACCGGTCTCGTTTAGAGCCGGATTGGGGACAGCCTCCCAAGTATTAGTATTGGTATCAACAAAAAGCAGGTATTGACAACGTCCAAAGCGTGGATCCACAGCACTGTCAAGAGAACCTTGCTGGGCTGTAATAACAACCTTCATAATCGCCCTCCTACCTAATTTTATTTATCTTTGCCTTCATCATCTGCCGGCTTCTCCAGTTCGGCCAGACGTTCCTCGATATCTTCTAGCTGGTCTTTTAGGTAGGCGGCCTGCTGTTTTAGGATCTTACCCTCGTCTACCTGCTCGGCCGGAAAAAAAGGGGGCACTGCGCCTTGTGGCGCCCAACCGGGCATGCCTGTGGCCCAATAACGATGCCTGAATCCGCGTCCACGCCCTCGCCCACGGCCGAAACCAAACCCACGGCCGCCGTAACCAAAAGGGCTGCATGCTCCTGGGGCAGGAAAACCGGCACAATATCCTAATCTACGTCCAGTTAGAGGTCCCATTCCCTGTGGTCCAGTTCCATCACCAAACGGCATTACTAGTCACTCCTTTCTTGTTTTTATATTCTTAACGAGCATATGCTCACTATTAGTATACCCTAGGTTATGGGCATTAGTCAATATCTAGAGAAACATTTTCAACTAGGCCCTTCCTTACTTCAAGATTACAATTACGGCAGTAACCAAAAAGCTGTAGAGATGTACTTGTTACCGTAAAATCGGCTTCTTTCTCTACAGCGTTCATATATTGGTTCAGTTCTTCTTTATCGGCATCAAAAACCCGGCCACAGCTTAAACAAATAAAATGACCGTGCTGTTCGTGGGCAATTTCATACCTGGTGGACCCCTTAGGTACTACGATCGGACAAATCATTTTCAGCTCGGTTAACAGTTCTAAGGTCCTATAGACTGTAGCCAATCCAATATTTGAATAATACTTCTTTGCTTCGGTATATATTTCTTCAGCTGTAGGGTGCTCCGGCATAGTGTTGTTCAAAGCTTGGAGAACAGCCCGTCTTTGAGGAGTCAGCTGATACTTATCATTTTTTAATCTCTTCAATTGGTTTGCCAGTGGCATAGTACGAGCTTCCCCCCTAACCAAATTTATTATTCTAACTCAAACACGCTACCAACAGGTATGCAGGCAAACTTACTACCCAGTTCATTATATAGGGCAACACTGGCTTCAAAACCGGTACAATGTCCAGCACCGACTATGTCTAGATCGAATTCGTCCAAGGCTTCGACGGTACGCTTGATCCTCTCATTAATAGCTCCATTAAGATGCGTTCCGCCGAAAAAAGCGTGTATCTTTTTTTCGCCAGTTAGTAGCTGTACATGTTTAAGAGTATTAATAAGTCCAGCGTGAGCACACCCTGAAATGACAACTATTCCTTTGGAAGATCGAATTACAAGAGCCTGATCATCTAAAATTTTATCCTGTTCCCAGCCGCTGTTTGATTTTACTTGAAATTTACTCGATATTTTTTCATACGGAGTCAACCGCGGGATTGCACCGGTCAAAAACACGCCTTCTTCCAGTTCCGCCGGCGTAGTTAGCAGATTCAACATAGCGCCCTCGTTTTGAAGTTGCTCCCTGGTCCAGCCAATGCCAATATATTCCGGAGCCGCGTCTTTTTTTATTGTGTAACGTTCACTAAATACATCAGAATGGGCGTAGACGTCCACCGGACCATGAAGCTTAAGAAAATCCCTAAGTCCGCCGGTATGATCATAATGGCCGTGACTTAAGACCACTGCCGAGACGTTCGTTAGATCTATCCCTAAAACCCCAGCGCTAGAAATTAATGTATGACCGGCGCCGGTATCAAAAAGTATCTTCCTACCGTTAACGTTTACCAAAGCAGCAAAACCATGCTCGGCTAGCAGTTCGGGCTGCCGTACGGTATTCTCCACCAGAATCGTGATTGAAACAACTGCCAGTTCAAGCACCTCCCCCGGATAATCCGCTATTTATATAGTATCTTTGTTATGGGCATATGTCAACAATAAGTGTAGATTTTCCCCTCATTCTGCTTCTTTTTTTGATCTATAATCCTCTATCGCTTTTTTAAGAGCAGCAGGCCCAAGTAAAGAACAATGGATCTTGGGGTCAGGTAAGCCACCGAGGCAGGCCATCACATCGCTGTCGGTTATGGCCCAGGCTTCAGTTAGGGTTTTATTCCGGGCCAATTCCGTAGTTGCACTGGTAGTTGCTATCGCCGCCGGACATCCGTAAGCCTCAAATTTTATGTCGCTTATTTTCCCATCGGTAACTTTGATCTCAATTTCCAAATAATCACCGCATTCCAGGGAACCTACCGCTCCTACGCCATCAGCATCGGGCAACTCCCCTACATTGCGTGGATTAAGGAAATGATCAAGCAATAAGTCAGTATACATTGGTAAAATTCACTCCTACTCTTAAAAGATTGTTTCTTAGCATATTGATCAAATGCTCTTTTATAACTAAACATTAAACCTGCTATTGTTCATATGTCAATAATCGAGGCCCAATATTTGCTGCCTATCAAAAAAGCCATGGCGATCGTCGCCATGGCTTAAAAATTGACTAACATCTAGGAAACCTCGATAGATCCTCCCTAGCTAAAACCCAGGAGGCTACCCACTTGATATACTAACACCGCTGCTCCCCAACCCAATAGCATGGTATAGCCCACGGCAAAGGCAGTCCAGCCGAGGGAATTAGTTTCTCTTCTAATAGTAGCAATAGCAGCAGCACATGGTGTATATAACAGACTCATAACCATAAACGAGTAAGCCGCTAGCGGCGTCCAGTGTTGAGCGATCACCTGGGTTAACCCAGCCTCCTGCACCCCATAGACAACTCCTAACGTGCTCACCACCACCTCTTTGGCCAAAACTCCGAAAGCCAGTGCTACTCCTGCTTCCCAAGTACCGAACCCAGCCAGCCTAAATAGCGGGGCAAGAAATGTTCCAATTTGTCCTAACATGCTCTCTTGGCTGGCGTACTGTACCCCCAATGGCAAATTAGCCAGCGCCCATACCAAAACCACTGCCATTAAGATAATGCTACCGGCCTTACGAATAAACATCCGCGCTCGCTCCCACATATGGATAAAAGTACTTTTGAAAGTGGGCAAACGATAAGGCGGCAATTCCATCACAAAGTACGAGGTCTCGCCCTTAAACAAAAACCGGCTAAATAATACGCCCATTACTATGGCCAGCACCATTCCCAGCAAATAAAGGGAGAATATCACCAGCCCTTTATTAGCCGTGAAGAAAGCCCCGACAAACAAGGCATAGATCGGTAAACGAGCACTACAAGACATAAGCGGCGTAATCAAAATAGTAATCAAACGGTCCCGTTTGTTCTCCAAAGTACGCGTAGCCATAATGGCCGGGACAGTGCACCCGAAACCCAACAGCAACGGAATAAATGACTTTCCATGCAAACCAAGCACGTGCATAAAACGGTCCATAATATAGGCGGCCCGAGCCATATAGCCGCTATCTTCCAGTAACGAAATAGCGAAAAAGAGCAGCATAATATGAGGCATAAATGCCAACACTGCACCGATACCGTTAATGATACCGTCGGTTACCAGCGACGTCAGCAATTCCGGCGCCCCAATATTAATCAGCCAGTTAGCAGCGATCCCTGCTGACCAGTCAAAAAACGTTTCCACTAAATCGACTAACCGATCCCCTATAACAAATGTCAGCTGAAAGACAGTCCACATTACCAGCAGAAAAATAGGAATGCCTAGGTATCGATGGGTGACGATGGCATCGATGCGATCGGATAACGATTTTTGTTCCATCGCTGACTGCTGCCGAACCACAGTCTGCTTAGCCATATTGACGATAAAGTCATACCGCCGATCAATTAGCGTGGATTCGATATCTTCTTCAGCTAAGTCCAAGCGATCAACAATTTCCTGTAGGCGTTTTAGTAGCTGCTCGCTTCCGGGATAGCGAGCTAATCGGCCCATGGTCGTTTCGTCCTGCTCTAATATCCTCAGCGCTAGCCAGCGAGATGGAAAATCAGCTGCTATGGCAGCGTTGGCCCTAATTTCCGTCTCCATTAAGTTTATAACCTCTTCTAGCTTAGGGCCATAGTTAACTCCAACCGACTTCCGCTGCCGAAGCTGGGCACAATTAACCGACCGGGCCACTAACTCCTTAAGACCTTTGTTTCGAATAGCCACCGTTGGTACCACCGGCACCCCCAGCAGTTTTTCCAGCTGCTCTATATCAATGGTTGTTTTTTTAGCTTCAAGCTCATCGTACATATTAAGAGCCACCACTACATTGGCTCCCATTTCCATCAGCTGAACAGTAAGATACAAATTGCGCTCTAAGTTAGTAGCATCGACAATGTTGATAACCACATCAGGTTTTTTAAACAAAATATAATCACAGGCTACTCCTTCATCTTCGGAATAAGCGCCTAAGCTATAAGTCCCCGGAAGATCCACCACCCGGATAGGTTCTCCCTGAAAAACAAGCTCACCTTCTTTTTTCTCCACCGTCACCCCTGGCCAATTGCCTACATGTTGACGAGAGCCGGTCAAATTGTTAAAAACAGTTGTTTTGCCTGAATTAGGGTTGCCGGCCAAGGCAATAACCAGCGGTAATTCACACTGTGCTTCTGTATTTAGAACTTGTGCTGCTTCCACATCTATTCCTCCCTTAAAGTTAGTCCCGCCTAACATTGGCCAATAATGGTAATTCTACAATACCTCTTCTTCCACTAATATTTTAAGGGCCATACCGCGTCCCAAAGCCAGTCGACCTTCACCCACAGAGATAATCAGCGGACCGCCCACATCGTTTTTTATCACCCTTATTGCAGTGCCACAAACAAGCCCCATTTCTGTCAGTCGGTGAGACAAGTTCCTACCACCATCGAGTTCTCGAATTAAGACTGTACTGCCGGCTGGAACAAAGCCAAGTGGTAAGAGACGTTTCTTCATTTCTTTATCGCCTCCACCCAAATGCTGGCCGCTTCTTCTTTTCTTAGACTTAGGTGATAACCTTTTACCGTAATTTCTATCGGATCACCCAGCGGAGCAGTACCTGTAACAACAACTTCTGTACCTAAGGTAACCCCCATCTCCAAAATCCGCCGCCGCACCAGACCTTGGGCTTCGATTTTAACTACACTGCCGCCTTGTCCTACTTTGAGCTTGCTTAGTCTGTTAATGATTTTCGTGTCCAAAGAAACTTGCCTCCTTAGTTATTTAACCTAATTCTGCTCGTGCCTATTGGCAGTAAATCCTGTCCCTTCGTCCGGCAAAGACACAACCGGCAAAAATTCTACCAGTTTCTCCATAGTTTGTGGGCTTATTACATGTTCGATCATACAAGCGTCTCTTTCAGCGATCTCTGGATCAACTTCCAATACATCAATCAAAAATTGCTTAAGTAAGCGGTGCCGCTGACGTACCTTGGTCGCCAGCTCCCGACCGACACCGGTTAGCTCTACCGGGCCGTAAGGCTCCTGTTTGACGAGCTCCTGCTTTTTCAGATTTTCAATCATCTGGGTCACACTGGGTTTAGTAACATTTAGTTGGCCGGCAATATCGCTCACCCTTACTAAACCATCCTTCTCTGTAAGATCGAGGATCGCTTCCAAGTAATCTTGCATGGATGAAGAACCTGTCAGGACATAAGGCATATTCTTCACTCCTTAGCATCAACAACAAAAGTTAGTTGTGCCTAACTTCTTGTCGTAAAATAATGGTATGATAATCATTCTCATCCTGATTCTATGATAGCTATTTCCCTCGGCTTTGTCAATGTAAATAACGATCGCTTTGATTTACATTTAGTGATACGTTTACGGTAAACCTAGTTTAGGGCACGGAAACTCTTTCCTCTTTTCTATATTGGGCAGAATGTATTAAGAAATGATTGGGAGGCTTGACGATGAAGAAGAAAACATTGTTGACGGTGATAGTCTTGGGCGCTGTTTTTATAATTATGGCCGTCTCTGGAATCACAACGTTCGGCTCCAGTATAAGACTTGGCTTCATCGAACGCAGCCATGCTGACCTATGGTCGGCAAAATATTACCTGTTTACAGGTTTTAGAGAGCGCAAAATAAATCCTGGAGATACTCCTCATGACCTTAATATTGAAATAAAAACATCTTCGGGTAACATCGATTTGGAAATCAAAGGTGAAGATGGCACTGTGTTTTACTCTGAGCAGGATATCCCCACGTCATCTTTTGTGGTAACAATAACAGGGAAAGTGTCAGTTCGTATAACTGCACGCAGGCACCGTGGCGGATTTTCGGTAAAATGGTAGACAGCTCGTATTACCGCGTACATATTCCACCGCTTCTCCGGTTTTTAGAGCAAAAGAAGCCGGGCGGCCACAGAGTGTCTCCCCTACGCAAGACTTGCAGCCCATAACCCTACTCGTAGGGGAGGGCCTCTGTGCCCTCACGAAATAAATAACGTGCAGGTTCCAATGTGAGGCCGGGCCCCGTGCCGGCCCCTTGTCTATAGGAATACTTGGTGTAATAAACTGATATGCTGCTTGGATAACCATTGATCGCAATAGTTATTCATGTTATTATTATTCAAAGGCATTTTAGGGAAGATTCTTGCCCTATCGGAGAACGTTTTATTAGTTTACTCATATAAGGAGGGTCTATAATAGATGGCCAAGTTTAGGCACCGTTTTCGCTGTTTGGGTTGGGCGTTAATTATGGTCTTGGTTTTCCCTTCGCTCCCCGCGTTAGCCAGTGGACTATCGGCTCCGGAGCAGAGTGTTATTCGGGAAAACTTAAGCCGCATCGAACTTTATGAGAGCGACGCCGACCATGCTTCTTTGTTTCCTGGCTACAGTGAAGATGAAAAACTGCTGGCTGCTCTGCTGGATTGTTACCAACAAGCTATGGCCGCAACGCCAGTACCGTTTCAGTATCCAGAGCATCCCAAAGATGCTTTCGAACTTACAGTCTGTCTTCAAATGAACCCTAATACTTTCTTTATATTAAACAACGGCCAAAGAGCCCAGCTGACTATTGCCAAAGAGACAATACTATTTACCAAACCTGGCGACGACAACTTCCTTACCATAACTGATCAGGCATTGACCACCAAGCTGGCATCGCAGATAAATGAAGTTTTTCGAGCACAAAGAGTGCGGACCATGGGGAGACTGGTCGTGGAACCGGAAAAAAGAACAGTGCCCATGGGCCGAAGCTTTGTAATTAAAGGAGATATGGAACGAAATAACGATAAGATGATGGTATTTTTAACTCCTGCCGGAACATTACCGGACGAGTGGAGCGGCGACTTTTACGCTTCCATAAAAAGCACCTCGATAACACATGGTGACATCATCTACCCTTGCCAGGAAGCCGTTTTCTTAGGCCAGGTGCCGGTACAATACGGCCGTTATCACCATCCGTTCACCATCTGTCCCCGTCTCGGCCAGCGTGTAGATGGCACCTATGGAGCCATTACCCCGGGGGAATGGGAATTAGTTGTTCGCGGCGGTAAAACAAGTGGGATTACAATAGTTTCTACATCAACGCTAACTATTGTGCCCGGCTATAAGGCCAACTCCCTGGCACTAGTAGTGGATGGTAAGGAAGTAATAACCGATGTGCCACCAGAGCTAAGGGATAACCGCCTGTTTGTGCCGGTGCGCGCTTTAGCCGAAGCCCTGGATTGCCAAATGCAGTACCAAGCAGAGCAAAAGCGCATTCTAGTAAGCCAAAACCATGGCGAAACCATCAGCCTAGCTGAACGCCCCAGCCCTGATCGTAACCAAATTGACCAAGAAATAATTCTGGGTAGCCCTTTGCCGATAAAAGATGGACGGCTGCTGGCTCCGGTAAGAGCTTTGAGTGAAGCTTTCGGATGCAAAGTTCATTGGGATGAAAACAATAAAGCTGTGTGGGTAAACAGGTAATACTGTCTACATTTAACATATAGTGTGCCTTAGCATGAAAACGGCAGAGAAAGGTGGCCAAACGGCCACCTTTCTCTTTTATTGCCCCTTGAGAAGATACCCCTGGGAAAATAACAGCAATAAGCTCAGTCGGTTAAAGGCAGAGCCCCCATTTTTTTAGGTAATTTTTATTCTTCTATGGCATAAGATGAGTTACTCTCATCTTATAAACAATTCTTTCTTATTACACCCTTTAAGTTAGTATGTTAGACTCTGCCGTATTCACTTAAAGACGGGAAAAGAAAGCAGGTACGATATGGGCAACCTAATGCGAATATTATTTGGCGCAGCAACGATACTCTTTTTGCCTGGCTATGCATTGCTGTTTGCAATCTGGCCCAGAAAAAAACAGCTTTCCCTAATAGAAAGGCTAGTATTAAGCTTTGGACTTAGCATGGCCATAGTACCGCTGCTTCTCTACCCGCTGAGCTTTGTCTCCTGGGGAGTTCAAACATGCTCTGTTAACCTCACGGTACTTGGCTTTATTGTCATTATGTTTTTGGTAGCTTATTACCGGCAAAGAAGGATGCCTGCAAAACAGAGGGCTGTCTTATCCATACCTTTTCCAAGGCCCAGCTGGAATAAGATGCCTTCACTGGATAGGGCCTTTGTAGCTGCTTCTATTATTGTGGCTATTTTTACGCTGGCATTGTTGGCCGGTTTCTATGGGGCCTCTACAGAGAGCCGTGTTACAGAGTTTTACGTGCTGGGACCTGACGGTAAAACAGGAAGGTATCCTGAGACGGTAGTGGGGGGCGAAACACTGGACTTAATTGTGGGAGTTGGAAATTACGAACAGGAAGAGACGGCTTATACCATTTACATGGACATCGACGGTAAGAATACAACGATTGTCGGTCCGCTAAAACTGGGGCCAGAAGAAAACTGGGAAAGATGTCTTAAGGTTCCGGTTCTGACGGGGCGGGGAAAAAAGATAGTTGAGCTTCACTTAATGAGGGAAGGGATGAAGCAGGTTTACAGAAACTTATATTTTTGGCTGGATGTGAAGTAATGGATGGCCAATTAGCAGAAACGCGTGTAGCTGCTATTGCGGCTTATATACAAGAGCAACAAAGCATCTTGCCTCTTTGGCTTTATCTGTTGGTCCTCAGTCTGGCGGAATGCATGGTGGGACTCGGGTACCAAGAGGCCGGAGCTCTGATGCATATGGTTATTCTTTCTGGTTTGTACTGCTCTTCTTCTTATTACCGGCAGGATGATATTCACAAGTTGTATTTAGCTCTTAGCCTGGCCCCTTTGACTAGAATTATTAACCTGAGCCTTCCTCCGTTTCCACTGCACCCTGTTTTTTATTATTTTTTAGCAGGGGTTCCGATGCTTGTTGGCGCTTATCTGGTAGCTCAAGAAATTGGTTTTAGTTTTTCCAAAGCCTTTTTGGGGAGCGAAAGCTTTATCCAAGTGATTGGCGGTTACTGCCTCGGGGTTATTATTGGACTAATGAACTACATTTTTCTTAGGCCGCAATTTATAGCCCAGGGTTACGGGAAGTGGCCATTTCTAATTGCTTCTTTCACTGTCCTAATATCCAGTGGGTTTTTGGAAGAACTGCTATTTCGGGGTATTTTGTACCGCACAGCCGTAGAAACGCTAGGCCAACAGGTTGGATGGTTATATTCGAGTTTGATCTATGCCTCTTTGCAGCTTGGCCGCTTTTCGGCTGGGGCGGTCTTAATAGCTCTGGTATCAGCTCTTGTTCTAGCTAACTTTGTTCGTCGCCAGGACTCGCTGATTGGTGCAGGCATAGCCCATGCAATAGCCAACATTTGTCTGTTTTTTGTTGGGCCACTGCTGTTCTAGAAACGAGGTGGTTCCCCTGATGTCGGTTCTTAATCCGATGACGAAAGACTCTTGGTCAGCTTCGTTGGCCTCTACTATTGGCCTTATTATTATCTTTTCCTTAATAACGATGCTTGTTGTTAAGGAATTTGCCGAGCTTATACCCGAACAATCTTTGAACCGGCACTTTTTCCAAGCGCTGGTTAGGTATCTATGTACAGGATTGTTCCCGTTGTTGATGGTATTTGTCCTTATTGTATTGTCTAAATTTATTAACGCTTTGCTTTCTAAATAAATGTGAATAGCGGTACGAAATCGGTGGTTAAATAGACGTTTTTACCTTTCGGTAAAGGGGTGTTTGACACCATGCAAGCTAACACTACGCAGTCAGAGATTGTGGCCGTGATACCGTGTTATAACGAGCAAGAGACTATCAAAACGGTGGTTTCTAAAGCTTTTAAATATGTTCACCGCGTTATCGTAGTAGACGATGGATCGAAAGATCAGACGGGAGAAGAAGCTATGTTGGCCGGGGCTGAGGTCCTTACGCACCCATACAATCAGGGGAAAGGCGCAGCTGTAAAAACAGCCTTTCTCCACCTTCGGACCAGGGGCTGCAGGGCGGCTGTTTTTTTAGATGGGGATGGGCAACACGATCCGGCTGAAATCCCACGCGTTCTTACCCCGGTGCTAGCCGGTAATGCTGACATGGTGGTGGGTTCTAGATTTATAGAAGGCTCGTACCTGATTCCGTTGCATAGAAGAATTGGTCAAACAGTGCTGAACGTAGTGACTTATATCGGTTCACGGGTTTGGGTTTCCGATAGCCAAAGCGGTTTTCGCAGCTTTTCCCGTTACGCCATTGGTGTTATGGACTTTAGGGGAAAGAGATTCTCGATCGAATCGGAAATGCAGTTTATTGTCGCTCGCCATGGGTTAAAAGTGGCGGAAGTCCCTGTTACCACTATCTATGGTAGTCGGGCTAAGCGGAGTCTTTTTCTACAAGGGTTGGATGTGCTATTTGGTGTGTTTCGACTCATCTTTAGCATCAATGATTTCTCTAACGGCATTGGTCGGCCGGAAAATAGGGAAGTATCCCGTCTTAACTAAGCAAAGGGAGGCAGGCCTATGCTGGTAAGCGTGGTTGTTTGTACGTACACCATGTCTCGGTTAGATGATCTGGACGAAGCAATTATATCGCTGCTTCAGCAAACCTATCGGCCTATTGAGATTATTGTAGTGGTAGATAATAACAAGGAACTATATGAAACCTTACAAGTGAATTTTAAGTATGGAATTAAGGTAGTTCACAACCAGTATGTGAAAGGGTTGTCCGGCAGTAAAAACTTCGGTATCAATTCCGCCCAAGGAGAGATCATTGCCTTTCTTGATGACGATGCCAAGGCCGCCCCGGATTGGATAGAGCAAATGGTGAAGGTTTATGAAGATAGACAAGTGGTGGCGGTGGGCGGCCTTACTTTGCCTCTGTGGATAGGTAAAAAGCCAATCTGGTTTCCGGAAGAATTGTTTTGGGTGTTAGGTTGTACGTACAAAGGCCATCCCGAAGAAATGACTGCGGTTAGAAATGTGTTCGGTGGCAATTGCTCTTTTCGCCGCAGTTGTATCCACCAAGTGGGTGAGTTCTTACCCTACTTGGGACGCATTGGAAATAAAATGCTTACCGGTGAGGAAACAGAATATTGCATGCGCATTTGGCGCCGGTTGCCCGAGCACAAGATTATGTATAACCCGGCTGCCGTTATCCAGCATAAAGTCCCGGAATCCAGAACTACACTTAGCTACTTGTTAAAGAGAACTTACGGTTCCGGTTTTTCCTTAGCTGTTATCCACCGCTTGCTGCCTAATTACGGCCTAAAAACAGAAACGGGTTTCTTGAAACATTTAATATTAAGCTTTGTTCCTCGCATGCTGAGAGTTTTTCCGCGGCACCCTTTAACAGCTCTGGGGCAGTTGGCTGTGGTTGTGCTAGGGGTTTTATTCACAGGGTTGGGGTATCTGGTCGGTAGTGTCCAGAAAGTGTCAAGCGAAGTGGAAGCTGAGACCGGAAAAACAAAACTAGACCTATTAGAAAATGACGGTCTGTTATCGGTCTTAGCCTCTTTTTGTAGTTTGTTGGCCTGGGTGATGCTGTTTTGCAACTTAGTATTTATGCCTGATCTTCGTCTGGGGCCGTTTGGCCTGATTCACTCGCTGTCCCCGCCTTACTTTGTGGCTATTGTTGTTAGTTTAATTAGCGGTTTTCTTACTGCCGGGGGTAAACAGGAAAAGCCTGTTCTTCAGTTCCTTAATTATGGTTTTTTGCTGGTGGCTTTATGGCTGGTGCCCATCATTTTAGAGGGAACCCCTCGCTTTGCTTCTACCTACAAAACCATGGGCTTTGTTGAATATGTTTATCGTAGCGGCCGCTTGAATCCGGCTGACTGGGAGTTGTTTTACCATAACTGGCCTGGCTTTTCACTGCTCTCGGCGGCTCTCTGGATAGCAACCGGCTTGGAGAGCATTTATCCGGCGGCACTTTTATATCCTGCCTTTCTGCACAGTCTTATGGCCATGGTGATCTATTGGATGCTACGGCAACCTGCGCAAGATATTGGTTTTCCTAATGCTTGGTACCTGGCCGGGGCTTTTTACCTGATTGCCAACTTTGTTAATCAAGACTACTTCTCGCCGCAAAGCGTAGGCTATTTCTTGCTTTCTTTAATCACTGTCTTGCTCGTTGATCGTAAGCGGTGGTTGTGTGATCAAGATAGAATCTATGGTTATAAAATAACGCTGCTTATATTATTTGCAGCCCTGGCTATGACTCATATTCTGTCTTCGTTGGTGGCGCTGGCTCTGTTTATTGTGTTTAACCGGTTTGACAAAAAGACGTACTTTAACCTAGTGCTCTTTAGTATTGTGGTGCTGGTGTCCTGGACAATTTATGGTGCCGTTACCTACTTTGATGCCCATATCGCCAATATTGTACAAGATGTTTTTCGACTGGGACGGGTTTGGAGTGCCAATATCAACCACCGGATTAGGGGAAGCCCGGAGCATGTTCTGGTTGGGCAGATACGGATTGCCTACGCGGCCTGTTTGGGGTTGTGCGGTGTTGTTGGTTGGTTGTTTTATACTAAAACAGATATAAGAAAGATCGGGACAAAGTTCATCAAAAAAAGGTTTAGCCTGAAACAGAAAGCTTTACTGTGCAGCGTAGACAAAAATCGGCAGCTGCTCTTTCTTGACTTCCTAAAGGTCTCTATAGCTAACCTAGGAGTAGCGGGGGCTCTGGTTTATGGTGGGGAGTCTTTTATGCGAGCCTATTTATTGATGTTGGTACCATTGGCGTTTGCTTGCATAAGCTTTGTCGAGCCTAAAAAGCGTTTGATCTGGTTGTTGTTATTTTATATTTTAGCGTTGCCGTTTCATTTTATTGCTCACTATGGGAATGAACTGGTGGACTATGTAAGCCCGGGTATTATTCGGGGAACGGACTTTTTGGCCCAACACTCGAGTGGTGGGTATGTGGTTGGACATGATCAGATTTTGGGAAACTCCCAGCATACGGAAAAATTCATTTCTTTGACTTGGGCCCGGTATCTTACTGACCAGGCAACTTGGTTCAACAAAGACTACCATGTATATCTATCGCTGGGACCTTGGGAAAGAAATTATTGGTGGTTGTTTCAAAACAATCCCGATTTTGTGGAACAAATGGAAGTTAAGCTGAAAAAGGATCGAAACAGTGCCTTGTTTTATAGCAATAAAGAGATCGATCTTTACATCGTATACCCCTAAGACATAGCGGCCGCTGTTACCCCTTAGATAGATAAAACGTGTGCTTAGGACGGGGAGGGGCCTCCAGATGAATTTGTCCAAGCCGGAATTTCGTCAGATGCAGCTGGCGGTAATGGCATCACCGGGCGAACCGGTTTATGCTCGGCTAGTATTACGCCGGCTGTCATTTTGGCTTACTCCTATTGTTGCTAACTGGCCCATCACACCTAATACGGTAACTGTGTGGTCGATTATAGCCGGTACTGCCGGAGCAGTCTGTCTCATGATACCTGGATTAGGCAATTATGTTACTGGGGTTACGCTGGTTCTTGTCTGGTACTTCTTGGATGTGATTGACGGCGATCTGGCCAGGTTCAAGCGCATGCAAAGCCTAACCGGTGTTTACTTAGATACTCTGGGTCACTACATTGTAAATCCCTTAATCTTTGCCAGCTTTAGCATATATTTGGCTATAAAACTTAATTGCTGGATATATATTGGACTCGGCTTTGTTGCTTTTTTGATTCACCAGTATTCCCGGCTGGCCAGGGATATTAGCAAAGCGATTAAGTATGCCGAGATTGATAAAAAAGCTAATCCGCGTCAGGTTCTGGGGGAAGTGAATAGCATCCCTACATTTAAGACCGTGCAAATGCTGACGCTAAAAATAGCTGGGCCAGCTTCTTACATCCTAGATACTGTCAGTGTTACCTTTCTTAGTGGGATTTTGCGATTCTTGTTGGCTCATCATTATATTGGCTGCAGTGTAGCAATTTATCTGTTACTTGTTCTGGCTGTGTTCGCCGGCACGACGTTGATTGTTATCGGTGAGTTGAAAGAACTGAGAGGAGGACGTCCCCAAAATGAAAGATAAAAAAACATTTAGGCTTACTCTTGTGTTGTTGCTTCCGTTACTTCTCTTATGTTTGGCTTTTAGTTACCCGCCTCTCCAAGAAGCCCAACATAACGAAAAAATAGCCGTGATGACCAATTCCGAATGGGATTGGGACCACGGTTGGCCGGAGACGGACTATTTGTCAGTGCTTAGGGAGACAGTGAGCGCACTGGATTATCTAGGATACCGCTATGATTTGGTAAACGAGACCATAGCCCAAGATGACCTAAATTCCTACGTCATGGTCATTTCTGTTGCCGGTACCGATGGGAAGAAAATATTACGGTATTGTACAGACACCGATCGGACGGTGTTTGTTCTGTATGATGTGAGTCCGGAACTTAGCGCAGGTCTTGACATTACCCAGGGTAAGTTCGTTCTTAGTGCTGAAGGGATTCCCGAGATAACGAAGGAGGGCCCCTTAACTAAAGGGTTGGTGAGCGAATACGGATCACTACCCTTGTGGGGGGCTTATGAACATTGCTTTGGTCCGGAGGCGGAGGTACTACTAAAAAACCCTGAAGGTTTGCCTGTGCTGACAGAGCAAAGAGGTTCCTCGGGGCGGTACGTATTTTTACTGACCAGGGCTTTAACCTGGAATGCCTACAGTTATCGCTTGTTAGATAACTTGATCCAGGAAGCTACTAAGCTGGCTAAGATCGGTGGGATACCGTATGCCATGGATGTACCGGTGATCATTCGCTTGGACGACTTTTCTTCGGGGTCGCTTTTCTGGCGAGCTTATACAGATATAACCCGAAAACTGACTATAGCGGCCATTATGGGGCAGATGGACACTGAAGGGTGGTTAACCATGGCCCAGTCCGGGGTTGATATTGTGCCCCATGGATACAACCACGAAGATCTCTCTACTTTGACTTATCAGCAGCAGGCGAAGATAATTGCCCGCACGGCAGAGAAATACCAACAATATGCCGGCCGGCAACCGGTGGGCTATATCGCCCCTTACAACCGTATCAACGAAGATACCACCAAGGCGTGTTCTAAGGCCGGTCTCCTTTGGATCACTACCTATCACGGTATGGCCCGAATTCCCCGCCATTATTACCGGGACTGTTTGAACTCGGTTTGGGTGTTGGGAGCGAGACCGGAAGCTTTTGTTGACGCAGCTGCAGTAGAAAAGGCGTTAGTAGAAGGAGCGGTAGAGCAAAAGCCGCTTGTGTTTGTAGAACATCCCTCTGCTCGAAACGAGGAAGGTCGTTTGCAAGACTCTCTGTCAGCACTGCGGGCTACTGTAAATTACGTTAGTACCCATGACGGTTATTATTTAACCGGCATAAATGACTATTTTAGCCATCTTATCGACCAAAAGCAGGTGCATTGCGCTGACAACTCCATTGTTGTTAAAAATGAGATCGCTGCCGGGCTGACTTTTACTTATCCTGATTGTGATCGAGAGCATATGATGCAATTAGGCAGTAGTGTGCCTATGTTTTACCGCCATGGTTCCACGGTGCTTCCTGCCTTGCAGCCGGGAAACTACCTGCTGACACCGGTGCAGAATATGCCTGTTCTTCTTGAACCCGGTCCGGGTGTGGTTATTAAGAGCGCTGTTTACTATCCGGAAGACAAAAGAGCCGAGGTTTTGCTGGAGGCATTTGTGGCCAAGGATATTGAGCTTACAATAGATCGTATGCCAGCCGGATCCTATCTGGTGGAGTTGGTGCAGCATGATGAAGCTAAGAGTATTTATACGGCCAGTTCATCTCCTGACGGGGACGGGCGGTTGCAGCTGCCGCTACGGCTGCCACAGGATACTATGCTTAGATTAAGCATAGCCTTGAAACAACCGCTACCCCATAACCTCCCTTGAGGTGATTTGCTTGCAAACTTCCCCCAATCAACAGCAGGCACCTACCTATTGGCATATCCTGGCACGCTATCTAAGTAAAGAACAGCATTCACTTTATGGCAATGCCTTCTATCTTATTTTGAACAGCGTGGCCACATCCTTGTTGGGTTTTGTTTTTTGGAACTTGGTTACTCGCTCTTTTTCTCCGCTGGAGGTTGGTATTGGCTCTTCCCTGATATCGGTCTCAGTCTTACTGGGGTTTTTATCCGATCTAGGCCTAGGCATTGGTCTGGTTCGTTTCGTACCGCAAGAAGGTGCTAAGGCAAATCGGTTGGTGAATGTTGTCTTTACTGTAGTCGGGACAATAGCGGTAGTATTGGCCCTTTTGTATCTGATGGGGATTGGGCACTGGTCTCCAATGCTGCGGTTTATAAGCCAAGATTATCGTTTGTTAGTATGGTTTGTTGTTTTTAGCCTGGGCACTGCTTTGTCCTTGGTTACCGATCAGGCGCTATTAGCCGGTCGCTCGGCACGCTTTGTCTTTTGGAAGAATTTCGTTATTTGTTTACTGAAGCTGCCTTTGCCGGTGCTAGTCCTTCGTTCCTACGGCGGTTATGGTGTTTTTGCTGCCACTGGAGCGGCCACCTGGGTAGGAATAATGTTGTCTTGGTTTTGTTTCTTACCGCAAGTATATCCCGGTTATTATCCACGACCGATTTTGGTGGGCCAAGAAGTCAAAAAGATGCTGCCTTTTTCCGCCGGCAACTACTTGGCAGAGCTATTAAACCGAACACCTGCTCTAATTTACCCGTTGTTAGTACTCAACGTATGTGGGGCCGAACAAAGCGCCTTTTTCTACATTGCTTGGATGCTGGCTATGGTTCTTACGGTAATTCCGACCGGCATTGCTCAGTCTCTTTTTGCCGAAGGTTCTTATGCGCCAAGAAAACTGTGGCTCCTGACCAAAAAGAGCTTGGCTCTGGCTTTAGTATTGGCAATACCTGGGGCATTACTTAGTATGTTCGTCAGCGGGTGGTTTTTGCATCTCTTTGGTCCCGGTTACTTAGAGAACGGCTTGGCAGTAGTCCGCCTGCTTAGTGTTGCTGTGATACCGCAGTGCCTAAATGCCTTGTTTATTGCTGTTAATCAGGTGCAAAAACGGGTCCATCTGGTTGTATCCCAAGGTGCTGTTTTGGCTGCTATTGCCTTGGGAGTGGGGTCTTTTTTGCTGAAGAGAATGGGGCTTACAGGAATCGGTCTTGGTTATCTTGTGAGCCACTTGGCAGTGGCTATTTTGGTAATAGGCCCTTTAATGCGGGCGATGAAAAAACCGGTGGTAGAAAGGAGTGAGAGGCTTGAAATTAAACAAGATGGTGCGGTTTAGCAGTCTTTTTGTCTTGGCCCTTTTTCTCTGCGGGGCCGTATGCTCCCTCCCTCTTCAAGGGATGGGACACAACGGAAAGGTGGCTGTGATGGCCGATTCTAGGTGGAACTGGGCTAACGGCTGGCCGGAGACGGACTATTTGTCTGTCCTCAGAGAAACAGTCAGTGCGCTGGACTATTTGGGGTATCGGTATGACCTAATAAACGAGACCATAGCCCAGGATGCTCTGAATAGCTACGCTATGGTTATTTCCATTGCCGGTACCCAAGGGAAGAAAATCATAAGTTATTGTACGACCACCGGCCGCACAGCCTTTGTTTTGTATGATGTGGGTTCGGAACTTAGCAGCGGCGTTGGTATTGCCGCGGGCGAGTTCGTGCTTGAGGCCGAGGACTCTCCTCAGATAACAAATGAGGGCGTTCTGACCGCTGGCTTGGTGAGTGAATACGGTTCACTTCCTTTGTGGGGAGCTTATAATCATCGATTTAATCAAGATGCGAAGATATTGCTGACAAATTCGCGTGGACTGCCGGTGTTAGTGGAGCAAAAGGTGTCCGCGGGACGCTATGTTTTTCTGTTGACCAGGGCTTTGACTTGGAATGCTTATAGTTACCGGTTGATGGACAATGTGATTAGAGCAGCTACCGACTTATCGCGGATAGGCGGTGTGCCCTATGCCATGGATGTACCGGTGCTGTTTCAACTCGACGACTTCTCCGCAGGGTCGCTGTACTGGCAGGATTATGTAGATGTTACTAAAAAGCTGACGGTGGCCGCCATTATGAGTCAGGTGAACGGCAAAGAATTATTAACCATGAGGCAAGCAGGGGTAGAAGTTGTACCCCACGGATACAACCACGAAGATCTTTCTGCTTTGCCCTATCAACAGCAGACGGGAATTGTGACCCAGGCTGTACAAGTCTATCGAAAACATGTTAGCGCTGAGCCGGAGGGTTATACAGCTCCTTATAATCGTATCAATGCTGATTCCACTCGGGCCTGCCACGAGGCGGGACTTTCCTGGATCACTACCTATCATGGTATGGCTAACATCCCTCGACATTATTATGAAGACTACCCTAATCACGTCTGGGTGCTGGGAGCCAGGCCGGATAAGATCTCTGACCCGATAGCAGTCAAAAAGGCTTTGGCCGAAGGAGCCGTAGAGAATAAGCCGCTTCTTTTTGTGGAACGGCCCCATGCTCGAAAAGCAGCCGATCAGCTGGATGAATCACTGCTAGCGTTAAAATCGGCCGTTGCTTCTGCTGCTTCTTTGGATGGCTGCTATTTGACCGGTCTTCAGGAATACTTCCGGCATCTTGTCCAGCAACAACAGGTTTACCGAGACGGTAACTCTATTGTTGCTAAAGGCGAGGTGGCTGCCGGCCTAACTTTTGCCTATCCGGGCTGTGACCGGGATCAGATGATGCAGTTAGGTGCCGGTGTGCTGATGTTTTACCGTAAGGGCTCTACAGTATTGCCTGCCTTATCACCGGGCCGGTATCCGCTGACACCGGTGAAAGATATGCCTGTTCTTTTGGAACCGGGGCCGGGCGTGGTTATTAAGAGCGCCGTTTATTATCCATTGGAAAAAAGAAGCGAGATTTTGCTGGAAGCATTTTATCCCAGAGAGATTGAGCTTTGCCTTGATCGGATGCCGGTCGGCTCTTACAAGATAGAGATAGCACAACCGGACAGGAAAGAAACCGGTAGGAACGCAACTGCGAGTACAAACAAAGAAGGAAAGCTTAAGATTAGGCTGCAACTACCCCAGGACGTAATGCAACAGGTAAACGTGTTCCATCATGTAGCCGGCGCTGCTTCTTCTAGCTGACGGAGAAAGAAGTGATAGTATGACCAAGGTTTTGGTTACCGGGGGTGCCGGCTTTATTGGCTCCCATGTGGTGGACGCTCTAATCAGTCTGGGACATGAGGCCGTGGTAATCGATAATTTAACAGCCGGCAAATTAGAGAACATCCATAAGAAAGCCAAGCTTTATCCTATCGACATCAACGATAATAAACTGGGAGAAATCTTTACTAAAGAAAAACCGGATTATGTAATTCACCTGGCCGCCCAAACTCAAGTAACCAAATCTATTACTAATCCTAGATTCGATGCCGAAGTCAATATTAACGGCACCATTAGTCTCCTTCAACAATGTGCTTTGCACCGGACAAAAAAACTAATCTACTCTTCTTCAGGCGCTGTTTATGGCCACAGCCAAAGGCTGCCCATCAAAGAGGAAGAAATGACAAGGCCGGTTTCGTTTTATGGATTGTCTAAGTATGCGGCGGAACAATATATTCAGCTATTTGGAGTCTTGTATGAATTAGACTATACCATCTTGCGCTATTCCAATGTATATGGCCTGCGTCAAAATCTGCAAGGCGAAAGCGGCGTCCTAGCCATCTATATAAATAATTTACTAAAGAATCGAGACCTGATCGTTCATGGAGACGGCGAACAGACTCGGGATTTTATCTTCGTAAAAGATGTAGCCAGGGCTAATCTGCAGGCTCTTCATTACGGAAGCCGTGAAACAGTAAATATCAGCTCCAATACAGCAACTAGCATAAACCGGTTAATCAGCAAGCTGAACGCTTTAATCAAGAATAAACAGAAAATAATATATGGGGAAGAAAGACCCGGTGACATCAAACATAGCCGCCTAGACAATGACAAAGCACGCCGGCTCCTTCACTGGGAGCCTCTGTATTCATTGACGGAGGGAGTGAAAGAAACTATTGATTACGCCAATAGTTCAAACTTCTTGGGTTCACCTCTAGCTTAATGTTAGGTCCTTCTTAGGCAACGGCAACTGCAGCCAGGTCTTTATGCCGGCCCAGTTCCGATGCTTCTTGCGCAGATGCGCTGCAGGGTAAAACAAAATACCGTCGAATAATACAGGAAAAAACAGCTGCCGATTTTTCTCTCCATTTTGGTCGAAGAGTGATAGCTATGCTTATTCAATGTACAAAAGACCTGCTAAACAGGATGAGAATTAGCCCAAGTGAGCTAAAATCGCCGGAGGGATATGAGCAGTTGCCACACGCCTTAATGGCTTGGCATGCCAACATAGTCAACATAGACAGAAGAAAAGCCATTGTTTTGATGAATAATGCCACGAGATAGCCAGTGGTCATATACAGACCGAAACCAAGAGACTTTGCCAGGATAAAAGATCTCATCCGGGAGGCCATTATTGTAGCACTGCGTATGGAAGGCATCTCGGAAATTGTTATTGACAAATACATGACGGATGCCGGGGAAATTGAGTTTTCCAAAACGGCAAACAGAAGCTTGGTTGGCAAAATGAATCACGCTGTCCGTGAAATAGAATTCATGCAGGAGTATCTGGACGAAAGCACCCTGATTCAACGATACATAAGCATTGTAGCGGGAAGGCTCTTGCAAGGTTCACCGGTCGATGAGTATTTTGTTCCAATCGAAAAGATGCTTGAATGCCTGAGTAGTTATCTTGATAAGGATAAGAAAGGGGTTTGTAGATCAGTTCCAGATGTGGAGCTATATCAACTGAAGATACAGATAGAAATGGAAGGATTTCATGTCTGAAGAAGAGTGTTGGTACCGTCAACCTGGTCCTTTAGGCATCTGCACAATGTTATTCAAATAGTCTTTGACTGGCTTAATTACCACTTGCATATGTTCGAGGCCCAAAAGAAAGGTTCAAAGCAAAAACTAATTGTAATGGATGACGATCCTGAAACACTGGAATGGTTGGATTTTGGTCGCTACGATGTTTTACAGGAACGGTTTACTGCACTCTGTTTCCGACTGTTTAGGCATGATTTCCCTCCCTCGGCGAACCTACCTGGCACTACAGCCTTATAACAGCATCTTTCGAGGCTTCCCCAATTCCCAGCCAGAGAATAAGAAGTGGAATCCAAGCATGGGGGGGCATATGCTTATGCGGTGGCGGCAGTAAATAGGTAGAAAAGAGCTGGAGCTTGGCCACTAGTTCCCATGCTAACAATATCGCCGCCGGGAGCAGCAACCGGCTCCACCAACGCAAACAAGGCTGCACTTGGTTGGTTAAATCGTTGTCATTCCCAACCAAGCGAGCCTTGTTTAATCCCATATTCATCCCCTCCCCTCGTTAGCAAGGTTCCCCCCCCCCTGAACTTAGGCACCTTATATGCTCCCTCCCTGACTGCCGAGCGCAAACAGGTCAGGTACGTTTTCATTAACGCTTAGTAACTGCCCTTGGTATACCAGGGCTATTGTTAAGAAAGCAACAGTTTCCCCGAAAAATTCGCCTCCCAATTGGCTGTCTATTTAGGATATACTAGAAATAACAATTCCTTGAAACAGGTGATAACCATGTTAGACTCTAACCTGGCACAGGTAATAACAACCAAAATATTAGAGCAGCTTGGGCACCTTAACCCAATAGCAATTTGTCTATTTGGTTCACGAGCCAAAAATGAGGAACGGCCCGACAGTGATATTGATTTGGCCGTACTTTTACCCCAGGGATTGTCACTTAATTATCTCGACCGGCTTTGCCTTATTGATGAGTTACAAGACATAGCCAAATGTAGAGTGGATTTAGTTGCGGTTAACCAAGTCAACATACCGCTTAAGTTTGAAATAGTACACAGCGGAAAGGTGCTGTTCGAAGCGGACTTTGACGCACGCACCGATGCCGAAGATATTATCCTGCGAGACTACTTTGATTTGGAACCCATGTATCGTCAGAATTACCAGGAAATCATGGAAGACGTTTTGGGGAAAAAAGGATGGGTGATCTAGCATGGGCTTGTTCATGGATGCCGCTCAGTGGGACGAAATTGACAAGTTGGCCAAACAGATAGAGAAGCTCAGCGCTCAAGTGGAGCAATTAACTCAAGAAAACAATGATCTTAAAGAAAGAGTAGCCAAACTGGAGCAACAGGTTAACACTTTGCCACAAAAACAGTGATAGTGCTCGGGATGATCCGAGCACTATCAGGTTTATCCTTGCTTTTTACCAGCAGTTTCTTTCCCGGTAACAGGGTGTCAAGGCAGGTGTCATGTCTCATATCTGTCAAGGGGGTGTCAAGGGGACGGAGTTGTTTAGTAATTAGAAAAGCTTAGTTAACAATTCGTTCCTACTCATATTCTCTTGTTCGGCTATTTCTTTTACAATTGCGTTAAGCGTGCCAACTCTTAATGGGTTATGATCGGGAATCGTAATATGATACTCTCCACTAGTACCTTCTTTGGTTAAACGAATGTGACTACCTGTAATGCGGGTCATTTGATACCCAAGTCTTCCCAAGGCGGTCACTAATTGTTGGGCATTGGTATCCCGCGGTAACCTCATACTGCAATAACTTCGTCTTTAACAAAATGAAGCCTTATTACCTTGGGATAGTTTCCTGGATCAAAGTGACAACGTACAGCGTCACGTACCGCATCACGGATTTCTTCTAAAGTATCGCCTTCCGAAAAAATTGGATACTCTAATGCCCGGGCCAGATACCCACCCTCATCAGATTCCTGGACCACAAAAATGATCTCTTTCTCCATGAATCTCACCCCTTGGCAGTCGGTTTTCTTGTCGTTAGAAGGATCTCCATTAGGATTGCCCTTAATCATTAGTCTATATCATATTTACTAACTCTGAGCTACCATAATAATAAAAGAACGAAATATTGAGCCGCACTCCAGTTGCTTTAGTTCTAATGCGGTGTTAATACCCTTGGTCATAAATCAGCCAGGGGCTGTTTTTGTCGTCACGAATGAGAATCATGCTCCAGTTCTCATATACACCTTCATTCCAGGGGCCTCCGTCTTTAAGGGGATATTCGATGTTGAAGCTCACCTTAAAGACGATGATATTGTCGGCGGTTATTGGATGGATGGGGCGATAATGGCGGCGCATGGGGTCTTGGGAGTCATAGTCAATTGTGAGCAGGGTTCTGTTTTCGGTACCATACAGTTGGACATGGCCGCTTTTTACATTTTCTAAGGTCCGGTGTTCGCGCGGATACAAGGTAGCCAATATGGCCTCAGCATCCTTGACAGCCACAGCCCGGTAGTATTCTTCCACCACGGCGCGGGCGGCGGCCACCTCGGCCTCGGCAAATTCCGGCAGGGGGCTGTCATCAACCGGTTCGGTTACTGTTGCCGACACGGTTACTTCTTTAATTAGCGCCTGCTCAAGCAAGTTCAAATCGCCCGCCAATACCGATAGGTCACCATATACTTCCTCCAGATCCTTCCGGGAAAAACTTATCATAGTATCATAGGCGGCGGTATCAAGCTTACCGCTGGACGGTGAGGGGCGGAAAGCAAAGGTTACGTTGTCCACATTGTCGATCATACAAAAGAGAACCAGCGCGTTTTTTTGCAAGGTAGCTAGCTTCTTAGGATCGGAGGTAATAGCGGGCAACTTCTCGTTGTTTTTCGTATCGTCAGCCGGCTCGTAGTAAGCAGTAAGGCCGTAAGGCTGTTGTTCGGTGTCTAAGGACATAAATTGCTGCCTAAAATAGTCGTCCGGTAGCGGCAACCGGCTGATAATAGATCCAACTTGGCTGGCGTTACCAACATACGGTGTTTTGTACCTGGCAATTTCAGCCAGGTTGTATCCGCCGGTCGAAGTAGCCGAACCCATCCTGGCACTGAACCAATCCTTTACCCAGCGATGATCACGGTCGGAAAGCGCCCAAACGTCAGCTTCTCCTTCTTCCGATAGATACGTTAGGGCCAACCCATATTGGTACGCTCCGTTGCGTGGGTCCCCACCTTTTTGGTAGAGCCAGAGCGCGTACTCCGCATTTTCTACACTGTGTTGCCGTTTCATGGTCACACTCAAGCTGAAGTGAACCGGATACTGTCCACCCGGCTCTAGACTGGGCCAATCCTCCTCCGGTAAGGGGCTCCGTTTAGCATTATTGATTAGCTTGATAATAGGTCCCCATTCATGCTCATCTACAATCTGGGTTTCTTTGTTTTCGCTCTGCTCGGCCACCCAGCTCACCCGGGCCACATCGTTGATGGTGATTGCACTGCGCCCTGGGGCACTGGCCCCGAGCCAAGCCGCCCCGATAATCATACAGGCCAATACAATAACCGCTACCATAACAGACCTTCGGCCAGAGCCCATGATGGCCACCAGCCTTTCCTTCAAAGTTTTCTTCTCCTCGCACATGGTGGTGGAAAGTACCCCGATGGGGTATCGGTGCTCGGCCACCATGGAAATGAGCGTCTCCCCATAGGCCTGTTTGTCAGCAGCACTGAGGTTCTTAATTACTGCTTCATCACAGGACAGTTCACAAGCGCGGTTAATCTCCCGCCTGATGAGAATCATAAGCGGATTAAACCAATGAAGCGAAGTCACAAGCACCGTAACCCACTTATAACCCATGTCAAAGCGCCGTAAGTGGGTAAGCTCATGCCTAAGGATATGTTCCAGCTGCCGTGCTGTAAACTCTATGTCAGGGATAATAATGCAAGGCGCCAGTATTCCCACCAGCACAGGGGTGGTTGCAAAGCGGTTGCGAAAAAGCTTTACCTTTGAATTGTCACCCGCTAAGCGGTCTAGCAGCGCTTGCTCCCCAGGCGCGGCCGGGATATTACTTTGCCGCAACAAGGAAACAAAACGGCTATAACCGCCAAAATAAAAGCCCACGGACAGCAGTGTTCCCAGCAGCCATACATAGAAAGCAAATTGGCCAAACAAGTCGTTGAAATACCTTGCGTGATCATAATCCTTGTTATAGGCACCGGTTTCAACCTTGCGGGTGACCGATAGATCAGCAGACAGGGATGTATTACCTTGGTTCTCATTAACAGCGGCAGATGAACTTATAGTCACAGGGGGCTCGGCCGGATAAAAGGCGCGATTCATAAGACTCTCTTCGAAGGAAAACGGGAGAGCCAGCCGAAGCAGCACCAGCAACCAAATGTAATATTGGAAGGCCTGAGAAACCCTTTTGTTAATTAGCGGTTTTACAGCAAACAGCAGTCCGGCTAAAATACTGCCCGACAGTGACAACGATAGAATTAGTTTTACCGTTTCGTTCATATCATTCACCTACCTTGAACAAAGAGCGCAGTTCCTCAATATCGCTCTTATCCAGTTTATCCCCCTCTACCAAGGAAGCAACCAAGTTCTTCGCACTACCCCAGTACAGGCGGTCAATGAGCCGCTCAGTTCTATATTCTTTGTATTCCTTTTCGCTCACTAGCGGTGAGTAATACAACACATCTTTTTTTGTGGACGAAACTGCGCCTTTCTCACACAGGCGACGCAGCAACGTCTTAATAGTAGAGCTTTCCCAATCAGAAGACTTCTCCAAGGTCTCCCTTATGGCAGCCATAGGGAGTGCTTCCTTGGCCGCCCACAGCACACGCATTACTTTAAGCTCCGAGTCCGTGATTTTGGAAACCGGTGTATCCATGTCAAAACCCCTTTTGGTTACGGATGTAACCTCACTCACAGTTTACACATGTAACCCATATTAGTCAAGAGGATTTTTTGTATCGCGAAACGGTACCGAGGCCGTCCCCTACACCTAGGCCAGGTGGTAAACGCCCCTCAGTGGGCGCCCGTGCCTCCTGTGGGATACACGATTGTCCTGTGGTGCAGCTTGCGGAACAGCGTGGACGTCCCCTACACATTATGCCACTGCAATAACACGCTCCCCTGAAAGCAAGACAAACTGAGGATGACTGTTTTACCATTGACCCCGGCACAGAATCCGTTCGCGACGGAGACCTACCCCTACAACAGGGCTATACAACCAATGTCTTCCCTTTGCGGCCGTCCCCTACATGGGGGGCCGGGCGCCGAGCGGTAGGGACGACCCTCTGTGGTCGCCCGGGTCTCCGTGAGATAAACCGACGCCGAGGCCAGCCATACTGGGGGCCTGTGGATTATGAGTTTCGGAACGGGAAGGAGCCCAGCCCCGTACGCAAGTGGTACAGCTTGCGGGACGGCACAGAGGCCGTCCCCTACCAGTAGGGCTGTATGCACGAAAAAAAGGCCTCCTGTCTAGGATATGATAAAAACTACGACAGGAGGTTTTTGTATTGGAAACAAAATAGGCAACTAATCATCGGTCGCGTTACTGACCAGGCCTTTCATGATCTTCTTCATTCCTAACTTGGCTATGGAAAACGTCCTCTAAGGTGGGTTCGGCAGGGCGAGATTTGATCTGATTCACTACTTTAGTTACTCCGCGGGCTTTGGCCGCCGCTTGTTCTGCTTCTTGTTGCACTTGTTCATCGCTTTCTTCCCCCAGGAGTATGACTGTGCTTTTGCCCACCTTGAAGTGGATGTCGCTATTCCTTACTCTCTTGTTGGCCTGTAATTCCTCCGCCACTTCCGAGGCCATGGAAGCTTCGTTGATCGGGCCGTCGGTGCTAATAGAGATGGCGCTGGACACCTGCCTAATACCCGGTACGCTAAAGGCCAACTCTGCTGCGTACTCCTTTTCTGTTAAGGCTTCCACTATCCCGCTAAGCTGTGCTTCTCCCTGTACCACGTCCACGTGAAGGCCGTAACCGCTAAGATTCTTATCTTGAGCGAACTTTTCTTGTAGGCTAACGCGAAGGTCTTCATCTCGATTTATGCCGGGCATGCTTTCACTCTCCTCGCCTAGTCTCAGGGGTAGTATGCCCTGTACAATAGTACAGATTCCATTTACCGCTTAAGCCATGCTCCCGGTGACTGGCCAAATCTCCTCCACGTGCCACGCCATGTCGTTTTATTCTGTGCATCATGATTAGTAAACTTATAACCCCCTTGACAACCAGCAAACCTTTTTGTATAATCCTAGTGCACTAGATTGCTAGTGCACTAGGACACAATGGTGGTGAGAGAATGGACTTCGATGCAACTAGACCTATTTATCTGCAGATCATCGATTTACACAAGCGAGCCCTAATAACAGGAGAACTGAAACCCGGGGACAAGATCCTATCGCAACGTGATTTTGCCCAACGCTACAATGTAAACCCTAATACTGTCCAGCGAGCTTACCGCGAAATGGAGGCCCTGGATCTAGTGGAAACATTGCGCGGCCAAGGAACATTTATTGCTGTTACCGAGGAGATGTTGGACACAATGAAAAAGGACACGGCCCGAAGTATCTTGGACAGTTTTGTCCGCGAAATGAAAACATTAGGGTTTAGTCTCCAGCAGGCGCTGGAGCTGGCCCAACAAGCCTGGCACGAGGAGGAAGGCAGATTATGATCCGATTGGAACAAGCAACTAAGCGCTACGGTTCCACCCTGGCCCTAAACAACATTACTATCACCTTACCGGAAGGTAAAATAATTGGCCTGTTTGGACCTAATGGTGCCGGTAAATCTACCCTGCTTAAGGCGGCAGCTGGGCTGGTGCGCCTAAGCAGCGGCAACGTGACGGTGGCGGGCCAAGCTCCACGGCAGATGCGCGCCCACCTGGCTTATCTGCCGGAACAAAATACATTGCCGTCCACCTGGACGATAAAGCGAGCGGCTGAGTTTTACCGTGCTTTTTTTGCTGATTGGGACGAGGAGCGCTACCAAAATCAAATGGCCTTACTCAACCTAAGAGAAGATATGAAGTTTGGCCATATCTCTAAAGGCCAACTGGCCAAAGCCCGTTTGCTGCTCACTTTGGCCCGGCAGGCCCGCTATATGCTGTTAGATGAGCCCTTTTCCGGTATAGATATCGTTGCCCGGGAAGAGATTACGCGAGCGTTAGTCTATGATTACAGTGAAGGGCAACAGACCATAATTATATCTACCCACGAAATTGACGAAATCGAAAACTTGGTAGAGCACGTTGTGTTCATCGATAGCGGGCGGGCCGCTGTGTTCGGTGATGCCGACGAGCTGCGCCGCCAAGAAGGCAAGTCCATAGTAACCATAATGAAGGAGGCATTCCGCCATGGCGGTGAGCAA
>LSQX01330916.1_pt1 | contig 34042 bp, 27 predicted proteins | sample 654561 | NCBI WGS metagenome assembly LSQX01 (sample SAMN04489861, study PRJNA283612) | anaerobic digester metagenome | isolation source: 4 biogas reactors fed with cattle manure at either 37C or 55C with and... | place: Denmark: Kongens Lyngby | collected 2014 | reverse complement strand
ATTCGCAGAAAATTGTGTGCCTGTACTGGCGATATTGCATAGTATTGCATTTTTGTGCACATATAATGGCATTCGAACAGATATTGCGCGATCAGAAACCATCTCCCAATTGAATCGGACAGAGGTGTCACAAGAATATCGAGGTCAAGTCATATCTGAAGCTAAAGCGACAGATCAATATCGGTCATATATTATACGTATTGATGAAGGAGTGAAAATCCTACTCTACTCGAATGTAGAAACGGAACTGGCATGTGGAGAAGGGGTTCAATTCTTTGGGAAATTGAATACGTTCTCCGATATCCGAAATCCTGGGGGATTCGATGCTGCAAAGTATTATCGCGGCAAGGGCATATTTTTCTCGATATATTTGGACCAGGCTCCGATTGTCGTATCAAGCCCCATCATGCTACGAAGCGTTTTGAACTATTGCTTTCGAATTTCCGGAGACATTCGAGATGTAATTATCAATTTCTGGACCGATTGCCTCGGAGAAGATAAATCCGGTTTTCTCAGCGCAGTCATGTTTGGACTAAAAGAAAGCATCGACCCGGACATTCAGTCGGCAATGCGTATGAGTAATCTCTCTCATTTAGTCGCGGTATCAGGTCTTCATGTGTCGATGATCATCGCGCCATTCATTTCATTTATCTCAATGGCCGGGATTGATCGAAACAAGAAAAAAATCATCTGCGTTGGCGCACTAATATTCTTGGGTTTTCTGACAGGATATACGCCATCCGTATCTCGAGCGGTGCTGATGAATCTGTTATCGATCTCCAATTCAGCGACGAAATGCAAGAATTCTCCAATCAATAATTTATACTTTTCGTCGCTCATTATGTTAGGCAGATGTCCGTACTACGTCGGGGACCTGGGCTTCATTCTGTCGTTTACAGCAACACTCGGCATTATCTTGTTTTCGGAGAAAATCAATAATTTGCTTTCAAATTTTGTGTCTGCGAAATGGTTTTCTTCTACAATTGCGACATTTTGTGCGGCACAAATCGGCATGTTACCGACGCTTCTTCAGATGTCCGGCAGGCAATCCATTGTCATGGTGGCGGTGGCGCTAATCGCAGCGATTCCGGCCCAGGGCATTTGCATGATTACTCTTCCGTTTTCGATGTTGGCATATATCAGTGTTCCGATATTGGGGAGCATGCGATTTGCGAAAATTGCGATGTTGCCCTCGTATGTATTGTCCGACATTCTTGTGTTTTTCTCTTCGATCGGACAGAGAGCATATTACTCAGCGACTGCGCTTCGAGACATACCTTGGGTGTTTATTATCTTTGGACTCATCATGCCACTTGTGTTCATCTACAAGCGAAGAAGTACGGTACGAGTCCTGTTGTTGCTATCAACGGTGTTATTTATTGCCGGAACGATTGAGTTCATGCAAGCCAAGAGAGAAGAGCCGATAGCGACGCTCATTATTGCGGATGTAGGGCAGGGAGACTGCATACTCCTAATGACGAAGACAAGATGTGTTGTGATTGATGGTGGAGATGAGAAAAAAGGGAATACCGTTCTCCTTCCGTTATTAGATTTCTTTGGCATATACAAGCCGGATATAGCGCTTCTGACACACCTGCACCAAGACCACTTTGCCGGTCTGATAGAAGCAGTCGATCAGAATCGTATAAACAGCATCGGGACCCCGTACTTTGTTGATTTTGAAGCGCAATCTCCTCAAGCGGTCGATCAATTGGATAAAATCTCTTTTTACGAAATCAACAGCGAAAATGAGATTCGAATTTCTCATGACGTGAAAATCCAAGTGTTGTCGCCTCAATACCCGACAGAGCATGGTGGGAACGAGGACTCGTTGGTTATTTTATTGCAAGCTTCGGACTTTTCTGCGTTGCTTATGGGAGATGCTGGTTTTGAGACAGAACAGTCCATTTTGAATGAATACGATCATTTACTTCGAGAATTAGGAGGAATCGATCTTCTGAAGGTCGGACATCATGGAAGCAAGTATTCGACATCGGATGCTTTTCTCAATGGGATTAATCCCCAATATGCTGTTGTCAGTGTCGGGAAAAATTATTTTGGACATCCCTCGCCGGACGCTATGCAACGGATAGAAAATTGCGGTGCCGAAACTTTTCGAACAGATTGGCATGGCGCAGTCATCGTTTATGTATATAATAATCACTATAAAGTTGAAACAATGTTGGGGTAAATGCATTTGGCGACGAAGAATAGGAACAAAGATGAAAAGGCAAAGGGCGTCATCGATTTTTCGGACGTCTCGGCGGAAATCAAGGCCGGTGTATATCGAAAGGTATATTTGATATATGGCGATGAGGCCTATCTATCGGACAGGATAGTGGCTGCATTGCGGAAAAACTTGATCTCGCCCGGTAGCGAGGCTGTAGATTACTATGCATTTGAAGTAAAAAAATCTTCGGTGCTCTCAGAAGATATTCGTGCTCAGGCTTATACTCCCCCGTTTTTATCTGCGAGACGTATGGTTGTGGTTCGCAATCAGGGCATTTTCACCTCTGATTTTTCAAAAGAAGACTTCGCGAAATTGGATGAATGGCTCAGGGGCTTGCCGGACTCCGTTTGTATTGTGTTTCTCGAGGAGAAGATTGACAAAAGGAAGAAGGCCCAACTCCAATTGTTTATTGATACCGGTGCTGTCGTCGAAGTGGTTAAACAGCAGGATGCAATGTTATGTCGATGGGTTGCGGGGCTACTCAAGAGAGATGGTATATCAATCACTATCGATGCTATCAACAGCCTTATTTCCCGCAATGACAGTGATATGCGCGCGCTGCAAAATGACATTGAAAAAATCATTCTTTATTGTCAAGGCAGCGGAATAGACAAAGCGGATTCCGAGGTCATTGAAAAGCTTTGCGCTCCGGATATACGTGGATCTGTATTCCAGATGACCGATGCCATCGGTCTTCGAAAAGTGGATGATGCGCTTCGCATCTTAGATCACTTGGTTGCGCTGAAAGAACCGGTGCCTAGAATTCGTTTCATGCTATCTAGGCATATCAGGCAGTTGATTTGTGCCAAGGATATCAAGAGCGCTGAAGAGATTATTCAGCAAATGAAAGTCCTTCCGTTTGTTGCGAGAAATCTGACCCGCCAGGCATCGGGTTTTTCCAGAGATCAACTTGTTAATGCATTGGATCTTTGCTTTCAGACGGATCTTCAAATTAAAACAGGTCAAATAGATGAAAAAACGGCACTAGAGGTGCTTCTTATATCTGTCTCACAGGTCGCAAGTGTCTCTTAAATGCGTGTTAATTGTCTGTTGATAATTGACGCTCAATCATGAATCATGTAGTATTATCAAGGTTAAAGTGGGAGGTATCTATCATGACAAAAATCAAAATGACGACTCCTTTAGTAGAGATGGACGGGGACGAAATGACCCGAATCATCTGGAAACAGATTAAAGATATTGTGTTGGAGCCATTCGTCGATTTAAAGACAGAGTATTATGATTTGTCGCTCGTTAATCGCGATGCGACCGGTGATAAAGTGACTGTCGACTCTGCAATAAGAACCCAAGAACTGGGTGTTGCGGTGAAGTGTGCGACAATTACACCGAACGCACAGCGCGTTGAGGAATATAGTCTTAAAGAGATGTGGAAGAGCCCGAACGGCACCATTCGCGCCATTTTGGACGGTACCGTTTTTCGGACGCCGATTTTGGTCAAAGGCATTACGCCTTTCGTCTCAGTCTGGAAAAAGCCAATTACTATTGCACGTCATGCCTATGGTGACGTTTATCGTGATTCAGAGATGAAGATTACCGGTAAGGCAACCGCTGAATTAGTAGTGACTTATCCGAATGGTCAAACTCAAATTCAAAAAATTCATGATTTTGATGGTGCAGGCATTATTCTTGGAATGCATAATACAGATGAATCGATATCGAACTTTGCAAGAGCGTGTTTCAGATATGCTCTGGATATCAATCAGGACTTATGGTTTGCGACAAAAGATACGATTTCTAAGGTTTATGACCATCGATTCAAGGATATTTTCCAAGACATTTTTGATCAGGAGTTCAAAGACGCTTTTGAAGACAAGGGCATTGAGTACTTTTATACGTTAATTGATGATGTTGTTGCGAGAATCATGCGATCTGAGGGAGGAATCCTTTGGGCATGTAAGAATTATGACGGAGACGTGATGTCTGACATGGTTGCATCGGCTTGCGGAAGTTTGGCGATGATGACGTCTGTACTCGTTTCACCGGACGGCAAGTATGAGTACGAAGCGGCCCACGGAACTGTAACACGTCATTATTACAAGCACCTTAAAGGTGAGAAGACATCGACGAACCCAATGGCGACGCTTTTTGCTTGGTCAGGCGCACTTCGAAAGAGAGCGCAATTGGACGGACTTTCTGATCTCGAATCTTTTGCGGAGCGCATTGAGAAAGCTTCAATTGATACGATTGAAGCAGGAATTATCACCGGTGATTTGAATTGTCTGATGGATCATCCCGACAAAAAGGTCGTTAACACTCAAGAATTCCTTGAGGCAGTGGCTGACAGATTAAAATAAGAGAGGCAAACATATGAGTTATTATCAAGACTGGACGATAAAGTCTGAGAATGTAGAAAACGAGCAATTATACAGAGCTTATGTTCAAAGATATTATGATTTAGAGAAAGCGGCCTATGATAAAATTCTTTCGGAATATCCGAACAACAAAGAACTGCTTGTGGGAACTGCCAAGGAAATGGCAGATAAATTCGGATTTCCTTACTCTGAAATGGAAGTATTTGTCGGTTTTTTGGATGGCATCAAAAACAGTTTAAATAATACACTGGTGGTCGATGAGATTGTTGATGATACACCAATCGAATTGGATATTGACTACAAGAAGTTATACCTGAATATGTTGGATGCGAAGGCCGATTGGCTGTATAAACTTTCGAGTTGGAACCAAGTCTTTGATCAAGAGACAATGGACTCTTTGAAACAGGAGTTTCGTCAATCCAATATGGCACATTCGGATAAGGTCGGTCGCAACGATCCTTGTCCTTGTGGCAGTGGCAAGAAGTACAAGAAGTGTTGCATTAACAAATAATTGAATTCATGATTTGAATAGACTTAGATGATTTAGAATTCAACCGCGAGGTGAAAAAATGGATCATCGAATCAATCAAATGCATGTTTCTGTTCGTCCTTATGAGCGATTGGAACAAAGCGGAGAATCAGCACTATCTGATGCTGAACTTCTCGCAATACTTATCAAGACCGGAGTTTCCGGAATGTCTTCTTTGGAAGTTGCAAATCAAGTTCTCTCCCTTGATCAAGCGGGGGAGGGACTTTCCTTTTTAAGAGATATGTCGCTGGAACAACTCAGTGAGTGCAAAGGTCTCGGTCGCGTTAAAGGAATCACAATCAAAGCGGCTATCGAAATCGGCCGCCGTTCTATGGCTGTCGCACCGTTTTGGAAAAACTACCAGATATCCAGCCCCGATGACGCTTTGTTGTATTTTGAGCAGAGAATGAGTCAGCTGAAGCGAGAAGAAGTACACGTTTTATTACTGGATACAAGGCACCGCGTCATTCGAAGCGTGATTATCTCGTCCGGCGGCCTCGCATCAACCGGAGTCTTTCCCAGAGAACTATTTCGAGAAGCGATAAAATCCAATGCATCGGCCCTTGTCTTGGCTCACAATCATCCGAGCGGCGACCCTCAACCCAGTGCAGATGATATAAAGACGACGCAAACACTTCTTAAAACATCGGCCATGATTGGCATTGATTTTGTGGATCACTTGGTCGTTGGTCGCGGTCGCAGCATAAGTATGAAGCGGGAAGGCCTTTTGTAGCCATAGACTTACGGTATATTGATGGAATAAATCTGTGGTATACTTCGAGATGAATTATTACTGCTTTAATTTAGATCTTTTTTCGGAGGATCACACTGTTGAAAAAATTACTTTCTAACAAAATATTCATCATGGTACTAGTGACTGTTTTGATTGTTATTGTCATAATTTTCAGTTCAATTCCCGGCAACCCGATTCATTCTTTGACTCGTCCTTTGTCCGTCGTTCTCAATCCGATTCAAAATGCTGTTTTTTTTGTCGGTGATCGAGTCGGAGCATTCTTTTCGGCGGTAACCGATGGCATGGAGATTCGTGAGGAGAATCAAGAATTGAAGGAAGAAATTGCAGAACTTGAGTATGAGTTATCCTTGTCTGAGGAAGCCACCCGCCGATGGGAAGAATTGAAAGATGCTTTTCAGATCAAGGATACTTTCGAGCAATACGAGATTATCGGGTCATCCATTCTGACTCGCGATGCGGACGAGTGGTTTAGTGTCATTCGAATAGGTTCAGGGTCGAAAGATGGTCTGGATTTCGAATTGTTTGATGCTTTTGCAGCGGTCGATGCACGAATGAACCTTGTTGGAAGGGTCATCTCTTCGGATGACGACACGGCTAAAGTTCTGCCGCTTTTGCACGAGGGATTTTCGGTTAGTGCGAAGGTTGATACCGTCAATGGGATTATCGTTCGAGTCACCGGAGAGAATCAACTCAAACAATCCGGCTTATGCAAGGTTTCTATGATTCCTGAGGGTATGGCTCTCAATGTAGGTGACACACTTGTGACAAGCGGAAAGGGTGGTGTTTTTCCTGCCGGAATACCCATCGGAGTTATCGAGTCCGTTCATTATGAATCTGAACTCAACCGATATGCTACTTTGCGACCATTTACTAACCTGTACGAGATTAAGGATGTTTTCGTCATGATTCCTGAGTCCGGAGATACAGCGGGCGAAGATATTTTTGCGATTGAATCTGAATTGGAAACATGACACGAGATAGGATAAATAGCTAATGACTAGAAAAGAACGTATTCGAAAAATACTGGTGTACTCAATATACATTCTCCTCGTTCCTGCGATGCAGGTGTCTTTTTCAATGCCCGCACCGTTTGACGGTTATACACCCGACTTCATGTTGCTATTGGTTGTCATATCCGGGTATTTATTCGGGACGTTTGATGGCGCGGTGGTTGGTTTATTCGTCGGACTCATGAGAGATTATTATGCCGGTCCGGCGTGGACCTTTTCGACTGAAAGACCGAGCGCGTTGATTGGAGTCGGGATGTTGGTATTCTTCTATTTGGGTATCTTGGCATCGCTGATTTTTGCCAAGGCTTTCCACCGAAGATTGTCCATGGCTTTTGTACAGGTTTTATTGTTTACTTTCATATATAAGATAATCGGGCATATTTCGGTATTTTTTGTCGGTGTTGTATCGACTGGATCCCCAGCATATTTGACGTTTTCACAGATTGTGCTGCAAAGTATCTTGCCGCAGATTCTTCTCAATATTATCGCTGCGGTTCCGATCGTTCTTTGCCTCAAATATCTCGGCCCATATAAGTCCGGTATTAACCGAATGTTGCCGGACGTTGGTGAAGGAAAGGGGAGACAATGGCAAATCGCGTAGATGAAAACGGCTTGTTTGTTTTCGATCAGGATCATACTTCTGAAGGGAAAATGGACCAGCCCAACATATTCGACATCATTATGACGGTTCTTGGCAACCGCTATTTTATACTCGCCGTTATCTTTTCGGTGTTTGGCCTTGCCATATTTTTCAAGACATCTGCCTTGCAGTTTCAGGGCACATCATATCTTGTGACCACTACTGAAAAGGGTGTTCCCAGACAATACAACGTACCCGCACCCAGAGGCAATATATATGATAGCAACGGCATAGCTCTTGCTTCAACACAAGAAGTGAGTACATTGCTTCTTGCCAATTCGGGCATGAACGAAGAGGAATTCAATTCGATGTTGTTAGATCTTTCGTACCTTTTTGATGAGTACAACGTGACAACCATATCGGGACTAGACAAATACTATTCCGCTGATCCTTTTGCATTTCTCGAAGACGAGGACAAGCTATTGCTATGGCAAACCGGGAAAAATTTGTTTGCTCTCAAGGAACCGGCACCCGGCATAGTCGTCACATATAACGACGATTATGTCAAACTGGATCCGCAAGTGTTTTTCTTGTATCTAAGAGATCTGTTTCAGGTTGACGGCTCATACACCACAGACGAGGCGTATCGTATCATTCGGCTACGTTATCAGATTTTTACTGATAATTGGGGATTTCAAACCGGTACGCCTGTGCCGGTTGCAACAGATGTGAGTTCTGCCTTGGTTCAGGTACTGCTTGAGCAGAATTATAAATATCAGGGCATCATCGTTTCGAAGGATTACAGGCGGGTATATTCGCCTTTGGCAAAATATTCAGCGCATGTCGTTGGTTATTTGGGTAAGATTTCGGAGGAGCGTCTCACCGAGCTCAAAGATATTGGATACACGCCCACAGATCTTGTCGGACAATCCGGAATTGAAGCGCAAATGGAGCGATATCTACACGGTACTCAGGGTAAGCAACCGTATAATATTTGGTCAAGTAGCGCGGAAGATGGTGCTTTCTATGCTGAGGATATGGGTATTGAGCCTGTTCCGGGTGCAGATGTCTATCTGACCATTCGATCCGATTTGCAACAAGCAGGGTTAGCGGCAATGAAGGACTACATCGAGGAGGCGGCGAACTCTCCCAAGAAGTTGCCTGGTTATAAAACGGCATCTGCAGGCGCATTTGTGGTAATGGAGGTAAAGACCGGAGCTATTCTTGCGATGGGGTCGTATCCTGATTTTGACCCGAATGATTTTATTTTGGCTATGGAAGGTGACGCTCAGGCCAACGAACAAATTAAGTATTATTTGGGTATAGACGGCTATGAAAAAATCACCGAAGCAGATAAGCCACTTTTCAATCGAGCCATTTCGGGATTATATGCGCCCGGTTCCACGTATAAAATGGTCACTGCTTTAGCGGCGCTTAAAAATGGCATTATTACACCCGCAAACAGCATTGAGACGTGTGACAGTCCTGTGGAGATTGGCGGTTGGGAATTTAAGTGCCTCACCCATCCATACGTCGGACATGGTCCGTTGACACTATCTAGGGCTCTTGCGACCTCGTGCAACATCTATTTCCAAAAAATCGGTCACGATACGGGAATTAACGAACTAGATGCGATGGGCAAACTCTTGGGATTGGGTGAATTATCCGGTGTTGATTTGCCAGGTGAAATGAGTGGTATTCGATCGAACAGAGAGACGAAGAAATTGCTTCGTGAGGATGAATATGATCGTAAATGGATGCCTGCGGATACGGCCCAGAGCGCAATTGGTCAATTTGATCACTTATACACCATACTTCAATTGGCCAGATATACGGCAGCTGTCGCGACGAATACTTTGGTTACGCCACACGTCATTTCGGAGGTTGTGTCTGAAGATGGTACAATATTATATTCCGGTAACTCGGATGTGATACCATTGGGTATTAATGAAGCTGACCTCAAAGCGGTACAAGATGGGATGCGAGAGGTCGTTGATAGTGAGGGAGGAACGGTTTATAAATACCTTCACCTACTCTCAGATCAGGTTCCTCTCGCTGTAAAAACCGGTACTGCAGAAACCGGCCGTGAAAAGTATCTTAAGGAGTATTCGAATGGCTTGATTGTTTGCTACGCACCTGCTGATGATCCTCAGATTGCTATCGCATTAGTTGTTGAAAGAGGCGAGTGGGGGTCTTCGACCGCAGTTATCGCAGAGGAACTCCTTCGTGTATATTTCAATTTTCCAAAGGAAACCGCTGCAGGAAAGCAAGAGAGTACTCCGGTTATTGGTGATTATTACAAGGATCCCAGTTGAAAATAGTTACGTTTATTGTCGCGAATCAATCAATAATTAAATTCTTATTGAAGTTTGAACGTAGTATTTGTAAAATGCTTAATAGAAATCGATTTTAGGGGGTATCTATGAATATCGTGCTAATGGCTGACAGCACCAAGAATGAGCTCCTGGTCAATTTCTGTATTGCTTATCGCAATATGTTGTCTAAACACGCTTTATTCTCTTTGATTAATACTTCCAGTTTATTGGAGTCTTCGACGGAGTTGAATGTTTTTGGTTTTTCTACCGATTACTCCGGTGGACTGGATCAGATAGCTTCCCGAACGATGTACAACGAGATGGATGCCGTGATATATCTCAGAGATACGCATTCTCCAACTTACGAAGCTGTGAATCCGTTGATTCGTGCTTGCGATTACAACAGCATCCCCTACGCGACGAATATCGCCGGTGCAGAAGTGCTGATTCTCGCTATCGATCGAGGTGATTTAGATTGGCGCGAGTTGGTGCGGGATTAGTCATTTAATTTTCTTATTAACGTTTCCCTTTTCGGAGGTCATATGAATATCCAGTCCTATCCGTTTGGCCCATTACAGGCTAACTTGTATATTCTTTTCCTAAAAAAACATGCATTTATCATTGATCCATGTGTGAGCTTGGATTCATTAGATTTGAAGAATCGCAAGGTCGCTGGAATTTTCATGACGCACGCGCATTACGATCACATTCTTGAAGCAGATTTACTCGCAGCAACTACAAGTGCGCCACTTATTGCGCTTGATCAAGAGAAGGATGCTTTCATAGACCCGGTCAAAAACGGCTCTCTTTCGTTTTGCAACAGCGAAATATCGATTCAAACGCAATTGTTATTGCTCAAAGATGGTGATGTTTTATCTACTGCGGACTTTGGTATAGATGACGAACTTTTTGTGCTGCGCGTCATGCATACACCCGGCCATTCATCCGGGTCAATGTGTTTGCTATTTGAGTTTCCCGATCAAGAAGGACCCAAGAAGCATATGTTTACGGGAGATACATTATTTTCAGGCACTATCGGACGCACGGATATTGGCGGGAACATGGGCGAAATGCGTCGATCAATCGCAAAAATAGCAGCGTTGCCGGATCATGTCATCGTCTATCCCGGTCATGGTGAATCAACGACGATTGGGCGAGAAAGGCAATGGAATCCGTACTTTACACCTACATTTTACAATGATATCATTTAGGCATTGTTTTGATCGGAGGGTTTACAATGCTTGAAATCATACAATCATTGGGGTCTATAAAGGAACAGTTTGCGGCACTTTTGCCCGATTTTTCTTCAACGGCAGATATTGAGGCTGCAAGAGTTCGCTTTTTGGGAAAGAAAGGCGAATTGACTGCTGTTTTACGAGCGATGGGTGGTCTTACAGCCGAGCAACGCCCGGTGGTTGGTCAACATGCCAATGAAGTGCGTTCATTTATTGAACACGGTTTATCTGAAAGATTATCCGAGATTGCCGCTTTGGAAGCTGAAGAACGCTTGAACAGTCAGAAAATCGATGTCACTTTGCCGGCAATCATGTCTCATACGGGCGCCAGACATCCTTTGACGCAAGTTATTGACGAGATTTGCAATATTTTCCTTGGTTTGGGCTACGAGATTGCAGAGGGACCCGAGGTTGAATATGACGAGTATGCTTTTGAGCGTCTGCGTCTGCCTAAGGGTCATCCGGCAAGAGATACACAAGATACTTTTTATATTACCGATAATATTTTGCTTCGTCCGCAAACCTCACCGGTTCAGGTCCGAGTGATGGAAGTTTCGAAGCCGCCGATTAAAATTGTTTGCCCGGGCAAAGTATATCGGGCGGATACACTTGACAGTACTCATTCTCCAATTTTTCATCAGATTGAGGGATTGGTTGTAGATAAGAATGTGACGATGGGCGACCTCATCGGCTCCTTGCGACTTTTCGCTAAGAAATTATTCGGTGAGTCAACCGATATTCGACTTCGCCCGCATCATTTTCCTTTTACGGAGCCTTCTTGTGAAGTGGATATTTCGTGTTGGGGCTGTGGCGGCAAAGGATGCAGAATTTGCAAGAATGAGGGTTGGATTGAGGTTCTTGGAGCCGGAATGGTTCATCCGGAAGTCTTGTCGGGTTGTGGGATAGATCCTGAGATCTATAGCGGGTTTGCATTCGGAATCGGCGTAGAACGGACGGCCATGGGTCGGTTCGGCATCGACGATATTCGTCTGCTCTATGAAAATGACATGCGTTTTCTGCGTCAATTCAGATAAATTGCAATACGATATAGATTAATCGGGAGGACAGTGAATGAAAGCACCACTCAGCTGGATAAACCAAATGACAAAAGTCAATGTATCACCCAAGACTTTTGCGGATAAAATGACTCTCTCAGGCTCCAAGGTAGAAGCTTTAATTGAGTTGGGGGAGTCTTTGAAAAATGTCGTCGTCGGACAAGTCATCGATATCAAAGACCATGAGAATTCAGACCATTTGCATGTATTGCGTGTCGATGTCGGAGACGAGACACTTCAGATTGTTTGCGGTGCACCGAATGTCACTCTTGGCATGAAGTGCCCGGTTGCAAAAGTCGGAGCTATGTTGCCGGGTGGATTCGAGATCAAGAAAGCAAAGCTACGCGGCGTCGAAAGCTTTGGCATGTGCTGTGCCGCGGATGAACTCGGTTTTGATAAAAAAGATTTTGTTGGTGCTGATACAGACGGTTTGTGGGTGCTTGAGGAGGAGGCCTTGACGGGACAATCATTTTCGACGCATCTCGGCGTGGATGAAGTCGTTATTGATTTTGAGATAACTTCTAATCGGCCGGATTGCTTTTCGATAGAAGGTCTGGCCCGCGAAGCGGCCATTACGTTGGATCAACCATTCAATCAAATTTCGCCTGTTGTGCGAGGAGAAGGCAAGGGACAGGTTGATCAACTTGCACGGATTGATATTCTCGCACCGGATCTCTGTTATCGCTATTGTTCCAGGGTCGTTGAAGATGTTCATATTAAGCCGTCTCCTGCGTGGATGCAGAACCAACTTCGCGCCGCAGGTGTTCGACCCATCAATAACTTTGTTGATATTACGAATTTTGTTTGCATCGAGATGGGCCAGCCCATGCATGCTTTTGATTTGTTCAATTTGTCTGGTCAACACATCATTGTCAGAACGGCGAAAGATGGTGAATCGATTGAAACACTCGACGGTGTGAGTCGAACGCTTGATGCATCCATGCTCGTTATCGCTGATGAGACCAAGGCTTGTGCGATTGCAGGTGTTATGGGTGCGAGTAACTCGGAGGTCACGGATGAGACTAGGACTATACTATTTGAATCCGCTTGCTTCAGTCCGACTTCGGTACGCAAGACGGCCACTGCGAATGGTTTGAGGACCGAAGCCTCTTCACGATACGAAAAGGGTTTAGACCCGGAGAACGCGTTACGGGCACTAGATCGTGCTTGTGAACTGGTTGAACGCCTTGGATGTGGCAAAGTGTGTCGCGACGTCATTGATGTGTATCCGACAAAACTCCCGGTTCCTGAGATATTTTTCTCGGTTGCTAAGGTGAATGAGTTGTTGGGAACTGCGCTTGATGAGGCATTTATGATCGACATCCTCGAAAAAGTCGGGTGCAAGTTGGTTGCCAAGGATTCAGGCTTCATCTGTACGCCACCGACATATCGTCCGGATTTGTTGGTGTTGGCCGATTTGGCTGAAGAAGTCGCTAGGTTTTATGATTACAACAATATTGAGCCAACGATGCTTTCCGGGAAGCAAACGACGCTCGGAGGTCGATCGAAATACCAGACGCATGTCGAAGTCATCAAAGATGCACTTATTTCGCAGGGTTTTTACGAGGCGATGACCTATTCTTTCGAAAGTCCGAAGGAGCTGGACAAGTTGATGCTTCCTGTGGACGATGTCCTTCGTCGGCAGGTAGTGATTACAAACCCGTTAGGCGAGGATTTTTCAGTGATGCGTACATCGATGGCACCATCTATGCTTCGTATTGCTGGTCGAAACAGTTCACGTGCTGTTGTCGCTGCGGATGTTTTTGAGCTGGCGTATACTTATTTGCCTACCGAAGAGAATCTACTTCCGACGGAGCAACATGTTGTATCTGCAATGTGTTATGACCTCGGTGAAGATGAAGAACGTGCGACTTCGTTTTTTAAGATGAAGGGTGCGGTCGTTTCTCTATGCGGCAAGTTAGGGATCTCAGACCCAGATTTTATTCCAACTGCTGAGTATTCATTTATGCATCCGGGTCGCACATGTGACGTCTTTTTCGGACAAGAAAAAATCGGATATTTCGGATATGTCCATCCTGAAGTTGCGCGTCGATTTGAGGCGCCTGTTTCTACTGTACTTCTGTCTCTTGAAGTTTCTAAGTTGTCTTCGTCTGCACAGTCTCAGAAAAAATACGAGTCAATACCGAAGTATCCGGGTATTTCACGTGATCTGGCTCTCATTGTTGACCGGAGCATCATGGTTGGGGATCTAAGAAAATCAATTATCCGTAATGGCGGAACATTTTTAACAGAATGTGAATTGTTTGACGTATATCAAGGAAAACAAATTGCAGATCATCTCAAGTCGGTCGCGTTCAGTATTTATTTTCAGTCTCCGGAGCGTACTCTTTCTGATTCTGATATCAAGTCGTCTGTTGATCAAATCCTATCCAAGCTAGAAAAAGATTTCGGAGCGGTTTTGCGCTGATCTTGTCGCTTTATTAATTTATTGTCGTATACTGCCTAAATATGAATAACCATCTCCTGATAAAGTTGTTTCAGGAGGTGGTTTTTTATGTCAACATTGCAATCTGCATTATGCTTTACAATCGTATTTTTCATCGTCATGTACTGTATCGCTGTCGGTCCGATTCTCTTTATGCGAGCGGATTCAAATGCGAGGCTTTTCGCGCTCTACAAGAATAATCTCGTCAAGAATAAGGACGTTATATGCACGGATACTATCGAGTACGGTTCAGCAACGGCTGATACCGTGTATTGTTCTGCCGAGCGATTGCAGTACATCATTTATGCAATCACTGATTCCGTGAAGATTGTCGTCAGGGAGGTGAAGTCATTTTGAACAATAAGCGTGGTGGCATTGTTATCTTTCTTAGCATCGTTCTCAGTGCAGTAATTTTGGTTCAGACAATCCTCTTTTCAGGAATAGCGCTTCGATATAGAGAAATTGAAGCAAGAAGAACCATGCAACTCCAAGCTGAATATCTTCTTAGCGATTATAATGAATCGCTTCTGAAAAACTATGGATTATATGGTTTGAATCACGTGGGGACAGATTTTTCAGTTTTTAAGAGGACGAATCGATTCTCTGAAAATGCGGTTCTTTCATGTGATGTCATTGATAAATTATCTTCGGAAGCGCTTGAAAAGGCAATTGCGGATTATATGACACTTAGATATCCAACGATTGTGGTTTCAGACATCGCCTCGAGAATTACAGGGGCGATTAATGAAGTCAAAAGTAATTCCATATATAACAGTGGTTCGAAGAAGTCATTTTCGTGGATGAATCAACTCAAAACTATTATGGGAGATTCAGAAAATTGGATGTGGGCGATTGAGGGCTTAGAGGCCGTTGTAGATACCATTGATTTCAACGATAAACTGGATGATTTCTATGATTTCATAGACAATATGAAAACTGTTGTCGAACGGAGTGCAACACTGACATTCCAGGACGAGGATGGAATCGATCAAGAATTGAACGTATTTGATCCGACATCATTTACGCACCTCATGGAATTCCTTTCAGGAACGATACAGGGGACTGACAACGAGGTGCTAAATCATTTGTATATTAATGCCTACGCCGTTAATTTTTTTGACTCACGTTTAGAGAATATTTATTTTGATGGCGAAGCATTTCCGGAATGTAACGTTTATGGGACACCTTTTTCTGAGATTAATACCGGTAATCATTCGGATATTGAATATATGCTTACCGGTGCTCAAAGTACTTTCGGAGCGAATTTCCAAACATCATCGCTCATATTTCTTGTTCGCGCAATTTCGAATCTTTCTACCTTTTTACTGGATGAGGTCAAAGTCTATAAAGCGCAGGGTGTTGCGGAGGTTTTGTGTATGGTTGTTGCACTTTTGTCTGCGGGAACTGTTGTAATAGACCCTGTATCTGCGCAATACGCCATTTTATTGATATGGGCGATGACCATATCTTTTAAGGATGTTGACCAACTCAAATCCGGAAAGACTGTAAGTTTGTTGCATCACAGCAAGGTTGAGGATGGTGCGATCGGTAGTGCCCTCATGACGAATTATAAGGATTATGTTTCATTTTTTATGTTGTTTGTAAGTGACGACAAGATTTTGAAACGCATGTTGAAAATACTTGAACGTATTAATGGTGGAGACATAAATATAGCCATCGAATTGGAACTTACGGATCAGGATCACACGTATGTCTTGGAGGATGGATATGATCTATACAAGTAAGAGAAGGGAAGAGCTGTATCAATGTTGCGTCAGCAAACGAGCATCTGTAGTATTGGAAGCCGCAATCGCAGCCCCTATTTTCATCTCAGTGATAGCGATAATTCTTATTGCGGTAAATCTTGTGAGAACAGAAGTTATTTTTACCCATGCTGTGGATCAAGTATCAAATGAGTTGAGCTTGGCCTTCCCGGTTATGGATGCCGGAGCAATGGCAATTGACTCTTCAATTGAAGCAATATGCGCTTTTGCCGGCGACTCCGAAGAAGAGAACGGAGAAGACGGGCATATGAGCACATTGTTGGAGAATGCCGGTAACGTAACCGGTATAATAACCGCTGTGTTCAACCATTTGGACATCAACATGGAGGATATTGTTTCAACCGCGATATTCGGTGAGTATGTGAAAACAAGGATTGAATCTGAGTTTGAGAGGCTTGGCGAGAATAATATTATTGTTGATCCTATAGAGGATATTAGCGTGTATCTCGACTTTAACAAAAATGCACATGTATTGAATATCAGGGTATACTACAAACTCGTTTCGCCATTTGGTTCGAAGGAGAAGATGATTGCTACGAGCGCTGCGGTGTACGGCGAGTTGTTTTATGACATTCTTGAAAATGGTGATTCGCAGAAAAATTCAAAAATCTGGGACGAGACAAATTTTAACCGAGGCATCTACTTCAGAAATGAATTTGGCGCGAACTTGCCCTTTTCATATCCTGTCATAGCGGGTTGGAACAATGGGACGGCAACATCTATAAAGAGTGTGGATCTGACTGCACCCACCTACGAATCCGATGAAGAAATAGTGGATAAGATAAGCAGGCATATAGATGAATTAGCGGGTTTTTCCGGTACGGAGGCGCCGTGGGGACAAGACAAAATCAGTATCGATGAATCTGATATTTCCTCAAGAGAGCTTATAGTGATTATTCCCGAAAATACGCCTGAGGACAGGAGGTGCGTTCTTGAAGAATGTATTAGCGTGGCGGAGGAGAAAGGGATTGTTCTTATAATAGAAACATTCGGAGTCTCAGAAAAATACTCTGAATTGCAAACTTAAACGAGAGTGATATCCCAAGTATTTGATTAATATCGTCGAAAGATGCTAATTGGTTTGAAAGTATGTCATTGATTCGGGTCAAGGAGTGAGGCTGAATGTTGACATTTGAAGTATCAAGGATTGTAACCTTAAGTCTCTTGCGGTAATATATGTATGTTTGTTTTGTGAGATAAATTTACGGAGGTATGCCTTGAGACAAGCCAAAAACAAAGTTCGGATGCCTGCATATATGAGATCAGGTTATGTCGAGAGTCAAAATGACGCTGAACTGAGTGTCGGCGATGTATTACGAAAAGCCAACAGACGTTTGATTGTTCGCCAAATTATATGGGTTGCATTTTATTTATTGATCATAGGAGCCTTAATATACGGCTTTCTTTCGGGCAATTTTGAAAAAGCGACGGACTATATTATTGATTTATTTATAAAATAGCTACGAGGATGCAGATGAAAGACAAATGGAAGGATTCAACTACGGATATATTGTGCGATGCAATATTATCGCTTCAGTCTCGAGAGGAGTGTTATCAACTTTTCGAGGATCTTTGTACTGTATCAGAGATTAAGTCTTTGGCACAGCGTCTTCATATCGCATCTTTACTATCTAAGGGGTATACCTATTCTGATATTTCTGTTGCGACCGGTGTCAGTACCGCTACCATCAGTCGTGTCAATCGTTGTCTGGAATACGGAGCCGATGGCTATAAAAGTGTGCTATCTAAAATCGACGATAATAAAAATAATACTAATATTAAAGGGGATAAATAATGAGTTTAATTACCAAAATCTTCGGAACGCATAGTTCACATGAAATCAAGAGGATTATGCCGATTGTTCAAAAAGTGGAGAGCTTAAGTGATCATTTTGAGGCAATGTCAGAGTCTGAGCTTAAGCAGATGACTCCCAAATTGAAGGCAAGACTTGATTCCGGAGAGACTTTGGATGATATCCTTCCGGAAGCTTTTGCTACGGTTCGAGAGGCCTCCGTTCGAGTTCTCGGAATGAAACCTTATCAGGTTCAGGTCATTGGCGGAATTATTCTCCATCAAGGTCGTATCGCTGAAATGAAAACCGGTGAAGGTAAGACTTTAGTTGCGACGATGCCGGTTTATCTCAATGCTTTGACGGGTAAAGGCGTTCACGTTGTTACCGTTAATGATTATCTGGCCAAACGTGATAGTGAGTGGATGGGCAAGATTTATCGCTATCTTGGCTTATCGGTGGGTTTGATTGTTCATGACTTAAAGAATGAACAAAGACGTGCTTCATACAATAGCGATATCACTTATGGCACAAATAATGAATTTGGTTTTGACTATTTGCGTGACAACATGGTTGATCGCAAAGAAAAAATGGTTCAACGAGATTTGAATTTTGCTATCGTCGATGAAGTAGACAGTATTTTGATTGACGAAGCGCGAACACCATTAATTATTTCAGGCATCGGAGAAGCATCATCAGAGAACTATGTTCGTGCGGACCGATTTGTGAAGGGACTTAAGAAATTCGTTGTTGTAGAAACCGATGACAAGATCGATATGGATCAAATTGTCGGTGATTGTGATTATGTCGTTGATGAGAAAGCTAAGTCTGCTGTGTTGACGGCTAACGGTGTCGCCAAGGCTGAAAAGCACTTTAACGTTTCCAACCTTTCTGACCCGGATAATTTCGATTTGCAACATTATATTAATAACGCGCTAAAAGCAAACGGCACAATGGAGAGAGATCAGAAGTACGTTGTTGCAGACGAAGAAGTTGTTATCGTTGATGAATTTACCGGGCGACTCATGCAAGGGCGTCGTTTCAGCGATGGGTTACATCAAGCCATTGAGGCCAAGGAAGGTGTTAAGGTTGAAAACGAGAGCAAAACTCTCGCAACCATCACATTTCAGAACTACTTCAGAATGTATCGTAAACTCTCCGGAATGACCGGTACGGCATATACAGAGGAATCCGAATTCCGTTCAATTTATAACCTGGATGTCATTCAGATTCCAACTAACCGACCTTTGGTTCGCGAAGATGAGCCGGATGCGGTTTTCAAAAGTCAAAAGGGCAAGATAGCCGCTGTGCTCAATACTGTTATTGAAGCGAACAAGAAAGGCCAGCCGGTCCTGGTTGGTACTGTCAATGTCGACAAGTCCGAGCTGTTCTCGAAAGTTTTTTCAAAGGCCGGAATAAAGCATAGCGTTCTCAACGCCAAGAATCACTTAAGAGAGGCCGAAATTGTTGCTCAGGCCGGTCGTTTCGGTTCCGTTACGATTGCTACTAACATGGCTGGACGCGGTACTGATATTTTGCTCGGAGGTAATCCTGAGTATATGGCGAAGCAGGAAATGCGAAAGCTTGGCTACTCAGATGAATTGATTGATGCGTCAACGGCTCACAATGAGACTGATGATGAGGTTATTCTTGAAGCGCGCCGACGGTTTGCCGTTCTTGAAGCGGATTTTAAGAAGCAAACAACTGAAGAGGCGAAGAAAGTGATTGAGGCCGGCGGACTTTTGATTATCGGTACAGAGCGTCACGAGTCTCGTCGAATTGACAATCAATTGATGGGGCGTTCTGGTCGCCAAGGCGATCCCGGAAGAACGAAGTTTTTTCTTGCTCTAGATGACGACCTTATGCGTCTATTTGGTGGAGATCGCTCTAATGCGCTATTTAATAAGCTTGGTGTTGATGACACTATGGAACTTCAATCCAAGATATTATCTTCGCAGATGGAATCTGCTCAGAAGAAGATAGAAGGATTGCATTTCAGTTCCAGAAAGCATGTCTTAGAGTATGACGATGTCATGAATGTTCAGCGAAATCTTACATACGATCAAAGAAGAAGAGTACTTCATGGTGAAGATATTCACGATACAATGATCAAAATGATTAAGAACGTTGCTTCTACCACTATTCGCTCTTACGCGCTGGACGGCAAGATTCAGCAGAACGAAGCCGTTGCTCTGGCAATCAAACTCAATGATTTGTTCGGCAATTTGCCGCTGGTAGAAGAAATCCGCGCTTCGTCGTCGGATGTGTTCAACTCTGATGACATTGAAGAAAAGCTCATTGATCAGTGTATGAAGTTGATCGAGTCAAAGGAAGCACTTGTCGGACACGATGTTTTCCGCGAAGCTGAACGTCAAATTCTTCTCTATAATGTTGATCAAAAATGGATGGATCATATCGATGCAATGGATCAATTGCGAACGGCAATTGGCATGCAGAGTGTTGGACAGAAAGATCCGGTTCTTGAATATCGGATTGTTGGCTCCGAAATGTTTGAAGAGATGAACGGATCAATTCAAAATGATACGGTTCGTATGATTATGAGAGCCAATATCTCTCAAGAGCAGCGAATTGAAAATAAAAAGGCAGTTCGCAATGTCGTAGAAGGACATGGCTCGACGGCGGCACCGTCTGTAACTCCTAAGTCTGCAGCTCAAAATCGTGCAGACCAACAAAGTGTCAGTGAACCGGTCAAAAGAGATTCGACGAAGGTTGGAAGGAATGATCCATGCTCTTGCGGCAGTGGGAAAAAGTATAAGAACTGTTGCGGGAAGGAGTCTTAATGGATTTTCAAAAGTATCTTGATAAGGTTGACGTGGCTTCGGATTCAATACGTATGCGTCTGAATTGTGTCCCTAAAATAGCAGTCATTCTGGGTTCTGGGCTTTCGGATATCATTAATCACTCAGATATTATTGCGGTCATTCCGTATTCAGATATTCCCGGTTTTCCGCTTACAACGGTTAAAGGGCATGCCGGTCAGTTGGCCGTCATCAGCATTGGCGGGGTCAGCGTTTATGTCATGCAAGGTCGTTTTCATTATTATGAGGGATATGACGAGTATGAAGTGACGTTCCCGATTCGTGTTCTGGCTGAATTAGGTGTTGAGACGTTGTTATTAACTAACTCCGCCGGTGGAATTGACCTCGAAATGACTCCGGGGATGCTGATGCTAATCACGGATCATTTTTCTTTCTATTGTCCCTCGCCTTTGCGCGGGCCAAACCTCGAGCGTTTTGGTACTCGTTTTCCGGACCAGACATTTATTTATACCGCAGAGTACGTAGAACGACTAAAAAGCATCGCTGATCGACTGGGCATTCCCTATAAAACCGGAGTGTATGCATATATGCGTGGTCCGCAGTATGAGACGCCGGCCGAAATCAATGCGCTGCGAATGATGGGTGCTTCGGCGGTCGGAATGTCCACCGTTCCGGAAGCCATTGTTGCTTCTCATTCAGGCATGAAAATTGCTGCGATTTCTTGTATATCTAATCTCGCAAGCGGCATGTCCGGTCAGGCGCTGACACATCAAGAAGTCGTTGAGACAGCAGCCTCAGTTGCCCAGAATACAATAAAGCTAATTTCGGCCTTTGTCTCTGAACTCAGCAAATAACGTTGCCTACAGATGAGAATAGTCAGGAGTTTTAGTATGAACCATAAATATGACATTAAAGACATTCATTTGGCACCGAGCGGTCAACAAAAAATTGATTGGGCGTATCGCAACATGCCGGTTCTTCGTTCTATTGAGGAGCGTTTTATAGAGGAAAAACCCTTTGCCGGAAAAAGAATTGCGGTCAGTGTACACGTTGAGGCGAAGACAGCTTGTTTGGCAAGAGTTCTTAGGTCCGGTGGTGCAGATGTTTTTCTTACCGGATGTAATCCGCTTTCAACGCAGGATGATGTTGCTGCGGCATTAGTGGCAGACGGTATGAGCGTTTTTTGTGTTCATGGTGCGGATGAAGCTCTATACCATAAACATCTTCGAGATGCCCTGAGCATAGGCCCGGATATTATAATCGATGATGGCGGAGATTTTGCCGCTTTATTGCATACCGGTGAGTCAGACAAGGCGGCGACGCTTTTAGGTGCATGTGAAGAGACGACGACGGGTGTTCACAGACTTCGAATTCTCGAAGAAGCTGGTAAACTATCGTATCCTGTTATTGCAGTCAATGATGCACAATGCAAACATCTTTTTGACAATCGATATGGTACAGGTCAGTCCGTATGGACCGCGATCATGGACACTACGAATCTTGTTGTGTCCGGTAAGACCGTCGTTGTAGCGGGTTTTGGGATGTGCGGTAAGGGCGTTGCGATGCGCGCCAAGGGGCTGGGTGCTCAAGTTATAATTACAGAGATTGACCCTGTCAAGGCCGCGGAGGCTTTGATGGAAGGTTATTCTGTTATGACGATGGACCGCGCAGCAGAAATTGGAGATCTTTTCGTTACGGTCACCGGTTGCAAAGATGTCATTGCAAAAAGACATTTTGAGATAATGAAGGATGGTGCCATCTGCTGTAACGCCGGTCATTTTGACGTTGAAGTCAATATCACTGAGTTGGAGAAAATTTCAATAACTAAATATGAAGCCAGACCAAACGTCATCGGATATACATTAAACAACAATAGAACTATATTTATTCTGGCGGAAGGCCGACTGGTTAATCTGGCATCCGGAGACGGTCATCCGGTTGAAATTATGGACATGAGTTTCTCGTTACAGGCGCTGAGTGCTGAATATGTTCTCAAGAATTACGCTTCTCTGGAAAGAAAAGTATATGATACTCCTAAAGAAATTGACGAGACAGTCGCGAATCTTTTTTTGAAGACGAAGGCGATTGGGATTGATGCTTTGACCCCTGAACAACAAAAATATATCAGCAGTTGGTCGCTGGAGGGAGAATGAATAAGTCCTCGTTATTTATTAACACATGCATTGTGACGCCCGACTCTTTGGGTAATGTTCAATCAATGGAAAATGCACATATTGCCGTTGATCAAGGACTTATTAGCTATGTCGGTACGTCGCTCGATGAAGCACGAAGATCTCTTTCTGATCCGTCCTCTTCTGAGATGTTCGAGTGCAGAAACAAGCTTATTATGCCGACGTTTGCCAACGGTCACTCTCACTTGCCGATGACACTTTTAAAGAACTCTGCGGATGATTTGCCGCTTGAAGATTGGCTTTTCAATCATATCCTGCCTAGGGAAGATCATTTAACGCCGGACGACATTTATTATGGTTCTTTGCTTGGTATCGCGGAAATGATTCAATCCGGTATCGGCGCAACGGCGGATATGTATTTCATGGCGGAGAACACGGTCCGAGCAGCTTCTGAATCCGGATTCCGCATAAATCTATGCCATGACGGCAAGTACAAAAAAGACGATCGATGGTTTACTGATGAAAAAGGCTTTTCTGATTTCGTCAAGGAGTTGTCATCTTTCGATTCTGAAATGATACGTCTTTCTTTGATGGTGCATTCGATATATCTGTACCCGGAATACATGTATCCCCAGCTTGCAGATATGGCGAAGGCACTCGATACTTCTATTCATGTTCATATCAGCGAGACACGAGTCGAAGTTGAAAATGCGATTCGCAATTATGGACGTACACCTGTTGAGGCACTTCGCGATTTTGGGATTTTGGATCGGCCGTGCATTGGTGCTCATGGCGTTCACTTAAGCGATTCGGATCGGATTATTCTTGCCGAAAAAAATGTTACAATTGCACACAATCCTTCCAGCAATATGAAGCTGGCATCCGGCTTGTGCGATGTTCGTTCTCTCATTGAAGCAGGGGTGAACGTTTCTTTGGGCACGGACGGAAGTGCCAGCAACAACAATCTCAACATGTTTCAGGAAATTCGACTGGCATCATTTATTGCAAAAATAGTCTGTAATGATGCGTCTTCGCTTAATGCCAAAGAGATTATTAATATGTCTACACGTGCCGGCTATCGCAGCATGGGCTTTATGCGTTCTGGTACTCTCGAGGTAGGCATGAACGCGGATCTACAAGTCATTGATTTATTAAACCCCTCAATCTGGCCCGTAGGTCAGCCGGAGTCGGCAATTGTGTATAGTGCGACTCCTTCATGTGTCGAGAGTGTGATGGTTGCCGGAAAGTTTCTCAAGTATAAAAATGACATGACGACTATCGATCTTGATAAAATTCGTCATGAGACGATGGCGCGATCAAAACGAATTACATGCGTCTGAGCTCGGTCTTGACATGATTCTGATAAATATGTATAGTTTTATTCGTGCCTGATCCGGAAATGCCGATGTGGCTCAGGGGTAGAGCAATTCACTCGTAATGAATAGGTCGTGAGTTCGATTCTCACCATCGGCTCCATTAACCGCTAATGCGTTATGCGTTAGCGGTTTTTTTATACCGATGATTGGTTTAGGATGAAGGCTTTTGTCCATACATTGGCTCTTACAGGGCCTTTTGCAAGATATTTTCGGGGCTTTTTGTCATCGTGTTTAATGATATAATTAATTATTCTATCTTGGGGATTAGGTATCACGTGGACAAGTCATCATATTATGCTAATACACTAATTCGTCGATTGCGCATATCTTTTCGGATGGGTGCGTTGATATTTGTTTGTTTTTCGATGTTTTATGTCAGTGCATGCGGCGCCCCTTCTTCCGATTTTCCCGAAATTCCGACTGAGAGTACGCTACCTACGGAATCGGAAGCAGTGACAAGTTCTGTTCCGGAGATAGAAGAGGATGTTTTTCCGGTCATTCAAATGGCATCGCCCTATTCACAAGACACACTAAACTATTTGTCTCGGCTCTATGAAGCGAAGTCACTGGGATTGCTCGGAACCGGTGTCAACGGAGATAATGTGTCTCTATCTTTTCTTGACAGTATCGAGCCGCCTTTTGTGGTTGAAGCACTTGCGACGCCGGCGACGGGCGCGACGAAAGATACAATTATGAATTGGAAGAGCGACGCTGTATTGCCTGATGTTTTTTTGGCTTCTGCGCTATCTGATTCCTTCGAGAACGATGTGGCATTGTCGCTCAACCCGTATTTGTCGAATGATTCATTATTAAATCCATCCAATACTTACATTGATATGTTCAAAATTCTATCCAGTGACGGTGATGTCTTTGGCATCCCTCTTTTGGCTTCCGTTGATTTGTTGTATGTGAATCAAGAACTTTTTCGCACCAGTGATACGGAACTTTTGTCATTTGTCGTGGATATAGATACTTTTGAGGCGGCTTCGAAAAGCATTTCAGAGTATTACGATAATTCTGAATTGACGCCTTCATTTCCTTTCTATTATGCAGAAGACCTGTTGCCTTTTTTGGGTGCGTCGTATGCGGATTCATTTTATTATATGACTTACGATGCCGGTGCTTCGACATTCATTCCCGGGTTTGATACATCCGTTCGCTTCCTCAATCAATATGCAGGAGCGGGGTACTCATTGGATTTGCTTTCGGAACAAGATAAGTTGGATCTGTTTGGCACATTTGATCCCGTTATTTCGAAAAGAGTCGCTATGTGGGTTGGAAATTCTTCAGATGTGATGAGGTGGGCAAACTATATGCCGTATACCTTACAAATGGCTCAAATTCCCTCGTCAGAGGTTGGCGTCATCACTCCGCCGTGCCTGACAATATACCCACTGTGTATTTCCGCGACAACATCATATCCGGAGATAGCATCAAGATTTGCCTCTTTTGTTGCACTTGATGAAGATGCCATATTACTTCGACTTCGTTTGGAGGGCAGTGAAGGATTTCTTCCAACCGTTAAATCGAATCGGGTCTGGACTCGATATTTTGAAAATGCGACATACTCATCACCGTTGCTGTATTATAAAGAATACATGGCAAATGCATATTATTCTCCTGAGATCTCAGATGAAAAGTTGTACGAGCGATTTTCGTATATTATTAAAACATATTCACAAAGACTGCTGACTGAAAATATTAGCGATGATATTCTTAAGGAAATGACTGACGTTTTGATGAGTGCGTAGGTGGAACATGAACGAGGTATTTTTGTCTCCGGTACGAATCGGCGATGCTGCTAGAGTTCGAGATGCGCTTTATGAAAATAACGCAATTCATGAGGTTGCGTCGATTATTCGACAAAGTATTTCTGATTCGTCGCAGTTGTGGTTTGTCGCATCTGTAGGTGAGTCCACAGATGCGAGATTTCTTGCGTTAGTTCGCCTATATTCAATTGATACGAACAACAAAAACACGATGTTGGGATTTTCGTTTTCGAGCGATTTACGATATTCCGATGATGACCGCGTGTTGAGAAAAAATGTTTTGGATTCTATATTGCGTCACGTTTTTTTTCAAATGCAACTCCATAAAGTGAGTTGGGTCATTCGAATCGAAGATTATGAAGCCGAGAGTATCGCACTCGAGTGTGGTATGAGACAAGAGGCTATCTTGGAGGAAGTCATTTATGAAAATGAATTGTTCTCGGATGCGGGGCTCTTTTCTATGCTTGCTTCAGAATATCCGGATTATTCTGTGGCCTTTGTTCGTTTTGCAAAAGGCCTAGTAGCGATTAGAGGTAGCCAAACGTATGTTGAGGCGGTTCGCTTTTATGCCATTGGTCAAAAAATTGAAGATATATTTGATCGTTCGGTTGCTATTCGAACTGGTTTTGCAACCGCTCAAGGCAATGTTTTGGCTGATGAATTATCCGATTCACTCCAAATTCAATCGCACCTTCCGGAAGAACTATCTAAGGCGGTGCGCGAGTTGAAGGAGTATCTTCGTAAATCCAGAACGCGCTTTTCTGTTCGCGTGAATTTTTCGCAAGGCAGTGAATTTCAAAGGCATGTCTGGAACGAGATTCAAAAGATTCCTTACGGATCAACCGTGAGTTACGAAGACATTGCATTGGTACTGACGGCAAACGATCGTATTTCTGCTCGAAACTTATCGCGCGCAGTTGGTTCTGCGTGCGCCGAGAACCCAATACCGATCATTGTGCCGTGCCATCGTGTCATTGGTAAAGACGGAAAGCTTGTTGGCTTTTCGGGGGGGATTCAGATAAAAGAGTTTTTGCTTGATCATGAAATTTTCGGCTTTTTCAGAAATACCGATCATAAGGGAGAACATGCTTGATGACTAAGAATCATAACTCAAATCATCGAAAAGTTGTTATGCCGGCTAATACGATGCTTAATCCGGTTCCGGTGGTAATGGTCTCGTGTGCGCATAAGGATCATATCGATGGGCGACCTAACATCATCACAGTCGCATGGGCGGGCACAATATGCTCAGATCCGCCGATGTTATCCATCTCAATACGTAAGTCACGATTGTCTCATAAAATCATTTCGGCATCGGGTGAGTTTGTGGTTAATCTTGTGTCTCAGGAATTACTCAAGGCGTGTGATTATTGCGGTGTGCGTTCCGGAAGAGAATATGACAAATTTCAAGAGTGCCAATTGACTTCGATTCCGGCAGATTCGCTATTATCTGCGCCTGCGATTGATGAAGCGCCGGTAAGTATATCTTGTAAAGTGACCGGAGTGACCGAATTGGGAGCGCACGATTTGTTTATGGCTCGAATTGAGTCTGTCACTGTTGATGCTGATTTGATGGATGAAAAGGGGAGACTGTGCCTAGAGAAAGCAGACTTAGTAGCATACTCTCATGGTCATTATTATGCGTTGGGAGATATCTTGGGATTTTTTGGCTACTCTGTCGCATCGCCAAAAGCGCTGAAGAGACGTCTTGATGAAATACATAAAAATACAAATAGAAAGTCCGGTTGAATCCGGACTTTCTATTTGTATTGTTTCAATAAATGAATGCCAAATTATTTTACAAGGACTTTTTTCAGCTTAACAAATCGCGGTAATCCGTCCTCTTTAACTTGCTTCGTTTCTTCCTTTATCAATGGCAATGCATAGTCGACGAACTGCTGTCCGACGAAGTTGCCGTCATTGTTGATCCACTCAAGCGGAACCTTCTTTTCTGTGTTGGCAACGTCGTTGAGCGGAATCATCTTGATGTTGCACTTGTAATCACTTCCGGCTTCACGTTCAAATCCGACCATGTAATCTGTCATACCCTCGAGTGCCTTAATGACCGCTGTACGTCCGGCGAGGAAAGACTCATCAATATCGATTTGTGAAGCGCAATGCGAAGCACAACGTTGCATAAGAGAGAGCTCGATGCCACGAACCTTTGCGCCGGTTTCCTTCTTGATAAATTCGGCCAAAACAGAAGCGGTTCCGCCGAGTTGCTTATGTCCAAACGAGTCCACAGCAACATCATCCTTTGCAACGAGTTCAGGGATGAACACGCCGTCCTTAGTTTGAACGCCCTCGGATACGGCGATAATGACTTTGCCCGTCTCGGCATAGATCTTTTTCACGTCAGCAAGCATCTTGTCCATGTCGAATGCTACTTCCGGGAGATAAATCAAATCGGGTCCACATCCTTTTTCGTTGGCAAGACGCGTTGCAGCTGTCAACCAGCCGGCATGACGACCCATGACTTCTATGACGCAAATCATACCTGTGTCGTAAACACGAGCATCCTGGTAAACTTCCATTGTAGTTGTAGCGATATATTTTGCAGCAGAAGCGAAGCCCGGGCAATGGTCTGTTCCGAAAAGATCGTTGTCAATGGTCTTCGGAACACCCATGACAATGCAATCGTAGCCGGCATTTTGCATGAACTTTGAAATCTTGTTGCAGGTATCCATTGAGTCGTTTCCGCCATTGTAAAAGAAATAGCGAATATTGTATTTCTTGAAAACTTCGAGTAGACGCTTGTAGTCCGTGTCATCCTTGGCCGCGTCTGCCAATTTATATCGACAGGAACCGAGGCTTGAAGAAGGTGTATACTTGAGCATTTCGAGCTCGTTTGGATCTTCTTGTCCGATGTCGTAAAACTTTTCATTCAGAATGCCGACGATGCCGTTGGCAGCGCCATAAACTTTTTCAATAACATCGCTGTGCTTGAGTGCTTCGATAAAAACACCTGCTGCTGAAGCGTTGATTACGGATGTCGGGCCGCCGGATTGACCAAACATTAAGTTGCCTTTGAGAGCTGTCATGATTTTTCCTCCTAATTGCATAGAAAATTTCTCGTAAATAACGAACCAGTGAAAATAATAACACGTTTCGCATAAATATGTACAGAATATGTTGCTGTCAGACTCGAGAATCGGAGTCGGGCGTTTTTGATTTCTATTGATGGGCGCGTCTTTTGTAATTATTCTGTGGATCGAATTGGGATAATATGGCCATTTGTTTTGCTATACTGTAAGAAATATTTAGTAACCGATTTTTTCTTTGAAGATAATCGAAATAAAGTATTAATAAAGTGTTGAGAATCTGTGAATCATTAAAGATTGTTTTCATTCATATGATTAAAGCGATGATATAATCGTATAATGATTGTAAATTTGATAACCTTGAGGTGTTCATATCAATGAAGAAGAACACATTTCGTAAACTCAGAGGCATACAGACTCTCGGATCATGGGAGTTTATGTGGCAGGCCGCCGTTTTCCTATACATTTGGGTTGCCGCATTTGCTTTTGTCATCGGCCTATTTATATATATTTTTGTTAGCTTATGGATACACAGGAATCCTTTTTCTGCATGGGAAGCGTATTCAGACTTGCAGGCCTCATTCATATTCGGGCTATCCTTGAGTATGTTATTATTTTCTGTCTTCTTTACGTTGATTTTGCTTGAATTGTATGACCGTATCATCTACAAGCCGGTCAAGTCTTTGCTTGAGGAAGTTGAGAAAATTTCCGGTTATCGTGGTCTTTCAAGTAAAGTCGAGTTTTATCTTCGTGGTGGAAAGGGCAGCCCTCTAGATCTATATAATCCGCAAGAGTCATGGATTGACCGAGTAAAAGAGTATATGCAAACGGCATCCAATGATCGATACTTTGATGATTTGACCGGATGCTTTAATAAGAAGTATCTGACCGGTGTTCTGACCGAAATATTGAAAACGCAAATGATGGTTGCCATACCTAACCGAAAAATGCCCCGAACCGTCGATTCAATCTGTTATGCATTCTATCTTATCGACATAGATTATTTCAAAGCGATCAACGATGAATTTGGGCATATTTACGGCGACCAGGTCCTTGCACAAGTCGGACGCACTTTGCGCGAGTGTGTCGGTTCGGAAGGAGCAGTTATCCGCTACGGCGGTGAGGAGTTTCTTCTTGTTGTCGCACATAATTATCCGATGGACTACACGAAATATGCGGAGGCAATCCGTAGTGCATTTTGTGAATCTGTATTCGTCACTTCCGCCAAGACCAAAGAGGTTCGTGCAGTGACTTGTAGCATCGGCTACACACCATTTCCGTTATTTGATGAATATAATACCTCGATAACGGTTCAAGAGCATGTGGATCTTTCGGATCAGGCGATGTATATGTCGAAAAGTGGCGGTCGAAATACTTGGCGTGGCATTAAGCCTATTAAAGCGCCGAGCAATCCTCTGAAACTCGAGAGGTTGAAGGTGTCTCTAGAGTTTGGCATTGAGAATAACTTTGTCGGCATTGTTAAGCCGGATGACATTACAGCGCAGAAGGCGGCTATGCGCCCCGGAAGTTATTTTACTAGGCGAACATAGTTTTTCGGGAGTCATCCTGTTGGCTTGATAAATCATCCACACATTCTATGTTGCTTCGAAATAATTACGTTCTCATTCAGAGGTCAGTTTAATGTATTTGCTAATTCATATGGAGTTACCAAGAATGAATGAGTTTATTGAAAGCAGAGGAATTCAAGTTAATCGCTCGGACAGAACTCTTGTATTTCGCTGCATAATTTCTTTTGTTCTGATAGTGCTCATCTCTTTGTTCAGTAGTGGGTGTGTTCGAGGAATGAATTCAGAATCGACTGCTAGTAATCATACTGAAGTATCCGTGGACGAAGCATCAATATTGACGCATCCGATGATTGAGGAAAAATCTATATACAAGACAGAGCAAACACTTTACAGCAACCCATCTGAATCAGTTCTCTCTACAGCCCAAATTTCTGAGTTCATAGCATTTTCAGTCGTGGATGTTTCATCGTTGAGCGATGAAGAGATTCGTAATTGCTTTTATTATGAAGAGATTTCCGATGAGATATTTTCTCGAATGGACGGGAAGTCGTTTAAATCCGACTGTACAACCTCGCGGTCAGATCTACGATATATTCGTGTGTTACACATAGGCTTCGACGGAGATACGCGAATAGGCGAGCTTGTCGCCAATAAAAATATCGCTCAAGATTTTGTTGATATTTTTTACGCGTTGTATCTCGAAGGATATCCGATTGAGAAGATGATATTGGTAGATGAGTACGGCGCTGATGATAATCTATCCATGGCAGACAATAATACATCTTGCTTCAATTTTCGACGTGTGGCCGGGACTTCATCGCTATCGCGACACGCGCTCGGGATGGCGATTGATATCAATCCACTTTATAATCCCTGGATATATGAGCTCGATGGTGAGTCAATTATTGACCCGCCGGGAGGAGCGCCCTATGTGGACCGTACGGTCGATTGCCCTTACATAATCGACCACGATGATCTTTGCTATAAGCTCTTGATTCAATACGGATTCGCTTGGGGCGGAGACTGGAATACTTCGAAGGATTATCAGCACTTTTCGAAGTCATAAGGACATTGCAAGCATAATTGATATCTGTGGAATTTATTGTTATAATTCTCCCAGTGATTTGGCTCCAAACGCGAATTATTTTGTGGAGTTGATGTACGTCAGAGTGACGCTCTGAAGTGCGTATTCTTTGAAATTGGACCGAGAGACCGATGAATGATTGGTCTCTCGGTTTTATTGTGTGTCATTGTTCAAGTCATTTTCAGAATCTGACATTTACATTTTTTTTCATCTATGTTAGAATCCCTTGGAATCACCATTGCCACGGTTTTTGGACAGTCCGCCCGAATACTGTGCTTTAGGAACAAGGAGGAACATCATGGACAAGATTAACAAGGCAGAGATTATCAAGGAATATGCTCTTAAAGAGGGCGATACCGGTTCGCCGGAAGTGCAGATTGCAATTCTGACCGCACGTATCAACCACTTGACTGAGCACCTTAAGGAGCACAACAATGACCACCATTCTCGTCGCGGTTTGCTGATGATGGTTGGACAAAGAAGAGGACTTCTTGACTACTTGACCAAGATCGATATTGAGCGCTACCGTTCCATTATCGCCCGTCTTGGAATTAGAAAGTAATCATAATCGGCTTATGAGGGTGGGCAGCAGTGCCCACCCTTTTAGGATATATCCACTAGCTCGATGAAGAGCGACACACAATGAACGGGTTGTAGAGGGTAGGTTGAGCGCTTGAACTTTATCCAAGCGCTGAGTCTACAAGCTACCGCCCGGCAAAGACATTTTCCAGGAGGTATTTTTATGGAAAAGATTTTCACCTATGAACTCGCAGGTCGCCCTCTGGTCATTGAGACCGGAAAGCTTGCACAATTTGCGAATGGCTCATGTTTGGTTCGCTATGGCGAGACCGTTATCATGTCAACCGCGACTGCTTCCACGAAACCCAGAGACGGGATCGATTTTTTTCCGCTATCTGTGGATTATGAAGAGAAGCAGTATGCTGCAGGCAAGATCCCCGGTGGTTTTATTAAGCGGGAGGGCCGTCCTTCAGAGAAGGCTATTCTTACTTCTCGTGTTATAGACCGACAAATTCGTCCGTTGTTTCCTAATGATTTAAGAAATGATGTCACAGTTTCCAATTTAGTTCTTTCTGTAGATCAGGATTGTTCGCCTGAAATTGCAGCGATGATTGGCACGTCTATTGCCATTTCAACTTCTGATATACCGTGGAATGGTCCGACAGGTGGTGTGATTCTTGGTCTGATTGGTGATGAAGTCATCATTAACCCGACTGAATCACAGCGCGAGCAGAGTCAGATGTACGTCACGCTTGCGGGCACCGACAAGAAGATATGTATGGTTGAAGCCGGCGCCAATGAAGTTAATGACCAATTGATGCTATCAGCGATTGAAGCCGGATTCACGGTAATTAAGGATTTAGTTGGATTTATCAATGGTATTGTTCGCGAAATCGGCAAAGACAAGTTTTCTTATGAGTCTTCGAATATTCCGGAAGAGATTTTTGCAACGATCAAAGCTTTTGCATGGGACGATATGCGTAAAGCAGTTTTATCTGATGATAAGAGTGTTCGCGATGAGCAAGTTGGCGCTTTGACAGATAAAGTTAAGGCTTACCTCGAAGAGAATTATCCGGATTCAGTGTCATATCTTGGTGAGTCCATGTATAAGCTTCAGAAGAAAGTGGTTCGCGATTATCTTTTCCGTGAGCACGTTCGTGTTGATGGTCGTCCTCTGGACAAGATTCGCCCTTTGTCAGCTGATGTGGGTTTGTTGCCGCGCGTTCACGGTACCGGTCTTTTCCAGAGAGGTCAGACTCAGGTACTGACAACATGCACCTTGGCTCCTTTGTCTATGTCTCAGACCATCGATGGCCTTGATAGTGAAGATACTAAGCGTTATATGCACCACTATAACTTCCCGGGTTATTCTGTGGGCGAAGCGAAATCCGCCCGTTCGCCGGGACGCCGAGAGATTGGTCATGGTGCTTTAGCCGAGCGTTCGCTCATTCCTGTACTTCCCGACAATGAAGAATTCCCATATGCGATTCGTACCGTTTCGGAGATATTAATGTCTAACGGTTCGACGTCACAGGGTTCTGTTTGCGCAAGCACGCTTGCGCTGATGGATGCAGGCGTTCCGATTAAAAGACCGGTTGCAGGTATTTCCAGTGGACTTATTGTCAACGAAGAAGATGAGAATGATTTCTTAGTCTTCATGGATATTCAAGGTATCGAAGATTTCTTTGGCGATTTGGACGTCAAGGTAGCCGGCACTACTGAGGGTATTACTTCAATTCAAGTGGATATTAA
>LSQX01371450.1_pt1 | contig 34070 bp, 31 predicted proteins | sample 654561 | NCBI WGS metagenome assembly LSQX01 (sample SAMN04489861, study PRJNA283612) | anaerobic digester metagenome | isolation source: 4 biogas reactors fed with cattle manure at either 37C or 55C with and... | place: Denmark: Kongens Lyngby | collected 2014 | reverse complement strand
TCTGACTACGGATCAGAAGGTTTGGGGTTCGAATCCCTTCGGGTGTGCTAAATTTTCAGATGGACTTCAGAAATCCCCCCGACCCCCTTTTTCAAAGGGGGAGACTTTTTTTAAAAGAAAACACAGAACAGTCCTGTATCCCCCGCTGGCAGGGGCAGGGGGTGGAAAGTTTATTGCGTTTGTCTGAACCGGGATTTACTTGATTGAAAGATTTCTTGATTTTTCATAGATCTGCCACACTTCAAAAGTGTGGTAGATCTTTTCTCTCACGAAATACAAATCCACAAGGGGCAGAGCATCGCCAATCCACGGGTTAACCCGTGGGTTGATTATCTTTATTTGTATTGATCTAGCTTTCAACAAGGGGTTGCAACCCCTTGCTGAAAGGGAACAGGCATACTAGTTCCCTACAATCCCCTCCTTCCCATTTTCACGTGGGAAGAATATTTTTAATTGATTTGGATAATTGTATTATTTTTAGTAATTTAATTCTTTAAATGTAAGGAATTTATTATGACATTAGAAAAAATGATTGATGAAATCAATACCCTTCCAATAGATGATCTTTTTAAACTTAACGACTTTTTAAATTGCAGGGTCAAAGAATTTGAAAAGAATAATCTTATAAAAACTGTTATCGAATCAAGAGAAGAGCATAAAAACGGACTGTCGAAAAAGGCTACTGTGGACGAAATTATGAATGAAATACTAACTTGATTATGGTTTTATACAAGACCCCATCTTTTATAAGAGCAGCAAAGCAGCTTATCAAAAAAAATCCATATATATCAAATGACTTTAAAAATACTTTAGAAAAACTTGCAGAAGACCCTTTTGATGCTCAATTAAAAACACATAAACTCAAAGGTAGACTATTTGGATCTTATGCTTGTAGTGTGAATTATGAGATTCGAATAATATTTCAATTGATCAAAGACGATGATAAACGTGAAAAAATAATTTTATTTGAGGGAATTGGGACTCACGATAATGTTTATTAGTAGTTTCCACTCCTTCCCATTCAATTTTAGAAGAAGGGGGAATTGAAAAATTTCCAGATGGACTCCACCTTCGAGGTGGAGTCCATCTAAGCACATTCATGTGGCAGAAACCTGCGGATTACCTGGTTTATAATCCCTTAGCCTCTTTGAGTTAAAAATACTCCTCCAATTATGCCAATGCTACCAATTACAAACTCCACACTTAGGCTATAGCTAAAAATTAATATTGCAAAAACTGTCGTTAAAACAGGCTGTAAATTATTGAAAATAGAAAGCTTAGTTGCTTCGATTTTTGTTAAAGCATAATAGCCAATTACATAATTTAGAACAGATGTAAAAAAGCCAAGATAAACGATTTTCGACCAATCAACACAGCTAAAATTCGGATAGGCAAAGCTATGCCCAGAAAAAAAATAAACTATAACAAAAAACACAGTGCCTAATGTCATAGTGAGCGAGGTCGCATAAATGGCGCCATACTTGGTAGTAAAATTTTTGCCAAGCACAATATAAAGAGCCCAAGAAATACTTGCACACAAAGCTAAAATGTCTCCCTGAAAGCTTTTTGAACTCAAACTAATATCGCTTTTTGAAAAAACGACCGCAGTCCCAGCGAGAGCTATCACGATTCCAATAACTTTTTTTGCAGTCAGCTTTTCTTTCAACAAAAAATACGAAAGAATAAGCACAAAAGCTGGCGAAAGGGAATAAGCCAAAGACACATTGGGCGCACTTGTCAATTTTACGGATTCAACAAACAAAAATTGATTAATCGGTATATTTAGCAAAGAAAGAATTATTAGGACGGGCAAATCTTTTTTATCGAAAGGGATTTTGTTTTTCCTTAAAAACAGCAAGTAAATAATAAAGCAAGCAGAAGCAACAAAACTTCGATAAAGAAGCACCAGCGCAGGCTCAGTGTAACTTGTTATATCCTTGGCAATTATGTGAGTAAATGACGCAATAAATTGATTTAAGATGATTAGCAAATACATAATTATTTATTTTATTTTTCTTTACATTTTAATTAAATTTAATATTGCCTCGCTTTGACTTTCAAAACAAAGCTCTCGTGCAGCAATTCTTGTTTGCTCTGCGTAAAATTCTTTTTTTTCTAAAATCTCTTCAATCGCTTCTGCAATTTCTTTTGGGCTTGCGTCCTGCGAAATCGCTTTCCCTATTTTGTATTTATTTATAATTTCTTTCATTGCAAAGAGATCGGAGCTAAGCGTTGCTATTCCAGCCATAGAATATTCAAATAATTTATTCGGTAAAGCATATTGATAAGAAACAGAAATCGGCTCGATAAAGCAAATCCCAATATCTGCTGAACAAGTCCAGCTGTGCAATTCATCATAATTCACCTTTCCAAGAAAAAGCACCCTATCTTCAACTTTCAAATTTTTTGCAAGCTCTGATAGCTGCTCTTTCATCGGACCATCGCCAAAAATGCAAAAATATGAATTTGGAAGGAAAACCAGCGCACTAATAGTTGGAATAAGCCCCCTGCCCGATAGAAGCATCCCTTGATAAATCAATATGTTTTTGCTGAGTGGTATTTGATATTTTGCTCTAATTAAATTTGAATTTACTTTTTCCTTAAAAGGTGGCAAATTCATAATAACGGCAAAGGGCTGGCTTAAGCTATAAAAATCCCTTATGTATTCAGCGTCTTTGGGCGCGGAAACAACAATCTTATCAACGTTTTTAAGCCATTTTCTTTCCAAGCTAATTAATATCCTTTGCTTTAAGGGACTTTGAAAAAGCGGGCCCAAAGCGGAATATATTTCCCTTGAATCATAAATTAGTTTTGAAGCGTGCTTTTTTTTAAGCAAAGAGCATAAGAAAAGTGAATAAAAGTCTGATGCAATGTATGTTTTTGAAGAGCAAAATTTTAAATATTTTCTTGAGTGAATATTAAAGGAAAGCCAGCGGAGCCAAGCTCTTTTTAAACGCGACTTTTTTACTGGGAAAAGCGCAATATCTTCTTTTGCATATTGCGGGACTTCAGCACCTTCGGCGATTGCAACAACTCCAATTTTAAAGCCATTTTTACTAAAAGTGCGTGCAATATTTAAAAGTCGGGCATCGCTGCTAATTTCATTAAAAGCAATGAAGCAAATATCGAAAGTAAGCTCTTTATTTTGCATTATTTAGTAAAATCAAAATGGAAGGTGCTGCGCAAAATACCGCGAGAGTCAAAGCGTTCTTTGAAATTAATTAGGGAAAGTGCGGGCGTCATCGGGTCTTCGGCTGCCGTGTCTTGCGAAACTCCAATATCTACCCACTCGAAGCCATTTTCTATTGCCCAGCTAACTGTTTGGTGCATAATCAAATAAATCGGTTTCAAATGCTGGTATTTATAAAGCAGCATATTGTAAAAGCAGATTACCACTTTCGGATTGCAAACAAAAAGAAGCGAGCCGGCGATAGCTTCATCTTTATAATAAACGAGGTTCAATCTGATTCTCTCTGGAAAAAGTTCTTTCAAGCGAATCATATCTTTCAAGGAATGCGTGGGCTTTGCATTGTGCCTTGCCTTGTTATCAAGCAAAATTTCATTAAAAGTCTCAAAATCATTGGATTCACATATAGTTAGCTCATTCTCTCTTAAAATTTTATTTATCGCTTTTCTTGCAGTTTTATCAAAATATTTCTGAAAATCTTTGCCGCGTTTCAAATCAATAGCATGAGAAATATAGTGTAGCTCAAAAGCGCATTTCCTGTAAAGCATAGCGTATTCAAGCTGTTGCGAGTAATTTATATTGTAAATCAGGGGGGCTGGAATTAAAAAAGCATCTTGGATTTTTTTTTCTTTGCAAAAATTTATAAAAGAATCAACGATTTCTAAAGCTAATTCAAAATGAATATCTTGCGTAACAAAAGAGCCATAGCTCGCTCCAATGGGCGACCAATACTCGTTTTTTTCATTAAAACCGCCGGGCAAAAGAGCAACTATTTTATCATTTATTAAAAACAAATAGTGCGTAAAATCAAATTTTCCAGCTTCGTGGTAATCTAAAAAATTCTGATAATGAAAAATAGTGCCGTTATTCGATTTATTTACAAAATTTTCCCATATTTTTTTATATTCTGGCGTATACTCAATAATTTCAATTTTTTTTTTCATAATTCTATTTCATTTTTTTCCCTAATTCAAAAATTTGATTGAGCCAAGCCTTTCTTTTATTCATTGACGATGTTTTAATAGGTCCTAACAAAGTTGTTTTAACAGGGTTTATACCGCAGAATTGCAGAATGCTTTTTTTCATAGAGTTTATCCCAGGCGCTTTAAAGACTAAGTAATAATACAATTTTGGCGTATCCATCGTAATTATCAATCTGGCTGTGCGGCCAGTTAATAATTTATCCCAAAGCAAGGAATTTTCTCTATACTTAAAGGCAAAGCCGGAAAGAATCACGCGATCTACAAAACTTTTAAGCAGCGCAGGATAAGTTCCCCACCAGTTAGGGTATACAAAGACTAAGTGCTGCGCTTCAATTATTTCCTTTTGAGCTCTTACTAGATCGTCTTCAAATTCTATATGTTTTGTATTTCCCCATTTCAAATTTAAAATAAACTCTAAGTCTATTAAATTGATTATTTTACAGTCAGCTCCTGAAAGCTCAGCACCATGGCAATACTTTTTTGCCAGCTCACTTGAAAAACTATCTTTTTTGGGATTGCAATTAAAAACAAGTATTTTCTTCATTATCTTTTTAGTTAAAATAAAACACAATTTTGAAAAAAGAAATTTAACAAAAAATGAGCAATTAATATTGGAAAATTAACAAAATTCAAGCAATAAATAAAATGATTTTGTATTTATTGCCTTGTTCTTGAATGCCTTCTCGCTTTTTTTCAAAGGGGCGAAAGAATATCCCCCGCTGGCGGGGGACACAGAACTGTCCTATGTTTCCCATTTAATTAAGCTCTTTCTTAATTAAAAACTTATTAAATAATTATTATGTAAGCAAAAAAATACTTTCCAAATTTAACAAGCCTTTTCCGGAAATAGCTTTAAAATGGATTCTCGGTTTGCATTGCAAATTCCTCTTTCGCTTATAAGACCTGTTACAAGTCTTGCGGGGGTTATATCGAAAGCGAAATTACTTGCCCGGGTTTCCTCCAAAGTGATTAAAACGTTTTGTATGTTTTTTTCTGTTTTTCCGTCCATATACTTAACTTCATCGGCGCTTCTTTCTTCAATAGGGATTTCCGAAATTCCATCTTCCAGCTCCCAATCAATAGTTGAGGAAGGCAAGCAAACGTAAAAAGGAATGAGATTATCGAAAGCAGCAAGTGCTTTTAAGTAAGTGCCGATTTTATTAGCAACATCGCCATTCGCGCTTGTTCTGTCGCTTCCAACTAAAACTAAATCGACCAAACCCTTTTGCATTAGCAAGCCTCCAGCGTTATCTACTATTAAAGTATTTGGAACGTTTTCGTGAAATAGTTCAAAAGCAGTCAGCTTGGCGCCTTGATTGCGGGGACGGGTTTCGTCAATCCAAATATGAACCTTTATACCCTTCCTATGTGCTGCGTAAATTGGAGCTGTAGCCGTTCCCCAATCTACAGTCGCAAGCCAGCCCGCATTGCAATGAGTGAGGATATTAACAGCTTCTCCATTTTTCTTTTTGGAAATCTCTTCAATAATCTTTAAACCCGCTTGCCCAATAGCTTTCGAGCAATCAATGTCCTCTTCTGTGATTTTTCGAGCAATTTCCAATGCCTTTTCAATTTTTTCGCTGTTTGAGGTCAAGCCGAGCAAAGCAGAGAGCTGATAATCTATTGCCCAAGCCAAATTTATTGCCGTTGGTCTTGTGCTTTTCAATTTATTTGCACAATTTACCAAGTGCTGGTTAAAATCACTTTTACTTTTCGCCTCAATAGCTGCGATATGCATAGCATAAGCCGCTGTTACTCCAATCAAAGGAGCGCCGCGGACGAGCATATCTTTTATAGCAAAGCAAAAATCATCTATGCTCCTTAGCTTTGCCGTTTTAAAAATGTGGGGAAGCTGCCTTTGGTCAATTACCTCAACGCCATCTTCGACTTCCCAAATCGTTCTATAATGCTTTCCGTTCACCCGCATAAATTCACTCTTTTTCACTAAGATAAATTTTACAATACCAATTTATGCAATTTTACAAAATTATTCATTAACGATGAACAGAAGAAAAATTAAGATTTAGAATAGTTAAGAATTAAACTTATTTTTGTATTTGTTGGATTAAATGAAAAAAGGAAATTTCTATTAAATCTTTTTGGAAAATAAAACTGAATGACGATTTTTTAATTGCTGTTTCTATAATCAGTTTTTTTGCTTTTATCACTTTGTTTCATTTATCAAATGGAGAACTGCAGCCAGGAATGGAAGGCGATCTTGCTATCCAAGCCGAAAATCTAAGCAGCCCTCAATGCAATTTTGATGACTTAGCTCATATCCGAAATTTAAGTGCTCCCTCCCCTATCTCAGTTTGTTTGATCTCCCTCTCTTTCAAGCTCTTCGGGATAAATCTTTTTGCGCTGCGTTTTTTTACTGCGGCTTGCTCAATTCTTTTTTTCATTTTTACATATCTTATTGCAAAGCGTTTTCTTAGCGGCCAAAGCGCTGCTATTTCTGTTATATTACTTTTTGGAGCGGAAAGCTGGAATTTTTTATCGCGGCAGGCAAATCCAGAGCTACCCTCACTTTGCTTTGCTTTAATTTCTTTTTGGGCGATTTTAAAAGTTACAGAAAAAAACACTTTGAAAGCAAAATTATTCCCATTGCTAATTTTCGTTCTTTCTTTTCTTCTTTGCTTTCTTACAAATATTAAAGCGGGCTTTTTACCAGTTCTTTTTCTCATTCCACTTTTCTTTTCAAAAGGGCAGCGGGCAAATGGGACGCTTTTACTTTTAAGCTCATCGCTGCTGATTGCAATTTTATTTCTTTTGAATTTCAATATTTTTCATTTTCCTGCTCGAAATATTTTTGAAAGTATTGAAATCAACGCGCTGCCTTTGATTGCAAAGAATTTATTTTTCAATATAAGCAAGCTAATTGTCGATAATCCAACCTCAGTTTTGCCTCTTCTTTTTCCATTGATTTTCATAGCAAATAAAAAAAAGTTCAATTTGCCAAAAAATCTTGAAATGCAGTTAATAATATTTTGGGCTATTGCTTCTTATCTAATCGCTTGTATTTTTGCTTTTCAAAAGGAAAGCTGGAATGCTTATTATATTTTCCCAATTATTATTTTCACTGTTTTTTTAATAGAAAATTTTAGCACATTTTTCAAAACAAATGCTCAAAAGTCGCTTGCAATCTCATTTTTAATTACTAGTGCTTTGTGGTCTGCTTTAATTCTTTTTCGAGTTTCGATAATCCAGTTTTTATTTGAAAAAAAAGAGCTTAGCTCGCTTTCACTGTATTTAATTATTCTATTTACGCTTGTTTTCATCATTCCTTTTTTGCTTACGAAAAAGAGCGAGCTTTTTCTAAAGAAATTTTTTAATATGGCTTTTTATTTTTCACTTTACTTGATAATACTAAAAGCTGTATTCTTTCATTCTTTTATCCCAAACAAAAATATTGCTGGAGCTCAAGCAGTCGCAGCGCATATACAGAGAACTAAACCCAAGCAATTCATTTACTTATACCACAAAAATAGCCCCGCTGATTCTATAAACAGCCAGCTTTCTTGGTATTTGCGGCAAGCGGATTCCTGCTTTGAAGGGGAAAAAAGTATAATTTCAATCCCACTAAACAAAGAAAAATTTGTTTTAAAAGAAGTGATTGATTTGAATAAATTTAGAGATGATATTATCGTTTATTATTTTTCTGAAAATCTTCAGCTCTTAAACTCGGTGGCTTCTGAACTTGCTCAGACTCGCGATATGCTTCTGGTAACGAAAAGCTATCTTGTTTTTAGCAAAGTAGTAAAAAGCCCAACAAATTATGTTTATATCTAATTAAATTTTCATCTAATTAAATTTTTGTTGAGCTTTGCGAAATCCTTTTATTCATCAAGCACACGGGACGCGCCCGTGTGCTGATGATTTTGATTGTTAAACTTTTTTAATGCAATCGCGGACTATTGCTAACCCTTCTTCTAATTGCTTTCTCGTTGCGTTGAGCGATGGACGGAAACGCAATGACTTATCGCCGCAAGGAAGGATAATCAGCTTATTTTCAAAGCAAAGCTCACGAACTTTGTTTCTCTTTTCTGGATTCGGGAAATCGAATGCACAGAAAAGCCCTTTTCCACGAACATTTGAAATTAAATTAGGAAATTCTTTTTCAATGTTATAAAGCTCTTGGATTAAATATTTGCCCTGCTCGACAACGTTTTCAAGAACTTTTTCTTCTTCAATAATTTCTAAATAGCGAGTAGAACGAACCATATCAACAAGATTTCCGCCCCAAGTGGAGTTAATTCTGCTCGATGTATGGAAAACGTTTTCTGGAATATCGTCAACTCGATTTGTAGAAAGAATTCCGCAAACCTGCATTTTTTTACCAAAGCATAAAAGGTCTGGAATGACGTCAAGCTGCTGGTGAGCCCACCAAGTTCCAGTATGTCCTAAACCTGTTTGCACTTCGTCAAAGATTAGAAGAGCTTCATTTTCATCGGCAAGAGTTCTGAGCTGCTTCAAAAATTCTGGTCTAAAATGATTATCTCCGCCTTCGCCTTGAATTGGCTCGATAATAATACCGGCAATGTCATTTTTGTTTTCTAAAAAGGCATCTTTAATACTTTCAACGGCTTCCTTTTCTAATTTAATTGTCTTTTCCAAATTTTCTTCATTCATTGGGAAAGTCATTTTTGGCGTAGTGATTCTGGGCCAATCGAATTTCGGGAAATAATCAATCTTAGTTGGGTCAGTATTTGTGAGCGACATTGTGTAACCTGTTCTGCCGTGGAAAGCTTCGCGGAAATGGATTATCTGCCTGCCAAGATCGCGAGTGCATCCTCTTTGCATATTCTTTCTAACTTTCCAATCGAAAGCAACTTTTAAAGCATTTTCTACTGCCAAAGCACCGCCGCAAATGTAGAATGAGTATTTAAAGTATTCTGGAACGGCAATTTTAAAAAATGTTTTAACGAAAGTTGCCATTTCTTCTGTGTATATATCGGAGTTTGATGGCTTATTTAGCGCAGCTTTTCCAATATATTTAATAAATTCTTCATTATTGAGCTTTGGATGATTCAAGCCAAGCGGAAGCGAGGCAAAGCAAGAGAAAAAGTCGTTATACTCTACATTATTCTTTGAATCAAATAAAAAACCATCGTGGCTTTTGTCTAAATCCAAACAAATTGGAAAGCCATCTACAAGCATATACTTTGAAAGCTCGGAAATTAGATCTTTTGCTCCTACTTTGTATTTTGGAACATATTGATTTGTTTTCATAAATACTCCTATTTTTTTAATTTGGATAAAATATTAATTAAAATTTTATTTAAAACACAAAATAACATTGTTAAAAATTCAACAGCATCAAATAAATCTTTTGCTGTCTTAATAGCTAAACCGGTAACTGTAATAAAATTAAAGTGGTATAGAAGAAGAAACTACTTGGACGAAAATGAACATCAGCATAATTTTTTGATAAGAAAGAAAAGTCAATCCACGGATTGTTCCCTTTCCATTTAAAATAATATTTGCCGATAAAGTCCTATTTCTCATAAATGCAAATTACTAAAAAGTATTGAAATAAAAAAGTTTTTCCTTATAGCTTTTAGTAAAAGTAAATTTAAAAGATTTGTTTGAAAGTTTTTCATTTCCACATTGCAAAGCCCAAGGCAACTTTTTTTCATTTTGAATATTTGAAAGTAAGTAGTATTTTTATAAAAATGAAAATGAAAAATTGCAAATAATGACTTTTGAAGGAAAATCTAAGGTAAAAAGAATTGGCAGTAAAAACAAACACAACTAATCAAAAAAACTTAAAAAAAAGCGAAGAATCTGATTTTAAAGAAATTTCTTTTTCGCAAGAACTTTTACGCAAAGGAATTCATTTCGTATCTTTTTCAATTCCAATTGGCTATTATTATGCAACGAAAGAGCTTGCTTATACTATTCTGATACCGATAACTATTGTATTTTTAATAATAGATGTTTTTGGACGGAAAAAAACGATTGTTCAAAAACTGCTTCATAAGTATTTCGGTGGGATGCTGCGTTCTCACGAGTTTGAAGATAAATTAATATTAAATGGCGCTTCTTGGGTCCTGCTTTCCGCTATGCTTTGCATTGCAATTTTTCCTAAAATAATAGTTGTAACGGCATTTGCAGTGCTTATACTTTCAGATTCCTCGGCGGCAATTTTCGGGCGGCTCTATGGAAAACACAAGTATTATCATAAGAGCTATGAAGGCTCTTTGGCTTTTTTTATTGCTGGCATTCTCGTTGTTTTTTATATTGCAATAACAAACTCCATGCCTTGGACTTTTTACGCCATTGGCGCCTTTGCCGTTTTAGTGGGAACGCTGGTAGAAGCAATTTCCTCCTCAATCATAAAAATTGACGACAATTTAACTATTCCATTAAGTATTTCTTGCGTTCTTTGGGCTGGCAATCACTTGGCTATTCTGCTCGGTGCTTCCTATCTTTAATATGGAAAATCAATTAATTCTTGCATATCAAGTTCTTAAGGAAAAAATTCAAGAGCGTCTTCGAGAATTTGAAAGCCTTGAAGAAAGCGATTATTTTTATGAAATGTGCTATTGCTTGCTAACTCCACAATCCAAAGCAAAAAATGCACTGAAAGTTGTCGAGCTTTTAAAGGAAAGGGATTTTCAAAATTCTCCTTTCGATTGTGCCTCTATTTTAAGACATCCAACTCACTATATTCGTTTTCACAAAAGCAAATCCAAAAGATTAGTGGCAGCCTCGTCAAGCTTTCCCGCAGTTCTAAAAATAATAAAAAGCAATTTAAATAATTTTCAAAAAAGGAATGCAATCGCTGAAATTGTAAATGGTTTTGGCTTAAAGGAAAGCTCGCATTTTTTAAGGAACATCGGTTTTAAAAACTTAGCGATTATCGACAGGCACATTTTAAAACAGCTTTTAAAACATGGAGTAATTGAATCAATTCCAAAAAGCATTTCAAAGAAAATATATTTCAACATAGAAGAAAAATTCCTTTCCTTTGCTGATCGGGTGAAAATTCCAATGGACGAATTAGACCTTTTATTTTGGGCAAGCGAAACCGAAGAGATTTTGAAGTAGTTTTAAAATTGGCTTTATATTAATCNNATTCATTCTAATTATTCATTATCAGCTATTTTTTCCTTTTTTCTTTTGCAAGAATTTCTTATTTTACGACATAAGTAATTGCTAATTATTTAATTAATTTAATTATGAAAATTAAAATAGTATTACAAATATTCTCGCTTCTACTGTTATTGCTTGCTCAAAGGGCTTTTCCGCAGCACTGCAATGAAGAAGTGATTTGGGATGGTTCGGAAAAAGTTCTGAATTATGGCATTGACACTACTGGAAATTGGTGGTTCATTACACAGCCCTTTACAAAGCAATATCGTTTAATTGTAAATGGAGAGCAATCAGAGGTTGCTTTAAAAATTGATGGCTTAACTTTTTCCAATGACGGAACAAAATGGGCAGCTTTTTCAAAAGAAAAGGAAAGGCTGTATCTTTTTACAAATGAAGGGAAAATCACCCTCCCATCGCTCTCGATGAGCGGAACTCTTAAATACACTCCAAATTCTGAAAAGCTTGTCTATTCTTATAAACATGAGAATATTGAAACAATAGTGGTGGGAGAAAAAAAATTTCAAATAATGAATGGCACCGGCGATTATTATCTTAGCTATGGCGGAGAAAGAGTTGCTTTGCTGGGCAGGCTTAGCTCTGGCTATGTGATGAATATAAACGGGGTCGAAAGTCCAATCTATGACGCTTTAAAGCCCCTCGGCTTTTGGAGCGATGGACAGTTTGTTTATGCTGGTAAAAGCGGAACAACTTGGCAAATCTATAAAGGCAATAAGTCTATTTCCGATAGATTTAAAGACGTAAGTGAAGTAGCTATAAACATTTATGGGACAGTTGCGGCAGCCCTTGTAACTTTACCAAACAATAGCAAGTCTTCAATCATTATTTCAGATGAATACTATGAGCCGCTTATGGGTCGCCAGTATGATCAGGCTTATGATTTGGTGCTGCACCCTGAACTTGCGATGATTGGGTATCGTGCATTAGACAATGGAAAAAACATTGTTGTTTTAAATAGTGTCGAATACGCTGGCGGGGAGTATTCTGGCAAACCGCGTTTCACTTATGATGGCTCTGAGCTATATTTTTTAGGCTGCAATAACGATTGTTTTCTCAATGTAAATGGAAAGAATTATCCAATTTTGAGCGATTTAACTCTTTCCTCCTATTATGCAAAAAAGCCAAACAGCGAAACCCTTGCATATTCAACAAGCTCCGCTATGATTGTTAGGAATTTACAATTTGGAACTCTTTATGCAGGCAAAATGGTAGACGAGATTAGCGACCCAATTTATAATCGGAAATTAAAAAGATATGAAGCAATAGGCAGAATTAGTGATAAGTTATATTTAATTCATTGCACTTTTTAAAAAAATTGTTAAATTGCTAAAACAAAAAAGCAATAATTATATTATATTAGATTAAATTAGGAGTATTTATGTTTAGTAACATTCAAAAATTGTTAGCTGAAAAAGCAGATCACTTGCTCAATTTTAGCGGACCAAAAATTCCAAAAGAGCAACTGACTTTACCCTCAGCAAATTTTGTAGACGAAATATTTGCCCAATCCGATAGAAACAATAGAGTTTTAAGTAATTTGCAATGGATATTCAGCACAGGTCGTTTAGCAAACACAGGGTATTTATCTATTTTGCCGGTAGACCAAGGAATTGAGCATTCTGCAGGCGCCAGCTTTGCAAAAAATCCAATTTATTTTGACCCAGAAAACATTGTAAAATTAGCTATGGAAGGAAGCTGCAATGCAGTTGCTTCCACTTTCGGAGTCTTGGGTCTTGTTTCAAGAAAATATGCTCATAAAATTCCTTTCATTGTTAAAATAAATCATAATGAATTGCTTACTTTTCCCAATACTTTTGACCAAATATTGTTCGGAAAAGTAGAGCAGGCTTACGATATGGGAGCAGCTGCGGTCGGCGCAACTATTTATTACGGCTCAGACCAAAGCACAAGGCAAATCACAGAGATTGCCGAGTCTTTCCAATATGCCCACGAGCTTGGTATGGCTACAATCCTTTGGTGTTATATGAGAAATCCAGCATTTAAGAAAGACAAGGACTATCACGTCTCCGCCGATCTGACTGGGCAGGCAAACCACCTCGGCGTTACAATTCAAGCTGATATAATAAAGCAAAAATTACCAGAAAATAATGGTGGATATACTGCTCTCAATATGGGAGATTCAAGCTATGGCAAAATTGATAAAAGAGTATATACAGAGCTTTGTTCTGAGCATCCAATTGACCTTTGCCGCTATCAAGTAGCAAATTGCTATATGGGAAAAATTGGCCTTATCAATAGCGGTGGTGCCTCGGGAAGCAATGATTTTGCTGATGCCGCAGCAACAGCAGTAATCAACAAAAGAGCTGGTGGAATGGGACTAATTTCCGGAAGGAAAGCATTCCAGCGTCCAATGGAAGATGGCGTTAAGATTCTAAATACTATTCAAGACGTTTATTTATGTAAAGAAATAAATGTTGCCTAATCCAAAAAAATAAAAAAATATTTTTTTTTAAATTAAATATTTTGTATTTTTATTGTTGAATTTAATCATAATATATTAATTTTAATTTTTGGAGTAAAAAGTGAAAAAGAAATTCTACAATAGTCTACTTTTGCTTACTTTCCTTTTTCTATACATTACAAGCGCTGGATTAGCGCAATTCCCTGGTAATGAGATAGCTGATGGAAAAGAGTATTGGTTTGGGCTTCCGCATTGCATGAGAAGCTCAGACGAAAGCGTCCGATGGGGCATCTACCCCATTGAGCTTTGGCTTTCTTCCAAAGTAGATACCAAGGCAACTATCGAAGCTCTTGATGGAAGTTTGCAGCCTATTACAGTTTCACTTAGAAAAAATGACATCGTTCAGGTTAGCTTGCCAGATAACTTGGAAAATAGAGAAAGTGAGATTGTAAGAAACTTTGGAATTCATGTCTATTCTAACGACCCGATTTCTGTTGGAGTTTTCGAGGCTTATAAATGGTCCGGAGAAGCTTTTAGAGTTATACCCAAGGAATGGCTTGGGAAAGAGTATTTTACATTAAACATGTATCAAGACTATTTTAAAATGAACGATGGCCAAATGGATTATAAGCCAGCTCAAATAGTAATTTGTGCCACCGAAGACAATACTCAGGTTCAATACGTTCCAACTGCAGAAACAGAAAAAGGCGTAAAACCAGGCCAGATTGCAAGAGTGAATTTAAACAAGGGCCAAACTTTTCTGATTAAAGCTAAAATTCTTCCGAATTTAAATCAAGATTGGTCAACTGATTTGACTGGAACGCACATCACAGCTACAAAGCCAATATCAGTTATATCTGGACATACTAAGGGCGCATTTCCACGCTACCCTGGAACTATGTATGGATTGAAAACTGATTTTCTTAGAAATATGCTTGCTGAGTCGATGTGGCCCGTAGAGTTGCTCGGAACTGAATATATTTCAGCTCCACTCAAATTCAAAAACAGAACTATTTTTTATGTAATTCCAGATGATATTGGAGATATAATTCGATTCGTTGCCACCCAAGACAATACTCTTATTTATCAAATGCGTCAAGATGGCTCTTCTTTAAAGCAGATTAGCCCTGTTTTGAAAAAAGGTGAGTGGTATGATATTTTAAATCAAACAGATGCTGCTTTTTATAAATCAAATAAAAAAGTATTAGTGGGTCATTATGGAAAGGGCTGGATTTCAAACTTGCCTCCGCCAAAGCCAGGCGAAGAAGAAATTCAAAACCCAAGCCAATGTGGTCAGGGTCTAATGCTTACACTTACTCCGATAGAAAGATGGTGTAGCTTTGCTTCGTTTAGAGCACCAGCTGAGATGCTAAACCTTATCTATCTTACTTTTAGAGAGGCAGATGCAGAAAAAATTATTTACGATGGTCAATCAATAGCATCTCGCTTTGGTAACGCCATCAAACCAATCAACGGCACTCCTTACTGCTATTTAATCCAAGACATTGCATCTGGCAATCATTATATTGAAGCCGAAGATGATAATGCTCGATTCGCTGGCTATGCTTATGGCTTTATAGACGCATATAAGCAAGGTTTTGCTTATGGTTATCCAATTGGAATGAACTATGCTGACGATTGCAACGACTCGCTTTTAGTTGAATATACTGTTGACTGTGGTGACGTTGTTGGTAGAATCAACGCCATTGATTTGCAAGAAGATACTACTTGCGCCGCTTTATTTAGCGTAGTTTTTAGAGAGTCTGAATCCGCTAATTATCATTGGGAAGGCGATGACAAATTCAAAATTGGAAATACAGAATATGATTTTAAAATTAACTTAATTAACAAAGGGGACTCTGCTGTCGCAGTTATTAACGTTTTATCAAAATCTGGAAAGTTTTCAAGAAAAGAAATAAAATATGTTCCCGAAATGATTGAGATTGATAAACAAGGAATTGATTTCGGAAGAATGATTCCTCCACAAGAGGAATGCGAAAGCTTTGTAATTAAAAATCCTGGCTCAGTCCCGATGACTGTTCATGACCTTTATTTAAAGCTAAAAAGAACAGAATTTTCTATTAACGTAGAGCTACCCTTTACATTAGAGCCAAATGAGGAAAAAGAGATTGAGGTTTGTGCTAATGCGACCGTTGTAAGCAATCAAGCTATTAGAGATACAATAGTTGCTGTTTTAACTTGCTATGAAAAAACATTGCTTGGGCTTCAATTTAGAACTACTGAGCCTATCGTATATATTTACGATGCCGACTGGGGCGTTGTTCCGCTTAACGAAGAAAAAATGAAGAATGTGGAAATTAAAAACACATCAAATACTGATGTTGAAATATACACAATTGAATGGGAAGACCATACGCACTTTACAAGAGTAGAGCGTTTGGATTTGCCCCTACTAATTCCGGCTGGAGAATCGCATGAGTTTTCAGCTTACTATAAACCCGATGTTGCCGGTGTCCAACATAAAGATAGAGCAATTTTCACGTGCAACGCCAATAAAGACAAACTTTACTCTGATTGGACTGGAATTGGAGCAGACGCAAGTCCGCTTATTGAAGGTTACGATTGGGCTAGAAGACGCGTAATTGACGAATTTGCTGGAACAAACGAATATGAAGGAAAAGTTATAATAAGCAGCACCGGTAGTGATGAATTAAATGTAATGTCATTGACTATCGAAGACAACGAAGACGGAATATTTAGAATTGCCTCTGATGTTCCGCTTAGACTTCAGCCAGATAAACCTGTAGAGCTTGTTGCATATTTTGCCCCTCAAGATGAGGCTGTTTATGATAGAGAAATCAAATTAGTAGGACGTTTTAGTAATATAGAAAAAGAAGTAAGCGCAAGACTGCAAGGCGTTGGACTCCGTCCTCATATTGATGTGCTTGGGCATAATTTCGGAGAAAAGATATTAGTTGGAAAATCGAAAGCTGGGGCTGGCAAGGTATTGCACAATAACATCAAGCCAGATTTTGCTATGCAGCTTACAATTTTTGACCTAACTATCGAAGGGGAAGACGCAAGCTCATTTGCAATAGACCAAGAATGGTTAGCTAAGAATTCTTTCCCAATAATAATTCCAATAGGCGAGGATATTGACGTTCCAATAAGCTTTAATCCTTTGCGTCCAGGAGAACACAATGCACGATTAGTTGCCCAAAGCGATGCTCCAGCTGAAGAAAATCATATCGGCGAACTTTTTGCACTTGCATACACCGAAGGACTTGTTACTACTGATTATGAATTTGAGAAGATATTTATACATACGTCAAGCAATGGCTCTGTTTCACTGCAAAATATTGGATCTGAAGCCGTAACAATTACAAGAGGAATACAAGAGAGCAAAATAGCAACAAGCGGCAATAGCATCGACTTGCAAGAGTTCAAAATCACTGGTTGGCATAGCGATGATGGACTTATTAATAATGACGCCGCTCCTTTTGAGCTTCAGCCAAACGCCACTTTAACAGTAGATATTACATTCACACCTGTTGACGAACGGAACGAAGCAATTCATTCTATTGACATTGAATATCAAAGCTCCGTTGGAGACGCAAGCTCGCACATTAGAGGTTACGCTATGGTGCTGAAAACGGTTGTAGATATTCCAAAGGGTTATAAAGCCAACCCCGGTGATTTGCTAAATATTGATTTTAATTACAACACAAAGTCGGACGAGAAAAAGCCAATCGTCCAAGGGGACATAACTTCATTTACGGCTTACGTTTACTTCAAAACAAGCGATAACCAAGAAATAGAAGTTTTCCCAGATGTAGAAAATGGCTGCGTTGATATTACAACCTCTGGCACAATGACAGACGGCTGGCAATGCGAAGGAGTGAATATTATCGGCAGAAATACATTGGCAGTCAAAATGAGTGGCACAAGCCCCTTGGCTGGAAGTGGCACATTATTTAGATTTAGAATGAACGCGTATTTGTCATCGAAAAACGACCTCATACCATTGCCTTGCGGATTCGTGCAAAATAGACCCTACGTGCTTGTGGATAGCATTGCTGGCGATATTCAAATCGCTCCTGTTTGCGTCAATACTTTAAGGCTCATTCAACTATCAGGGGTAGAATACTCAATTTCTCAACCCGCTCCAAACCCAGCAACTTACTCAACCTCTATTGAGTATGCTGTCGGATTAGAAGCCCAAACAAGTATTTCTCTATACAACGCAAATGGTCAAAAAGTCGCCTCTTTCGTTGATGAAGTATTAAAGCCCGGCTATTATAATTTGACAATCAACGTAAACGAGCTTGGACTTTCAAACGGCACTTATTTCTATAAGTTTGAATCGGGTCCCTATTCCGACACCAAACAGCTAATTATTGCAAAATAATAAAAGCTAAGATAATACAGAATAAAAAACCTCCTTCAGTCAAGGAGGTTTTTTTTTACTATGAACTTGTTTCAAGTGAAAATATAAATATCCTTATTTTCATTAAACACTTTAAATGAAAATATAGATTATTATGTTCTTGCATGTGAAAATATAAATTATTATATTTGTAGTTAGATTGATAAGTGAAAATATAAATTATTATATTTTCATTTATCGCATTAAATAATAATAAGATATTTTATATTAGCAGATATGAAAATAAGCAATTTTTTAGCTGGAAAATATGTAGAACGCTACCAGTATTCAAGTTTCGAGCCATCAAGCATAAATAATGCTTGGGAAATTGATATTCCGGAAGTAAATTTTCTTTTAAGTGAAGCGGACTTAAAGCTCGGTGAATTGAATGCTTTTTCTCAATTAGTGCCAGATGTGGATTTCTTTATTCGTATGCACATAGCAAAAGAAAGCGCGTTAAGCAGCAGAATTGAAGGGACGCAAACAAGCATCGAACACACTGTCCAAAAAGAAGAAAGCATTAGCAGTGAAGAGCGAGACGACTGGCTTGAAGTGAATAATTACATTGTTTCAATGAATTACGCAGCTGAGCGCTTAAGCGATTTGCCCATTTCCAATCGTTTAATCAAAGAAACTCATTATTTACTTATGCAAAGAGTAAGAGGAAAAAATAAAGCACCGGGCGAATTCAGACATAGCCAAAATTGGATTGGCGGTGCAAGTCTGCAAGATGCGTATTTTATTCCTCCGTCAGCTGAATCAATTCAAGATTTAATGTCTGACCTCGAGCGTTTTATTCACAACACAAAGATCGCAGTTCCGCATTTAATCAGAATTGCTATTGTCCATTATCAATTTGAAACAATTCATCCTTTTTTGGACGGAAACGGCAGGATTGGGCGTTTGCTTATCCCACTTTATTTGATTTCAAGCGGCTTACTTCACAAACCGATTCTATACTTGTCGGAGTTCTTTGAAAAAAATAGAACACTTTACTATGACAATTTAACATCGGTTAGATTGAAAAACGATTTAACGCAATGGCTTAAATTCTTTTTAGTAGGACTAAAACAAACTGCTGAAAAGTCAATTTTTACTCTGAAAGAAATCATAAAGTTGCGTGATGATTGCATAATGAAAATTTCAGAACTTGGAAAAAAATCGAAAAATGCAAAGAATTTGCTCTATTTTTTATTTAAAAATCCAATAGTCGATGCAAAAGATGTAGCAAAAGAGCTTGATGTAAGCATTTCAACGGCAATTCGCTTATTAGATGATTTTATTAGAATTAAGATCATAATTGAGCGCACAGGATTTCAAAGAAATCGTTCCTATTCTTTTGCCAAATATATTGATTTATTTGAAAGCTAAACTGATTCTTTCCATATATCAATAAATTCAGCAAGAATCATTGCTGTTGCGCCCCAAAGCGCGGTTGCCTTATGAATATTCCACAAAGGCACATCGACATTTTGCTTATCAATATTCCAATTTTCGATTTTTTTATTAGCTTCGTCTAAAAAAAAGTCCAAGGGGTAGAAAAACGCCTCTTCTACCTCGTCTTTGTTGATTTGCAAATTCTGAATTTTATCTGTATACGCAACATAAGGCGATATGTTATTTTTTGATGGATGAACATAGAGGTCGGAAAGCTTTCCAATAATTTGAAAGCCATTAATTCCGACCTCTTCTTCTGTTTCCCTGATTGCAGCTTCAAGTGGAGTTTCGTTTTTTTCCAAGCGGCCTCCGGGAAAGCTAATTTGCCCTTTGTGCGATGCAAGCTTATTGCTTCTTAAAGTGAAAAGCACGTCAAGACTATTCTCGCGTTTGCAAAGCAGAAGTAAAATAGCGCTTTTAATGAAGTTTTTCCCCGGCACAAGTTGTTTAAAGGGAGCCTTATTGATTAATGGCGCCATTTTTAGCTGGGAGCTAAGCCCGGGCAAATTGTTTTTTAATCTTTCTTTTAAATTTTCAATAATTTTTTGATTATCTTGATTAAAATTCATAAATTTATTTTTTTTAATTATTATTCTAAATTTTCTTATAATTTACTAATTAATGAGAACAAACAAGAGTAAAGACGAAGATTTTTTTCAAAAAGTATATTTTATCGTAGAAAAAATTCCTTTTGGCAAAGTTACTACTTACGGAAGCATTGCGAAAGCGATAGGGATAAGGTCCTCGGCGCGTATGGTTGGCTGGGCTTTGAATTCTGCAGCAGGCGATCCAAGTATGCCTTGCCACAGGGTTATAAATCGTAATGGTGAATTAACCGGGAAGCGGCACTTTGCCACTCCTACCCTTATGAAAGAACTATTAGAGCAAGAAGGAATTACTTTTCTTGATGAAGCAGTAGACTTGAAAAAGCATTTTTGGGACGCCGCAGAAGCAGTTGATTAGAAGGAGCTGCTTTTGTGTGAACGTAGTTATGAATACAGGAATTGAAAAATCCCCACTGCCCCCTTTTTCAAAGGGAGAGAAAGAATAGCAGCGTCTTTCTGAACCTAGTGAAGAATACAGAAAAGAAAATCCCCCGCCCCCCTTTTTCAAAGGGGGAGATAGAGTGGCAGCGGCTTTCTGAACGATAGTGAAGAATCCAGAAAACTTTCCAAATTCAATATCACTCTGGATTCCTCGCTGCGCTCGGAATGACTACGCAAAAAATCCCCCGCCCCCCTTTTTCAAAGGGGGAGATAGAGTGGCAGCGGCTTTCTGAACAAAGTGAAGAATACAGAAAGCATTTCAATACCGCAATTCCTCTGGATTCCTCGCTGCGCTCGGAATGACCTTTGCAAGATCCACCCCACGCCCCGCCAGCGGGGGACAATGATCATTTAACTAATTTTTTTAAAATCATTCGATTAATCAAATTGAAAAATATGGATACAGAAACGATAAAAAATGCTATTGTAAAAAATGTGTATTACATTGATTCTGGAAAGAACATTGCAATGCATAAGCATAACAAACACGATGAAATATTTTACTGTATGAAAGGTAGCGGCTTTGGAGTTTTGGAAGGTGGTGATGTCCCACTATCGCTTGGCAAGGCGTTTATCGTTCCAGCAGGCACAATGCACTCTTTGAAAACTGATGAAGAAATGACGGTTGCTTCATTTCTAATTCCTTTAGTCGAATAGATGTTATTTTCCCAAGTCCTCATACCTTTCTTTCCAAAATGCTTTGAGACGCTTAGAAAAGCTGTCTTCTTTACCAAAATTTCCGGGAAAGTAAAAAGCAGTTGGCTTTGCGTTCAGTGGGAAATAGTTTTCTTTTACAAAGTGATAATCAAAATCGTGTGGATATTTATAGTCTTTGCCGTAACCCTCTTGCTTCATTAAAGATGTGGGAGCATTCCTCAAATGAAGTGGGACGATTAAAGAATCTGCTTTTTTCACATAATCTTTTGCAGCGAGCAAGCCAAGATAGGAGGCATTGGATTTTGGACAGGAAGCAAGATAGCTAACCCCTTGCGCCAAATTAATTTGTGCCTCTGGCATTCCTATCAGCTCAACTGCTTGAAAAACCGATAGGGCAAGCGTTAAAGCAAAAGGATCGGCATTGCCAATGTCTTCACTTGCGAAAATCACCATTCGCCTTGCTATAAAACGGGGGTCCTCGCCTGCGTCTAACATCTTTGAAAGCCAAAGCAATGCTGCATCAGGGTCGGAGCCACGCAAAGACTTAATAAAGGCAGAAATTGTGTCGTAATGCGAATCTCCACTTTTATCGTAATAGGCTGTTTTTTGTTGAAGAGTTTTTTCTAAAATTTTTCGAGTTATTTGAATTTTTTCGTCTAGACTTTTCCTTGCGTATTTAAAGGAAAGCTCAATCGCGTTTAGCACTGCACGGGCATCGCCAGAGGATATTTTGAAAAGAAAATCCCAATCAAGGACTTCGATTTGATATTTGCTCAGCTCCTCGTCCTTGCTAATTGCATTTAACACAATGCTTTGCAAATGCTCTTCATCAAGGGGTTTTAAGCGATAGACTTGACATCTACTTAAAAGAGGAGCAATTACTTCAAATGAAGGATTTTCAGTAGTCGCACCCAACAGAGTGATTATCCCTTTTTCTACTGCGTTTAAAAGTGCGTCTTGTTGGGATTTGTTAAAACGGTGAATTTCGTCAATAAAAAGCAAAGCCTTTTTGCCATTTTTCCTTAACAGTTCAGCTTTTGAAATCTGCTCCCGAACGTCTTTCACACCAGAATCAACAGCAGACAGCTTGGAAAAATGATAACCAGCAGAAATTGAAATGATCTGGGCAAGCGTAGTTTTTCCAACCCCTGGTGGTCCCCAAAAAATAATTGAAGGTATTTCTCCATTCTCAATAAATCTACGAATCGGCGCATCTTTTGCTACAAGATGCTCTTGCCCAATCAAATCGTCAATACTCTGGGGCCTTACTCTTTCTGCCAAAGGGGAGGCGCTTTTATTAATTTTTTCTTCACTATTTTCAAAAAGCATTTTATCTTTTATATGGCGTTTTTAAATATTTTTCTGCTTCAGAATGAGATTTTGAAACGTTTTTCAGTGCTAAAATTTTTTTGTAATATCCTTCAGCATCTTGTCTTTTTTTCTGAACATCGTATATGTTGCCAATTTTTAAAAGAGTTTTGGTTTGAAAGCCTGTTGGCTCTTTGTCTAATAACCTATTAGCTTCATTGCATTTAAGCAAATACTTTAAAGCCATATCGTATTCGCCTCGAGAAAGCAAAGCATTGCCGATATAGTAAAGCGCCTCGCGTGCAGAATACTCGTCATATCCATCTTTTTTTTGAACGTAATTAACAAGGATTTCGCGCCAAGTGCTCTCGTATTTTCCCGTATTTCCTAAAGATACATAGCAGCGACCAAGGTATCTTTGGAAATATGGATTATTTGGGTATTTTTCATTAAGCTCGCTTGCAATTTTAACTGCCTCGCTCGTATTCCCTTCAAAATCATAATAGAAGTTTAGAAGTGCTACTTTCGCTTCTACGTCAGCATAAAGAGCTCTCCTTGAAGATGCTTTAAGCAGAGAAAAGCCAAGCTCTTTATTTCCAGTAGGTAAAAAGTAGAGCAGGGGCTTGATAACGGGATATTTATCCGGAAGAACTTCAGCAAGATAGCAATAAAGCCCAGTCCCAAGCATAATATCATAATTTTGGGGTGCAAGCCGAAGCAGCTCAAATAAAATATTATAAGCATTGCTGCCATCTGTTACAGCGGGATACCAGCTTTTTCTCATTGCATAAAAGCGTCCTCGATAGCCAAGCGCACCAGCCTTGAAGAAAAGCGATTTTACATCAAGAGGGTCGCGGCGCAGCTCGGCATCGCAAACATCTATTACTTTATCAATTTTTCCGAGAAAGGCTTTGTCATACTTTTCTGTCCGGCGATAAAGAGAAATTTTCCACCAATCTATCATAGCATCAAGAAAATAACCAGCGGGATGCTCGGGATACCTTTTTGTAACCTCTTTAAAGCATTGCGCTGCCTTATTGAATTCAACATTATAAACGTAATTTTTCCCTAACTGGATTATGCTGTCAGCATCGGTTCTAATGATAGGCAGTTGCGCTTTAAGTGGTAAGTTCATAGCAATTAAAGCTATGGAGGCTATAAGTATAAAATAAATTCTTTTCATTATTTTCAAAACAATAAAACAAACTTTTCTCTTTTATTGACGATTATAAGTGAAAAAGATTTAATATTTCTATAAAACAAGAAAAAATATTAAAAAATATTTGTGTATTATAAAAAAGTTTCGTATTTTTGTAATTAGATAAACATAAAAAAAATAATAGGGAAAAAGTATGCTTGCCAGAAGCGGGTGGATTTTTTTTTCCTATTTTGTTTTTTTATGAGTTTTTTTTTTGAGGAGACAGCGATGAAAAGGGCTCATAAATCTATTGATGGGGTTGTGTATTATAACGAATCAAAAATTAAATATGATGAGAATAACGATAGAGCATATTTAATGAAACTTTCTGACGCCCCGACAGATTCAGTCATTCAGTATATCGAGGATATGGCAAAAGAGATGCAGCTTGGAAAAATTTCCTGCAAAGTTCCAGAAGATTCGATTGAGCAGTTTATTGAAAACGGCTATGAGGTTGAAGCTCAAATTCCAAACTATTATCGTTATGACGAAAATGTTGTGTTCGCTTCAAAATTTATAAATCAACAAAGAGAACTATTAAGTGCAGAAGAACTTAGAGAAATCGCTAGCAATATAGAACTTGCAAAATCAAAAGCTAATTCGGAAGCGAAAGAAGTAAGTGAATCTATTAGATTTAAAGTTTTAGATAAAAGAGATTTAGGACAAGCTGCCGAGCTTTATAAATCAGTTTACAAAACATACCCTTATCCCGTATATGACGCAGCTTATTTGGAAAGCACGCTGGACAGAATTATGTATTTCGGCGCATTTTTAGATGGACGCCTAATTTCCTGCTCTGCAGCTGAAATGAATTTAGAAGGTAACAATGTGAAAATGAAAGACTTTGTTACTGCTAAAGAATATTTTGGCACAGGCATCAGCTCCGAGCTATTGAAGATTATGGAAAGAATAATGAGAATCAAAGGGATTAGCACAGCTTATTCAATCACAAGGGCTTTCTCGAAAGATATGAATATCACTTTTGCTAAAAACGGTTATCAATACTCTGGCACTTTAAAAAACGACCTTAATATTGCAGGAAAAATCGAATCTATGAACGTTTGGTATAAACCTTTATAAAATACTTGTTTGTGTTTCAATAAAATCTAAACTCCTATATTAAAACTTACAAACAGAATAGCCACATTCAAATAATGTGGCTTTTTTTTATTATATTTGAAAAAAATTGGGAGCAATATGATAAACTGGATACGAAACTTTGATTTTGCAAAAGAAACTGCGCGAAAAAGCGGAAAAGCAATTCTACTTCAATTTAGAATGGATAATTGCTCGGGCTGCAAGAAAATGAACGAAAGCAGCTACCTTGACAAAGATATAATTCAATTTGTAAACGAAAATTATATTCCCTTAAAACTCGATATTGTTAAAGATAGAGAAGGGCGGCGAAACTACCCAGCAATTTGGACACCCTCCTTTTACTTTGCTGATTATTCCGGCAAATTGTTTTATTCGATAGACGGCTACTTAAATCAAGAAGATTTTCTTGTCGTTCTCAATATTGGATTAGCTCGCGTTTTACTTTCAAAAGGGAAATATAATGAAGTATATGATCTGCTTCAAAACGCAATTAAAAAACATCCTAAAAACCCAAGGACTGCTGCTCTTTATATGCTGAAAGCCCAAACGCATTTTTTGTTAAATCGTAATAGAGAAGAATTTTTAAAATTGCTTGAAGAAATAGCTGTTCTTTTTCCAAATTCAGCTGAAGCAAGGCAGATTGATTAAGTTTTTATCTGAATTATGAATATATCAAAACTATGAATATATCAAAATTATGAACAAAAAATTAGTGCTAAAAGAATTGCAGCAGATCCCGGGTGTTGGCATTTCAACTGCAAACGACTTATGGAATATTGGGATAAGAGGAATTGCAGATCTGCTTGGACGCGACCCGCTGGAACTTTTTGAGCAATCTAACAAGTTCGCTGGCTGCGTCCAAGATAGATGCCTTTTGTATATTTTTAGAACTGCCGTCTATTATGCTGAAACAGAAGAAAAAGATAGAGAGTCAGAAAAATTAAAGTGGTGGAATTGGAAAGACGAAAAGATGAAAGCATAAAGAGTGGGAATCGTTTTTTCTATTATTTTGAAAAGCAATATTTTGAATTATGATGAATTTTTTAAAAACAAATAAACAAGTTGTTTTAGGAATACTTGGAGGCGGACAGCTCGCGAAAATGCTCGCTAACTCTGCTTATCAGTTGGGTTTCAATGTTTCTATTATAGAAAAAGAAAAATCTTCTCCCGCCGGAGATATGACTAAGCAAGAATTTGTTGGCTCATGGGAAAATGAAGAAATACTTAACCAATTTCTTGAAAGCTGCAATATTGTAACTCTGGAAAATGAGTTTATTGACCCTGAAATATTAGACAAAGTTGCTGAAAAACGCATTATTTTCCCAACAGCTAAAACGATTCGGCTGATTCAAGATAAGTATACTCAAAAGGATATTTTGCGTAGAGCTGGAATAAAAGTTCCAGACTTTCGGGCAATTAATTCTGTTGAAGATGCCCTGGAATTTGCCGAAGAAAAATCCTTTCCAATGCTAATTAAAGCAAGGAAATATGGATATGATGGCTATGGAAACGCAACTGTTTTCAGTCAAGAGGAATGCATTTCTGCAATCGAACGCTTTAAGCAGTCAAATCCATACAGACAACTTATGGTGGAGGAGTTTGTTGATTTCTCAAAAGAATTAGCTGTTCTCGTTGCCAGAAACCAAAGCGGAGAACTCGCAATTTATCCTTGCGTAGAAACTATTCAATATCAGCATATCTGCCACTCCGTTATTGCTCCAGCTGAAATAAGCAAGGAACTTTGCAAAAAAGCGCTGGACGCAGCAACAAATTGCGTAAAAGCAATTGAGGGGGTGGGAATTTTCGGAGTAGAGCTTTTTTTGACGAAAGATAACGATGTTTTAGTGAACGAAATCGCACCGCGTCCCCATAACTCTGGACATTACACAATCGAAGCTTGTTATACCTCGCAGTTTGAAAATTGCATTAGAGCTGTGCTTAATCTCCCGCTTGGCTCAGCAGAGCTAATTCCACCCGCAGCGGCTATGGTGAATCTTCTCGGAACGCGCGAAGGCAGCGGCTCGCCGGAAAACATAGAAAAACTGCTATGCCATAAAAAAGTATGGCTTCATCTTTACAATAAAAAAGTATCGAGGGTGGGCAGGAAAATGGGGCATATTACTGCCTTTGGGAACTCGCAAGAAGAAGCGTTCAAATTAGCTCAAGCAGCAGCCAATGCTATTGTTTGGTGAGGGTAAAGCCATTTAAACAGTTTTCAGCTTTCACCGTTCAAACAATCCTTTTGCTTGCTAATACTTTGTTTAACGGTCTTCCTTTAAATAAATTTCTTTAAATGCCTCGAAAACGCTGCTAACTGGAATATTGCTTAAGCTCTCGTTTTTTGCACTGAGCATTTCGTAAGGGCTTTTGTATGGTGTCCAAGGAAGACCAAATTTACCATCGCTTATATTATAGAGGCAAATACAAGGTATTTTAAAAGCAGCCGCAAGATGAACAGCAGAAGTGTCTGGTGTCAGCAAAAAATTGCAAAAAGAAAGCAGTGCCGCATATTGATTAAAATCCTTTGTCAGAGCTGCGATAAAGCATTTCGCCTCCTTTTGAATTTCTTTTAAGGTTTCTAAATAGCTTTTAGTTCCAAAAAGCAAAACTGCAATATCTGGAAAAAATTTATTTATTTCTTTAATAAAAGCAATGTTATTGCTCTGTCCCCAAAACTTCGATTCGCTTGAGCCGGCAATATTAATAGCAAGAATTATTTTCCTTTTATCCTTTGCTCGAAACTGAGAAAAATACTCCTTTGCAAAATCAAGAGCTGAGCCTGGGAGCTTATACTCAAGCTCAAAATTTAGTTCTTTGGGGTCAATATTGAAAGGGAAAAGTAAATCTGCAATTCTATCTATTATATGGTGCTTGTTTTTATCTTTTAAAGGGATTATAAAGTCGTATATAGATGCGTTGGATTTTTCAAGTCCAATAGTATTTTTTGCCATTATAAATTTTAATAAAAATGAAGAAGTTGCAGAGCTATTATCAAACAAATCAATGCAAATATCGTAACGCTTTTTTCTGAGTTTATAAAGAAAACTTATAATGCTTAAATTTTTTGGTAAAACACATTGGGAATCTGTATATTGGGCGATACAAGATTTTGCAACTTGATTTTTCTCGCTTAAAATTATGTCGATTGTGGAATGCTTTAAACTTTGCTTCAAGGTTTTTAAAAGCGGAACGGAAATAAGTAAATCTCCAATTCTATCTTGTCTAAGAATTAAAATTTTCCATTCTTTATTCTTATCAAAAATCTCGCTGGGCTTGGAAATCTTTCTTGGACTTTTATCTTTTAATTGGACAAAGGACAGGAAAGACGCTCTTAATTTAAGTTCTATTTTTTTAAGAAAGTTCTTGAAAATCTTTTTCAAAATCCCGCCTATTCAGAAATAAGAGTGCCAGAAATCAAAACCTCGACCACCCGCCCATTCTCATCTTTTTCAAAAGGAAAAACGTTTACAAGAATCCTTTTCTCTTTGAAGGAATAAACAAACTTTGTCTCCTCGCCCTTAAATGCTTTCTCGAAAAAGGAGCTATACTTTAAAAGATGCTTATTTGTGGCGAACTCTTCGAGTGTTTTTCCATAATAAAAATCGGTTGGCTTTTCCTTTTCGTCTAAATTCTTTCCTTCGCTAAAAGTGATATAATGCTTGCCATCTTCTTCAAGTCTAACGCGTAATATGTGAATGTCTAATGTGCTTATTGTCTTAATATATTCATGAAACAAGCGGTCTTTTTCTTTTTCAAGCAAGTATCTTTCTGCAATATCTTTCAAAGAAACAATGATGAAACTTGATTGGAAATTAAGATTAAATTCTGCAAAATCGACTTGCAAAATTAGCTTATTGAGCAAACTGTTTTGGCTTTCCGCAATTGGTTCAATGTGGATAGGGTGCCTATCCTTGTCCTTAATTTTAACAATAACTTTTTCTAATATTTTATTAAGTAGCTGAGTTTTTGTCAGCCCAAGCGGATCTGAATACTGCTCAATAATGTTTTTGAAAGCATAATTATTGCGCAAGAGTTTTAATTCTTGGCTTAGCACAATTATTCCATCTGGAAAAAAATTGAAAATACTGCTCATCTCGTTGGAAAAATGCTGTTCGCAATGCAAGAGCGCTCTGCAAGCCTGCTTTAGCTTCGTTATATCGACACCTGTGCCAATAACTCCAACAAGTTCACCGTCCTTATAATCCGGAAGTGCTTTTATTAAAAACTCCCTATCTGCTGCTAAAAACTCAGTATTTATTTCGTTTCCAGCTACAACTTCTTCGATTAAAGAATTTAATTTTTTTGCACTGCCCTCAGAAAAGAAGTCGTATATTGTTCTCCCGCTAACCTTTTCTGTAGTTAATTCAAAGCGTTCAGCTAAGGCTCCTTCACACAATCTAAAACAGTAACTCCCTTCAGAATTTTGCTCTAATTTGAAGATTAAGCCATCAAAATGTTTTAATATCCGATTACATTCCTGCGATATTGTTTCCATAAGCAAATGAGCATTTATTTTATTATATTCTTACTTTTAATAAATAAAGTAGATAAATTAAGCAAAAATATTAAATATTACAAAAAGTTTTTATTATTTTTATTTTAGTAAAAAAATGATTTTTATATTTAGTTTTAAAATAAAGGAAAGTTGAGAATAAGACGATGGCAGATTATAATAGCGACAATCCACTAATAGAGCATTTTCTTAAATTTATTGAAACTGTAAAAATTTTACGTGAAAAATGCCCTTGGGACAGCAAGCAAACTAATGAATCAATAGCAGTTTTGCTTATTGAAGAGGCTTACGAGGTAATAGATGCGATTCAAAAAGGGGAAGACAAAGAATTAGCCAAAGAGCTTGGTGATGTGTTTCTTCATATTGTTATGCACTCAATTATTGCTGAGGAGCGAGGGGCTTTCAATCTCAGCGATGTGTTGAAATTAATTGATGCGAAGTTAATTCATCGCCACCCACATGTTTTTGGAGATATATCAGTAAGCGGAGAATCGGAGGTTCACCAGAATTGGGAAAAACTAAAACTTAAAGAGGGAAAAAGCTCAATTCTTCAAGGCGTTCCTAAATCTATTCCATCTCTATTGAGGGCGCAACGTCTTCAACACAAAGCAGCTCAGGTGGGCTTTGACTGGGTAGAAAAATCTTCTGTTTGGGACAAAGTAGAAGAAGAGCTGAAAGAATTTCGAAATGAGCTTGAAAATAACAATATACAAAATGCCGAAGAAGAGCTTGGCGATTTAATTTTTTCTATAGTAAACGCAGCGCGATTTGAGAATATTTTTGCCGAAGAAGCTTTGCAAAAAACTAATGAAAAATTTATTAAGCGATTTCAGTATATAGAAAAGGAAGCGAAGGCAAAAGGGATTCCAATTCAAGAAATGTCTCTTGAAGAAATGGATGAAATTTGGAACGAAGCAAAAAAAACAGAGAAATGAATTTTTTTTAATAAATTAAATTTGTAATTTTAAAGTTAATAAATTTGAAGATTAAAAATATTAATAAAATAATTTTCTCTCAGGATTTTGATGCCAATAAAAGAATTATACGAGCCGGTAAAAGAACATTTAGAAAAATTTGATACGTTTTTCAAAGATAAGCTAAACTCTAATGTTTCCCTAATTTCCTTAATTATAAAATATTTAACGAAAAAGAAAGGTAAACAAGTTAGACCCGCCATAGTTTTTTTATCGGCTGCAGCTTGCGGCGAAATAAACGAAAGAACTTATACTGGCGCTACAATGATGGAAATGCTTCATTCAGCCACTCTGATTCACGATGATGTGGTCGATGAAGCTGACAAAAGACGCGGTATGGCTTCCATAAACGCTGCTTGGAGTAACAAAATCGCTATTTTAGTTGGAGACTTTTTGCTTGCAAAAGGTATGCTTTCTGCTATTGATAAAAGCGAGTTCGATTTTCTTAGAGCTACTTCAAGCGCAGTCCGAAGGATGAGTGAAGGTGAGCTTTTGCAAATTCATAGCAGTAAAAAATATAGCATAGAGCAAGACGTTTATTTTAAAATTATTTCCAATAAAACTGCATCGCTCATCGCGGCTTGTTGCGAAATTGGAGCTATAAGCACTACTAATAATCAAGAACTGCAACTTGGTTTTAGAGAATTTGGTGAAAATCTTGGTATAGCATTCCAAATAAAAGATGACATTTTAGACTATCAAGGAGAAAGCGAAGTCCTTGGAAAGCCGATTGGAAACGATATTAAAGAAAAAAAATTTACACTTCCGCTCATCTACGCCTTATCAACAACCGATAAGCAAGAAAAGAAAAAAATTATTGCTATAATAAAAAACAAGGATATTAAACAAAAAGACATAAAATATATTAGCGATTTCGTGGTCCAAGCTGGGGGAATTGAATATTCAGAAAAAATTGCTAAAGAATATTCCTTGAAAGCTATTAAATACATTCAAAGCGTTCCAGATAGCGTATACAAGCAATCTTTAATGAATTTTGCAAATTTTGTGATTGAAAGAAACAATTGATGGATCAAGAAATTACATTACTTTTTGCTGTGGAGGCTGAGCAATTAATGCTTTCTGGTGATATAGAGCAAGCAATAGACTTGCTTCAAAAAGGTATGGCAAAATTTCCAGACTACTCCGCAGCCCGGGTCATTCTTGAAAAAGCATATTCTTTGCTCGAAGAAAGCACAGCAGATGCAGAAGAAAGCATGGCTGATGCAGACGAAAACTCTATTTTAACGCAAGACGAAAAAGTTGAAGACTTTGAGTTTACTATGCAAAAGGTTTTAGAAGCAAGCCAGGACGAGCTTGCCACCGAAAATAGCTTTGAAGAAGCTGAGAGCGCTGCAGATAATAATTTAGTCGAAAGCTCAGCCGAGACGAGCGATGAAACTGAAATAAATCTTGATTTTGAAAACGATGATGAAAAGCTTTTTTCCGATGAGCAGGTTTTTGACATAGAAGAATTTATCAAGCAAAATAGCTTGGAAATTGAAAAGGAAAAAGAGCATATTGCTGAGCTTGGAACGAGGTTTGAAAAAGAACCGATTAAGCTGCCATCGCTCGCCCATCCATTTAAGAATTTTACATATAAGCCAATAAAAACGCAACAGGCTGAGCATTTAAACTTTATTGACAATATGTTTAACCTTGAAGAAGATAAAAAAATTATCGGACTTCATTTTCTTAGCAAAAAGTTAAGCTCAGAGCCTTACATCGAAAGCATTAGCTCAGAAGAAAGTCTTGAAGCGCCGAGCATCTCTAATGAGGATTTTGGCATAGCTTCTGAAACTATTGCAAGGATTTATCAGCAGCAAGGCGCCAAAAAAGAGGCAGTTGAAGCATATTCGCAATTAATGATTTCCGATCCTTCGAAAAAAGACTACTATCAAAATGAAATAGATAAAATTTTAGAGCAATAAGCTTGGCTCTGTTTTAGCTAAATTTTCAATAAATAATTTTTTTTATATATGTATTATAGAAGGAAAATATTATTAGCACTGCTCCAGCAATTCGATGGGGACATACTGCAAAATGAGTTACAGCTGTTGCTTTTCCTGTTTTCTCAAAATCAAGTTGAGCCAGCTTTTCATTTTATACCATTTAAAAATGGACCGCTCTCTTTTCAAGCCAATCAAGATCTTTCCACTTTAGAAAAAAATGGCACTGTCGCAAAGCAAGGCGACAAATACGAAATAATTGACAAAACAGAATATTTGAACCAGCTAAGCGATGAAGATAAAGCCCATTTATTGCAATTTCATAACGAGTTTAAAAATAAAAAAACGAGCGAGATAGAAAGGCATATTTACATTAAATATCCTTATTATGCTTTGAATAGCGAAAATTTAGAATCTATTTTAAGCAAAGATGAGATTGAAAGCATTTTTAGACATCAGCCCAAGAAATATGATCTTACTTTGTTTACAATAGCTTACGAAAATAAATCTATAGAAGAATATTTGAATCAACTGATTGTTGAAAACGTGAAAACAGTTGTTGACGTAAGGAATAATCCATATAGCCGTAAGTTTGGCTTTTCCAAAAATCAGTTAAAAGCTTTTGTAGAAGCTATTGGAATAAAATATTGGCATCGCCCAGAGCTTGGCATTGACACAAAGCAAAGGCATAATTTGAAGACGAAAGAAGAGCGTCAAGCGCTGTTTTCAGATTACGAAAAAAACATTTTGTCTCATAGAACTGAGCAAATAAATCAGTTATCCTCCGAGTTTTTGCAAAGCAGAAGGATTGCCCTCAGCTGCTTTGAGGCAGATTACGAAGATTGCCACAGATCAAAATTAGCCAAATATTTAATCCGGCTTTTAGACAATAAGTATCCAATAGAGCATATTTGAAAAAGTGGAATTCAATTGTGAAAAAGCATTTTGTAATATGAGTAAGTTCAACAAGTGAACAGTAGGTTATCTCATATTCCTTATCTTAATATGTTAAATTCTGAGAGTAATATGAATACTAAACTAAATAAAATTTAATACTTCCCTTAAATAGCTCATTAACCTTTCATTGTTAGTTATATTTAAAATCCCTGGCAAAGTTGTTGACAATCCATTATTCTTTAAGTTTTCATAAGTCAATAATTGAGATTCTGTGTCAGACAACCAATGAATCTTTTTTAAATATGCTGCCAAAGGTTTTTTTAGAGTTACAATATATTTGATCCTCTCAACTTCTGTTAAACAAGTTATACGAGCCATTCTACTAGCTCCTTTGCCACTAGAGTATATGAAGATTCTATCCCTTGGGTTAATATTCCTCCTTTTACGCCAACTCCATATAATTCCATCATTCTCGCGAAGATATTTATAAACTGATATTGGTCGTTCATAAACAGTAGCCCTATCTGTTGGATATAAGCCATTTATTTCATGCTCAGCAAGATATATTTCGGGCTTATCCGGTTGACTTGGCTGTATAAAATATTCCATCATAACCCTCAAAAAAATACATTTCTTATTTAAGCCATTTAATTAGAACAAACAACAATAGTTGTTTGGAAAACAAACTCCATAATTTAAAACCTTACACTTAATATGTTATTAAATTTTTTACTTGCTCGCGCAGATATAACTATTTAGAGAATATTTTTAATGCTTCTATGTAAATTCGTGATTTGTCATAAAGTTAATACGTTTTTTTCGGTAAATCTTTTCAATCATTTTCATTTAATATGTAAATATAAAGCTCTTTTTATAAAAATGCAAATTATTTTGCCTTTAATAC
>LSQX01031364.1_pt1 | contig 34070 bp, 29 predicted proteins | sample 654561 | NCBI WGS metagenome assembly LSQX01 (sample SAMN04489861, study PRJNA283612) | anaerobic digester metagenome | isolation source: 4 biogas reactors fed with cattle manure at either 37C or 55C with and... | place: Denmark: Kongens Lyngby | collected 2014 | reverse complement strand
ACAATTCCACCCGCACGCGCTTCTCGTTTGCGTCGGCAAGCAATCTGCTGGGCTTGGCCGTGCAGGACCTCGACGAAGAGAAGTCGCAAATTGCCCACGGGGAAACCGTGCGCGAAACCGCCAATATGATTTCCTTCCTCTCACAGGTCATCGGCATTCGCGATGACATCTATATTGGCAAGGGACACACCTACATGAAGGAAGTCGCCGAGGCCCTCGATGAAGGCTATGCCAAGGGTGTCCTCCCGCAACGCCCGGGCGTCATCAATCTCCAGTGCGACATTGACCACCCCACGCAATGCATGGCCGACCTGGCCTGGTTGCAAGAGTATTTCGGCTCGCTCGAAAACTTGCGCGGCAAGAAAATCGCCATGACATGGGCCTACAGCCCGTCGTATGGCAAGCCCCTTTCCGTGCCGCAAGGTGTCATCGGGTTGATGACCCGCTTCGGTATGAACGTCTCGCTGGCGCACCCCAAGGGCTATGACCTGATGCCCGAGGTGGTCGAACTGGCGCGCAAGCAGGCCAAGGAATCCGGCGGCTCATTCACGCAGGTGGATACCATGGAAGCGGCCTTCGCGGATGCCGACATCGTTTATCCCAAGTCCTGGGCCTCCTTCGACGTGATGAAGAAGCGCACCGTTCTGCTGGAAAAGAACGATCAGGCCGGCCTCAAGGCGCTGGAAAAATCCTGCCTGAAGGAAAACGCCAGCCACATGGACTGGGAATGCGACGAAGCCAAGATGAAGCTGACCAGGGGCGGCGAGGCCCTTTACATGCACTGCCTGCCGGCGGACATCACCGATGTATCCTGCAAGGCGGGCGAAGTCTCGGCCAACGTGTTTGAGAAATACCGCATCCCGACCTACAAGGAAGCGGGCTACAAGCCGTTTGTCATCGCCGCCATGATTCTGACCAACCGCATGGAAGACGTGGTTGGCACTCTGAGCGAACTGATGAACTATCCCATGGAGCGCGTGCTGGACGTCTCCGGTTTGCCGCCCATCAAGAAGGCCACCAAGGCCAAGAAGGCGGTCAAGAAGGTCGCTGGCAAAGCCAAGGCCACGACGAAGAAAGTGGTGAAAGCCGCCAAGAAAACCGCGAAGAAAGCCGTCAAAAAAGCAAAGCGCTAATCGGCCCACGCCTTGAAGCCACCCGCCGCCCGGCCCCCGGGGCGGCGTTTTTTATGGCCGCACGGTAGCCGCGCTCGCTGAGCGCAAAAGCTGTTCGGCTGTCTCCCTGAACTCTGCTCTGACTTCTCTTCCTCCGGCTGTTTCCTGACCTCTGCTCTCGGACCTCTGCTCTCTCCAACCTAAACGATTGCCATCGGCCCTCTGAAAAAGATATATTGACCGGAATATGACTTCAGCTATCAAACGCGTCATCGTGATTGTCAACACGATAGGGTTTGTTGCGTATCTGGTCTGGCTGATGCAATTCACCACCGGCGAGACCATGCGCTCTCAGGATGGCATTCTTTACTACGTTCCCTGCCTGCCGTTTTTATTTGTTTACATGCTCCTGGCGCCACCCAAACCGGCGTCAAAAGAACATCCGGACGCTTCAGGCAATTCCCCTGCCCCCGCCGCTCCAGCCGATAAAGACACCTCTGAAGCGAGCAAGCCATGACCTCCCCCCGCATGTCCCCGGAACGCAAAATCACGTTCGTTTCCATTGTTATCAACATCGTGTTGACGGGGGCCAAGTTCGCGGCGGGCATTTTCGGGCGTTCACAGGCGTTGATTGCCGATGCGATTCATTCGCTGTCCGACTTCGCCACCGACATCGCTGTGCTTGTGGGCTTGCGCTTCACCGCCAAGCCTTCCGATGAGGATCACGCCTACGGCCACGGCAAGTATGAAACCCTCGCCGCGGCGATTATCGGGGTGGTTTTGGCTTATGTGGCGCTGCGAATTGCCGGCTCCGCCATTCAGCGTATTTTCGGTGCCATTCACGGCGTGCCCATCCCCCGACCTTCAACCTTTGCCTTTTGGACGGCTTTTCTTTCCTTCTTCATCAAGGAATGGCTCTATCAGGCCACCATGAAAGTGGCGCGTGCGACAGGCAGCTCGTCGTTGGTGGCCAACGCGTGGCATCACCGCTCGGACGCCTTTTCAGCGCTGGCCTCATCTCTCGGCGTGGGCGCGGCGGCTTATTTCGGCGACGACTGGCTCATTTTAGACCCGATAGCGGCACTGTTTGTCAGCATTTTCCTGATTCGGGTCGCTTGGCAAATTATTCGCGAGCAAATCGGTTTCCTGACGGACCAAAGCCTCGCCCCGGAAGTGTGCGCGGAAATCATCGCGATGGCTCAGGCCATCCCCGGCATCAGCGAACCGCATGAGTTGCGCACCCGCATGGTGGGTCGGACGCCCGTCATTGACCTGCATATTCGCCTGCCGGCGGACCTCCCCCTGCGCGAGGCGCACGACATCGCCACACGGTTGGAAAATGATTTGCGCCACCGATTCGGAAAAGAAACGATTGCCAACCTTCATCTGGAACCATATCCTGACCCAATTAGTTAAGCGGAGATAAATCATGGAACAAGGTGCCTCTAAAATTGCCAGAATGCTGGCCTTTGCCATACTCTTCGGCATTGCAGTTACGGCGTTCAATCCTCACTACCGTCAGGCTTTTCTGGCCATTGCCAACGGCACCCCGCAGGAAAATCCCATTTGGCAGTCCAATCGCGAATACTATCCTGACATTGTCCTGCCCGGTATGCCCCCCTATCAGCCCGCCCCGTCCGTAGAACCCAATTCCATCCCAGCGGCCACGCGCGCTGCTGCGCAACCCTAAATCGCGAGGCCCGCCATGACACGCAACAAACTCATCACCTTTTGCTACCTTTTTATTACCGGTATCGGCCTCGCCATGCGGTACACCGCAGGCCCCGATGCCCTCGGCTGGCTCTGGGCGGCGACGCTTGCGCTGGCGGCCATCACCATCGGCGCATTTATACTGGTGTCCCAACGCGCCCGCCCCGCCGCCGACGCCGAACTCAGTCTGTACGGCGGTGCGCCCGCCGATCGCACCCAAGTCACGCTTTGGGTGCTGTTGCTGTTGACGGGCATGGTGTTCGGATACACCCGCTACATTGCCTTCATCCAATCGCCGGACACGTTGCTGGGCACGTGGACTCACACGGCCCAGGGGCAGGCATGGAAAGAACGGCGGGCCATGTCCACTACCTCGTTCCTCAAGCTCAAGACTCAGGCCGCCGTCACGGAAGATGTCCGCCTGCGCGTGGTCGGGAAACTGGAAGCCCTCCAGCCCATTCGCGATGAAAACAATTTGCCCATCCTGAACGAGGATGGCCGCTGGGCATTCAGCCAATATAATTTGAAGCAAGACAGCGGCGAAATCACCATTCCGGCGGGAACACCGGCCAACACGGAAATCCTCATTCAAAAGCCGTTCACATCCATTGAGCGTGTGGAAGCGCTGAACACGCCCACGGCTCCCGTTCATCTCCGGATTTTGCAACCGCAAAACACGGTGAGCCTCTTCGCGCGCTCGGGGCGCGTGGTGGTGCCTGTGAGCGTTCTGGGCCGCATCAACTCCGACCCGTGGGTCTATTCGTTCAAGACCATTCTGTCGGTGCAACCTGAGTACATCCAATATCAACCCGATGGCCCGTATTTCAAAATTGCCCGACAAAACATCCGCGTCACAATGGACCCGGCCACGCCGGGCTACGAGGTCCTCGCGTCCTCCGATGCCTATGGATATGACATCGCCCTGACCGGCGAGCTGGTTTCCGCACCGCATTCCTCCAACAAGGCGGGCTTCGATCAGGCCAACTACTTGGAAAGCTACAACATCGGCGGACAGATTCGCTTGCAAGTCCCGCGTGACGCGGAAGCCCCCGCTCCCATTCAGGTCATTCTTCCGCAAGACGCCGACCGGCCCCGCACAGGCAATGGACTTGTCGAATTCTCCCTCTACCTTCGCGATGAAATCGTGCGTGTAATCAAGCAAACCACGCCCCAGCCAAACGCCGCTTTCCACGGCGCGCTCACGCTCGGCCTGCGCTACGGCATGCAAAATACCGTTTCCATGGCCAATGACATGTATAAAAACACGCCGGTACCGCCGCCCATTCCGCTGGGCAAACATACCGACCGCCTGATTGCCGACGAATTCCGCTACTCCGGCATCAATCACGTTCTCGCCGTCTCCGGTCTGCATGTCACCATCATCACGGTCATGTTCATGGGCATCTTCGCCATGGTGAAGGTGTCGAAAAAAGTCTATGTGCCCTTCATTATCTTTGCGCTGGTCATCTTTGCCATCATCACCGGCGCGCGCCCCTCCACCCTTCGCGCGGTCATCATGAACTCGCTGTTCCTGCTGACGTGGGGCTACATGAGCGAAAGCATCCGATCGTCCGCCCTGCTCGGCGTACCCATCGCGGCCATCATTATTTTACTGCAAAATCCCGCGATGGCCATTGACCCATCCTTCACCCTTTCTTTCGGCGCCATCCTCTCACTGGCCATCTTGACGCAGCCATTCTTCGACCTGTTCAAGCGGCTGAAGGGCAACGATTTCGCCGTTCTCGTCATTCTGCTCACCGTGCTCACATGGGCCTTTGCGCGCCACTGGCTGTTTGTCACGACCCTCCGCTTCTGGGTCTTCTACACCGTGCTTGGCGTTGTTTTATTCGCACTTTCGCGCATGCTGACGCGCATGGGCTTCACCCCGCTGCGCGATTACGGTTTGGCCAACCTCCCGCCGGGAATTGCCGGATTTATTGCCGCCCAGTTCGGCATCCAAATCGGCATGATGGTTCCGCTCTCGCCCTTCTATTTCTTCCGCTGGCCCGTCGCCGGCGCTTATGCCAACCTGATAGCCATTCCCCTCGTGGGCGTTGTGCTGCAGCTTTCCATGCTCGCCGGACTCACGGGCCTCATCCCCGGCATCGGCATTTACATCGCCCTTTTCCTCAGCGCCGCCAACTGGATTTTCTCCATTGGCTTCCTGCTGATTGGCCATTACTTCTCCCGCTGGTTCATTTATCCCTTCATGACCAAGCCCACCGTGTATGATCTGGGCGTGTACTTCGCCGCCGTGGCCGTCTTCGCCTACTGGCGTCCACTCTGGTTCCGGGTGGTCCGCCCATTCTGGCGACGCGCCTCGTCCTCGCGCCGCATCATCGCCTGTGGCTCGCTGGCCGTGCTGCTTCTGGGCATCGGCTGGGGCTGCCAGCACGAACAAGCCCAAATGCGTCCCGAAGGCGAACTGGAAATCAGCGTGCTATCCGTGGGCTACGCTTCCGGCATCATGGTCAACACCCCCGACCGCCGCACCATCCTGATTGACAGCGGCAATTTTGTCACCAGTCCCACCACCCGCATTGACGCCGAACGCACCATCCTCCCTCAAATCTTCGCCAAGCAAATCCGCTCCCTCGAAAGCCTTGTCATCACCTCCCCGGCCGCCGAGCACAGCGGCGGCATCGAAACCGTCTTCACCGCGATGGATGTGAAACATTGCGACTATCCCGCCGCAGTCGCCCCGGTTCTGGCCAAGGAACCGCTCGCCAGCATCCTGGACGAGCGCTCCCCCAACCGCATCAAGCACCGCATCTCCGGCACCACCATCACCCCGCGCATGCTCACCGCCGGCGACATCATTTATCAAACTGAATGCGACGGCAAACCCTTCATCATGGAAGCCCTTGGCCCACGCGAGGGCGACACCCAAACGCCGCTCTCCGTCCGCATCCAGTTCGGCGACTTCGTCATGCTGGTCACCTCCGACCTGACGCTGGCCCAGCAACAAGAATTCCTTGCCAACACTCCGCCGGAAAAACTGAAGGCTCAGGTGGTTGTTGCGCCCCACCACGGCACCGCCGGTCTGGAAACCGTCAAGATTGGACTCCCCGATGCCATGCCCCAGCAACTTGCCAACATCACGGGCAAGCTCCTCAAGGCAACCGAAGCCGAGGCCGTTGTCTTTGAATTCGGCAACCCCCGCCCGGTGGAACCGCTGCTATACAAAGTCGCGCGTAAAATCCATGGACTCACCCGCCGCGCCGCGGAAGACGCCCTCCCAACGGCCCTCAATCTCGCCACCGACACCGACGGCGCCATTCACATTCAAAGCGACGGCGTCGGATACCGCCTGACCACCCAGCTCAGCGAAACCGGCACCGAAGTGGACGAACCCACCCTCCTCGAAATCGGCGGCTGGTAACGGCCACGACAGGCGCTTGGGCCAGTAACCCCACCACCCACACGCCTGTCTGAAAATTGCTAAAAATCTTGCCGGGCACGCGCGGTTTTGCGTCCGCTCCGCGCTTAATACATATCTTTGTTGACGTTTTCGGTGCGTTCGCGCGGCATCCGCTTGGCGAAGAATTTCCGCACAAAGTCATACAAAAACCACGCCAAGGCCGCGACGGCCAGCCAGCCCATTACTGTTAAAAGAGTTTCCATGTCTTCAGAATGGCCCTCCCCCGCTCGTCTCGCAAGCTAAAAAAGGCACGTTCAATCCCTCACGCCCAACCGCTACAGCGGCCCAAGCGACAAGCCGTCGGTTTCTTCTTCCGGCGGCGGCTTGGGACGAAAGTGCGGGCAGGTATCCGTGGCTTCAACTTCGCGCTGATGCAATGCACAACGCTGAACAAACGGATTCACCACATATTCCGCGCAATAACGGCACATCTTGCCTTTTTCATCTTCGTTAAAAATCTGAACCGGGCGGGGCCTGTCCGCCTCGGTAAAAACCTTCGGCGTGCGGCTGTTTTTGTACGGGATGTCCGCTTCGCTATCGAACAAATGTCCGCACAGGGCGCAAGCGACGATTTCGCCGACTTTGGTAAAGCCATCATATTGCGCCTTGCGCGTCAGCCAGGCGTCGCGCCCGCAGGCCGGACAATGAATCTCCACCTTGGCTGGCTCTCGCGGACGCATCAGAAAAACACCTTCGCAAGGCGCAAAATGCCCTGCTTCCACGGCACGCGGTGGGAAACGCCGCTGGCATTCTGAAATTGGTCAAGATGCTCCACATACCAGCGATAATTGCGCACAAGCGCGTCTTTGTTGGAATAGCGCGGCTTGTAACCCAGAACACGCTCCGCTTTTTCGATGCTGACAAATGAATCCTTGCTGGCGGTTTCGTACACCCATTTATACAATGGCGAAAGCTTCAACAGCTCCAGAAAACGCAGTGTCCAAATCATCGGCGCGGCGGGGAATCCCCGGATTTTCTTGCCATGGCCGGCGGCATCCAGCACCGCCTGATAATCCTCGCGCATAGTGGTGAATTCCTTGGCGCCAATGTTGAAGGTGTCATTGACCGTTTCTTTCGGCAGGGTCAGCGTGAGCCAAATGGCATCGCAAAGGTCGGCCACATCCAGCAGTTGATAACGGTTCTTGCCATTGCCAATCATTGGAAAACCGTGGCCGGTGTAGGCCCAGTCATACAAAAGCGCAAAGACGCCGAGCCGCTCCGGGCCAATGAAAGATTTCGGGCGAATAATCGGCACACAAAGCCCTTTTTCGCGAGCTTTCAGACATTCCAGTTCGGCCTCAATCTTGGCCTCGCCGTAGGGCCCCACCCCGCACATTTCATCGGTTTCCAGCAAGGGATGATGGTCTGGAATGCCATAAACCGCCGTGCTGGAAATCATGACAAAGCGCTCCACTCCGGCCTTTTGCGCGGCCGCCAGCAAAATGCGCGTGCCGTCCACGTCCGTGCTGTAAATGTCCTCCGGCGAATACAACGGCAAGGCCGCCGCGGTATGAATCACCCAGCGCACGCCCTCCATGCTGCGGGCCACGAGCTCCTCATCGCGAATATCCCCGTGAATAATTTCCACGCGGTCGCGTTCGGGATATGAAAATTCCGCCACGTCCAGCGAACGTATCTCCGTGACGCCCTGCTCCAATAAATGCCGAATCAGATTGATTCCCAAAAAACCACTGCCGCCAGTCACCAACACTTTGCCGAATGTACTCATCGTCTCGTTTTCTCCTGTTAAACTTTTTTATTCCGCCGTGAGGGTTGCGTCAATCCTTGCTTACAGTTGCGCCAGCGCGGCTTGCCAGACCGCCTCCACATCCAGCGTGTGCAGGCAGGCCATATCTTCCCGGCTGCATTGCCGCGAATGGCACGGGCGACAATCCAACCCCTCCTTGGCAACTACATGCTGCGGTTGATGGTATGGCCCCGTCCGCGCGGGATCCGTCGCGCCGTAGATGGCCACCAAAGGCACACCCATCGCGTCGGCCCAATGCAACGGACCCGAATCCACGGAAACCAGCAAATCCATGCTTTTCAGCAACGAACACAGGCCAACCAAATCCGTCTTGCCGCACAGATTGCGCGCGCGTCCGCCAATTTGCTGGGCCAGCCGCTCGCCATCCGCGACATCCGCCGCCCCCCCGATAATCCTGATTTGGCAGCCCATTTCAGCCGACAGCCGACGCCCCAACTCCGCGAATCGTTCCAGCGGCCAATTTTTGGTCGTCCAGCGCGAAAAAGGCGCAAAAGCCACATGCGGCCCGGGGCCACCCGCGTGCGCCGCTTCCGGGATATTCAACTGAATTTCGGGCGGCGGCCCCTCGCCCTCCCCCGGCGCAACCAAATCCACCAGCGCCAGCAATTCATCCGCCGCGTGTCCACGCGGGCCGGGCGCGGCGTCGGCCTGGGCATCATAAAACCAGCGCGCGCCTTCGCGTGCCCACGCCGGACCAACTCGCCAATCGGTGTGCGCCAGACGCGCCACCACGGCGCTTTTCAAAAGCCCTTGGAAATCCACCACCAAATCGTAATGTTCAGCGCGCAACAAACGCGCAAAAGCCCCAAAGCCGCGGAGCATATTTCGGCGTGGGAACGGGATGATGCGTTCGACATCCGGGCAACAGCCAATCAAAGCGGCATATTCGGGCTGCACCGCCCAATCTATGGTTGCGCCGGTGCGCGCTTTCAGCGCGCGAACCGCCGGCAGCGCGTGCGCCAAATCGCCGAGGGAACTGAGCTTGATGACCAGAATCCGCTTCATCGCTCCGGCTTGGATAGGATTTCCTCAATCCGCTTGATTTTCAGCGCGCGGCCGGTGGCCGGGTCCAGCGTAAGCAACGCGCCGTGCAAGCGCACATCGTCCGAGGCAATCTCAAATTTGGTCGGCATGCCCGTGATGAAGCGCGTCAGGATGCTGTCGGTCGTCCGCCCGATGATGGAATCACAGGGGCCGGTCATCCCCAAATCGGTCATGTAAGCCGTGCCTTTGGGCGTGACGGTTTCGTCGGCCGTCTGAATGTGCGTATGGGTGCCCAGCACAGCGGCAACGCGGCCATCGAGAAACTTGCCCATCGCCACTTTTTCGCTGGTGGCCTCCGCATGCATGTCCACGAGAATCATCTGGCCGGAGCGGACATTCTTTTTCAGCCAGTCATCAATCGTGCGAAACGGGCAATCCACCGTGCTGTTCATGAACGTCCGGCCCATCAGTTGCACAATAGTCACCTCGCCCTTGGGCGTCTGGATGGTCGTCGCGCCACGGCCGGGGCATCCCGGCGGCAGGTTCAACGCGCGAATAATTCGCGGCTCGCGATCATAATACGCCACCGAATCCTTTTGGTCCCAGACGTGATCGCCCATAGTCAGCGCGTCGGCGCCGCCGGCGAATAATTCTTCGGCCAGCTCGGCCGTGATTCCGCGGCCGGCGGCGCTGTTTTCGGCATTCGCAATCACCGCATCCGCGCGGCCCTCCGCCTTGTAACGCGTGGCAATGCGCGCCATGGCCATCCGCCCCGGCCGCCCCACAATATCGCCAATCATCAGAATCTTCATGTTCCCCTCCACTCTTCCCCGTCCGTTGCGTTCCATCCAGCCAGCAACCGCGCCATTTTTTGCTCGGCGCCAGCGGCATGGCGGATGCGTTTTTCGGTCACGATGACATCCATGCGCACATCGTGTGATGCCTGCGGCACCGCCGCCACCAGTCGGTTTTCAAACGTCATGCCAACCAGCAAAGCTCCGGTATGTTGCAGCAAGCGGTCGTAATGGCCGCCACCGTGCCCCAACCGCCCGCCCTGCAGGTCAAACGCCACGCCCGGCACAACAATCACACGCAAGGCGTCCGCCGACACCCAGCGCGACTGAACAGGCTCCAAAATATCATGGGGACCGTTCTGCCATTGCGTTTCGTCGTCCACCTCGCACCAGCCATAACCCGTCCGGCGCGCCTTGGGAACGGCCACCTGCGCCCGGCGGGACAATAAATCGCGCATGAGCAAATCCGTCGCAGGCTCCGTAGCGGTCGCGCAATACAGCCCCACCCGAAAAGCGGCGGGCCACCAATCTTCGGATAAAAGACGACGCTGAACAGCGTCGGCTTTCTTCGCGGAAACGGGTTGACGACGCGCGTTGGCGCGGAGCTGGGCCTTGTTCACGCCAGCCTCCTCAAATCAAAGGCTTCCGGCGGACGCGCCGGCTGCCCCTCGCGATTCACCACGCACCATTGCACCTTCGCGATGGCAATCACCGTCTCGCCGCGTCGAATGGTCTGCTGCACCACACCCGTGATGCGACGCAAGCTCACGGGTTCGCTTTCAATCTGCAATTCATCATCCGCATAGGCAGGCGCTTTATAGTCAATTTCAAGACGGGCGATGACGGTAAAATATCCGGCCTGAATCAGCCCGTTGTAATCATATCCGACGGCGCGCATGTATTGCAGCCGCGCGTGCTCCAAATAGTTCACAAACACGGCATGATTAACGTGGCCATACGAGTCACATTCGTATGTCCTCACCGTGATGGAAGTTACCTGTTTCATGGGGGATGAGCATACCCGCCCACCTTGGATGACGCAAGCGCACATCGAATGAAACCCCGCGCCGCGAAACTGGAAACACCCCCGCAATCGTGATACGTTCACTCACCGAATGAAAATTAATCCGCACAAGAGTTTTGGAACCCGCGAATGCCCCGGTTGCGCAACCGAGGTTGCCGCGAATGAAAACATTTGCCCCATTTGCGGCTATCTATTTCCGGGGCGCGGACCGTTGCAACGGAATCTCGTGTGGATTGTCGCGCTGCTGTTGGGACTGCTGTTGCTGCCCCTGATTCTTTCGCTGCTGCGATAAGGCGCGTCCGCGCCGCCGTCCTATTCTACCGCGGTGCCGATTTTGGAGCCGAGCGCGGCTTCCGCAATGCTCCGGCCATCCCGCAAACGCGGAGTCACCCGCGGCACCCACAACATGCGGCGGCGCGCGCGCAACACAATGTGGTGGTCAGGCAGGAAAAAGAAAATCGCATCCAAAACACCCGCCAGCCAGAACAGCGGCGCGAAAATCGCATACACGGTCGAGGCCCGCCGCAGGCGCGACACCTTCAAAGCCGCCGGTTCCGTTGTGGCAGGCATAACCCCCGCAAACAGTTCCGCCAGCACCCCGGTAAATTCCGTAAAGAAACGCCCGTGGCTGACGGTTTCCTGCACGTCGAAACCATCTTTCAGCGCGTCGAATAATTCCGTCGGCGTAAAGCCCGGATGCTTCATGGAACGCGTCGGATCGGTCAACCCGGAAATTCTTCGGAAAAAGCCCACCAGCGAGCGGCGCTTGCGGCGGACATGCAAAATCAGCCGCGTCTTGGGCCGCAAGATGCGATGCACTTCCGCCATCAAATCGGCCGGCGTATCCACATATTCCAACATATCGCTCATCACCACCGCGTCAAAAGCGCCATCTTCAAACGGCAATGTCGGCAAGTCCGCCACATGGATTTGAGAGATGCCCGCCTCGGCCAAAAGTTCGGCCTGCACTTCCGACGTGACCAAGCTGCTCCACGACGCGCCTCCGCCCCCGCCGGCATTGTGCATGGCCACGCTGATGGCGTCATCGCCGGAAGCTTCCAGAACTTCCTGCCCGCTCACGCGGTCCAACAGGCGCACCAGACGCACCAGCACACGGCGGCGCGCCGGAGAACGCAGGAAAATCTTCATTCGCCACTGGACCACGTCCGGTGTAACAACGGCACTGGAATCGGTTTCGCTCATGACTTACCCGCGAATATGCCACCCACGACCGGGTTTTGTCCAGTCCAGAGCCATCAAATTTCCCCCAACACACGCCCGTCGTCTGACTTACGCCCATTCGCAACCCATCTTCACCCTTGTTTTTCACCCCCGTCTGCGTCATGCTGGAAGCTATTGGTGACTCCATGATTTTACGTCATTTACTATTGCCTGATATCCTCGATTTGGTCGAAGCCGGCCGGTTGAACGATGTTCGCGAATTTTTAGCGGCGCAACCCGCGCCGGAAATTGCCGAATTGCTCACCGCGTTGGAAGACCGCGAGCGCGTCCTGCTGTTCCGTCTCCTCAATCGCCATTTGGCCGGCGAAGTGTTTTCGCTTTTGGAAACGCCCGCGCAGGACTTGCTCCTGAAAAATATGGCGCAGGAAGAAGTCCGCCAAGTCATCGCGGACCTCTCGCCCGACGACCGAACCGCGCTCTTTGAAGAACTTCCCGCGCAAGTCACCAAGGGCCTTCTCAGTCTGTTGAGCGACGACGAACGCAAGCGCGCCCTCACCCTCTTGAGCTATCCCGACGAAAGCGTGGGGCGACTGATGACCGACCGCTACGTCACCATTGACCCCCAATGGACCGCCGCCCAGGCGCTGGACCATCTGCGAGCCGTCGGCACCGATTCCGAAACCCTGACCATGACCTACGTCGTGGATGCGAAAGGCCGCCTGACGGACGAACTGCGCCTGCGCAAACTGATTCTCGCCCAGCCCGACACCCCCATCAGCAAGCTGTTGGACGGCCATTTCGCCGCGCTTCGCTCCCTCCAAGACCGTGAAGAAGCCGTGCAGGCCTTCCAAAAATACGACCTCTTTGCCCTGCCGGTCTTGGATGCTGACGGCGTGCTTCTCGGCATCGTCACCGCCGACGACATCCTCGACGTGGCCGAAGAAGAAGCCACCGAAGACTTTCATAAATTGGCTACGGTCAGCCCGCTGCAAATGAATTTCAAGGAAGCCTCTCTCGGGCTTCTCTATCGCAAACGCATCGGGTGGCTGGCCGGACTGGTGGTCATGAGCACATTCACCGGCCTTGGCATCAAACTGTTCGAAGACGCCATTTCCGCCGTCGTGGCGCTGGTGTTTTTCCTGCCACTGCTGATTGACAGCAGCGGCAATGCCGGCTCGCAAGCCGCGACGCTGATCGTGCGCGCCATGGCCACCGGCGATATTCACCACGGCGACTGGTGCAAACTTTTCTGGCGCGAAGTCGGCGTCAGCGCCGCGATGGGCTTGACCCTCGCCCTCATATCCTTCTTCCTCGCTTGGGCGATGGGCGGCCTTCAGGTTGCGCTCGTTGTCTCATTGAGCATGTTCGCCGTGGTGCTGGTCGGCAACCTCACCGGAACCATACTTCCCGTGATTCTCGACAAATTGGAATTCGACCCCGCCACCGCCAGCACACCGCTCATCACCACGATTGCCGACGTGCTCGGCGTCTTGATTTATCTCTCCATCGCAACCCTGATTTTACAAATCTAACCCCATGATCCGCCTTTCCTATTGGTTCATGAAACGCCGCCACTGGTGGTAGCCATTCTCAAGGAGCAACCCATGAAAAAATACATCACACCCCTCATTCTCAGCCTCATCGCTCTCATCACTCTGAGCCTCACGGCCACCGCCCAGCAGCGCATCGAATTCCAGCGCCAGAAATTTGACCGCTCACGCTTCAAGCGCCCCGATCCCTCCATGCGCCCGGAATCCCCCCAACCCACGCCCGTGTCCCCCGCATACGAATCCGCCCGCCCGCGAGGCATGGTCACCGAGCCCCCCGCCGCCAACGAACCCGAATTCAAGTTCCCCGATTCCACCACCACTCCACCCGCCACGAACGTCACATCATCCCCATCCCCGTCATCATGGGGCTTCTCGACCACTTCAGAGTCCGGGGATTACACCCCCGCCGGCGCCACCCCCGAAGAACAAGCCGCCATCAATGAGCCGCGCTTCGAGCTAATCCCCGGCAAATGGCAAACCGACCCCAGAGACTTCGAAAAACTGCTCGACCTCCAAAAAGAATCCGGCGCCTGCATGCTCGTCTATTTCAACAACCAGATTGACTCCAGCCAAAAAGGCCTCTGCAACTGGTTTGAGAAGAAAGTCACCACCGACATGAGCTGGCGCAAAGCCATGAAATTCTACATCCAGTTCCAAGTCATCCTGCCCGGCAAAAAGGACGCCCAGGCATTGGTCGAAAAATTCCGCGTCAACAAAACCCCCGCATTATTTGTCGTCAAACCCTTCAGCACGTTCTACACCCGCATCCAAGTCTTTGAATTTCCCGTCGGCGACCGTCCCATCCCGATTGAAGCCGACGTCGTGCTCGAATCCATCAAAGCCGCCAGCACCCCCGCCTACAAAGACAAATTCTAGCCCCCATGCCCGGCCTGCTCCAGTTTATCGCCATCGCCCGCCTGACGTTGATTGAAGCCATCCGCCGCCCCGTCTTCCTGCTCATTTCGCTTGTGTGCATCGGCGGCATCCTCCTGATGCCCCTGCTGCTCAACTACACCCTGGGCGATTCCGCCCGCATCATCCGCGACAGCGCCCTCGCCCTCTACTTCCTCGGCGGCTGGCTGCTCGCCGCCCTCGCCGCCGGCGAAACCCTGTCGCGCGAACTCCGCCGCGGCACCGCCGCCACCATCCTCGCCAAACCCGTCTCCCGCGCCACCTTCTTTCTCGCCAAAGCCGCCGGCATCGCCGCCGCCCTCCTCCTCTACACCCTCGCCGCCCTCACCGCCGTCCTCCTCGCCGTGCGCGCCGGCGCCAGCGACCTGCAGCTCGACTGGACCGCCGCCCGCCCCGCCCTGCTCGCCCTCGCCGCCGCCCTCGCCCTCGCCGGCGCATGGAACCACCGCACCCGCCGCCCCTTCACCTCCGCCGCCTTTCTCCTCATGCTCCTCCTCCTGCCCGTCGCCCTCGCCATCGCCGCCTGCACCCCCACGCCACTGGAAAACCTCACCTTCCCGCACAACTTCTCGTGGGAAATCCTGCGCGTCGGCCTCCTCCTCTACCTCGGCCTCGGCATGGCCGCCGCCCTCGCCACCGCCCTCGCCACCCGCCTCACCCTCACGCCCGTGCTCCTCGTCACCGCCACCTTTTTCATCCTCGGCCTCATGAGCGACAGCCTCCTCGGCCCGCACGTCACCCACTCCCGCCTCGCCCTCGCCGCCTACACCCTCCTCCCCAACATCCAAGCCCTATGGCTTCTCGACGCCCTCGACACCGCGCAATCCATCCCCGCCGCCTACCTCGCCACCGCCGCCGCCTACGCCGCCACCTGGGCCGCCGTCCCCCTCACCCTTGGCGTCGCCGCCTGCCAAAAACTGGAAATCACCTGATGCCCCGCTATTTTCCATGCCATGGAAAAGTTTTCCGCCCATTTTCCACGCTATGGAAAAATAATTTCCACACCGTGGAAAAAACAGCCCCGCGCGCGCCCGTTGCCCCAAAAGTTTTCCACACTATGGAAAACTTTTTTCCACACCGTGGAAAAATTTCAGCCGCCGCGCCCCATTCCCGCAAAAGTTTTCCACACCATGGAAAACTTTTTTCCACACTGTGGAATAGCCGAGTGCCGAGCTCAAGCCGCAGGCGCAGAGCGAACGCGAGGTCTATAGCGGCCGGCTTGCCGGACGAGCGAGCGAGGCTTTGCGAGCGAAGCGGCAAAAAAATCGGTCGCCGCCACCCCATCCATTTTTCCAAAGGAACGCCATGACCGCCCTCCGCGCTGAAAACCTCTCCAAAACCTTCCGCGACTTCTGGCAGCGGCCCCGCGTCGAAGCCGTGCGCGGCATCACCCTCACCATCCCCGCCGGCCAAGTCTTCGGCCTCCTCGGCCCCAACGGCTCCGGCAAATCCACCACCATCAAAATGGCCCTGGGCCTCCTCTTCCCGACCTCCGGCACGCTGGAAGTCCTCGACGCCTCCCCACGCTCCACCCGCGTCAAAAGCCGCATCGGATACCTCCCCGAAGAATCCTATATATACCCCCACCTGACCCCCCTCGAAACCCTCACCTTCTACGCCCGCCTCTTCCGCCTCCCCAAACCCGTCGCCCGCGAACGCATCGAACAACTGCTGGACATGATAGGCCTGAGCCACGCCCGCCACCGCCCCGTCGGCGAATTCTCCAAAGGCATGACCCGCCGCATCGGCCTCGCCCAAGCCCTCCTGAACGACCCCGACCTCGTGATTCTCGACGAACCCACCGCCGGCCTCGACCCCCAGGGAACCCGCCAAGTGAAAGATTTGATTCTCGCGCTCGCCGCGCGCGGAAAAACCGTATTGCTCAGCTCCCACCTGCTCGCCGACGTGGAAGACGTGTGCGACCAAATCGCCATTCTCTTCAACGGCCGCATCCTCGCCCAAGGCACACTAGACGCCCTCCTCACCCAGCGCGAACGCACCACCCTCACCTTCCCCACACCGGAAGACCCCGCGACACTTCAAAACGTGCTCGCCGCCGCACGCGCCGCCCTAGGCGCCAATCCCACCCTCGAGCACCCGCGCCAAAATCTGGAGCCTTACTTCCTGAATCTGGTCGAGCAAGCCGCCCGCGAAACCCCCACCGCATCCGGCGCGCTGCCAGCCGCCCCGCTGGCCCCCTTCCTGCGCAAATAAAAAACCGGCGCCCCAACAGGCGCCGGTTTTCGTGAACGAATTCGCGTTCGATTAGAAGCGGAAGAACAAGCCCGCGTTCACCCCAAAGCCGGTGAATTCAAGTTCACCCTTCAGGTCAATGTTCTCACCGTCAATCTCCATGCCATCCACTTCGAAGAAACGGTACATGGCTTCGGCAAACAAGGAGACGTTTTCATTCAGCGCAAACTCAATGCCGCCCACGCCGATGAAGCAGAAATCATCGTCAAAATCAATGTCATCCGCCTCGGGGACAATGACATAGCCGCCACCACCGCCGACATATGCCTTCACCGGGGAGTATTCGCCCAGCGGAATCCGGAACAGGAGCAGCGCTTCGAGAGGAATCAGATACAAATCATCATCGCCCTCCCAGTCATCCAACTGGGTCACACAGGATGCGCGAAGGTCCACGCCGAACAAATCGCCAAGATTCCCGCGGAACTTGATGCCGCCGCCAAAGCCGCCGCCAAGATCCTCGGTATCCCAGTAGGTGCCAAAAATACCCAACCCGTTATCCGCAAGAGCCACGCCTGTCATCACCGCAAGGCTCAACAGAACCAGAAACAATTTTCTCATTACCACTCCTTTTACTTAACCATCATCCGATCTGGCCGCCACGCGACAGCCTTCCGATCTTCATCCAGCATAAGAATCCCGCCCCCCTCCGTCAAGCCACGAAATCACAAAAAACGCATGAAAATCCTTCCCGCACGAGCGCGCCGGAGGGGCCTATTCCGGGCGGAATTGGCGGATGAAAACGCGGGTCGCTCCATAGGTTTTATCGCGCAACAAAACCCAGCCGGAAAACTCGGGAGCCGGGCGGGCGCCTTCGGTTTCATAGACCCAAATGCCGCCCGGAGCCACCCACCCGTTGCCCGCAAGCGCCTGAGCCAGCTTGCCCTGCCAGTCGCCGGCAATGGCCTCCTCATAAGGCGGGTCCGAAAACACCAAATCAAACGGCGCGCCGGAACAGGCGCGGGCGAGCAACCCAAACACCTCGCCCGCGCGGACCCGCCCGGCCTCGGCGGGCACATGCAAATTCTGAATGTTTTCGCGGAGCGCGCGAAGGGCGTTTCTATCGTTTTCGACCCACTCCACCCACGCCGCGCCACGGCTCCAGGCCTCCAGACCCATCGCGCCCGTGCCGGCAAATAAATCCAACGCGCGGCTGTCGGGCACAAGAGCCGCCAAGGATGAAAAAATGGCGGCGCGCACTTTGTCCTGCGTGGGGCGCGTGCCCTTCGGCGGCGCGCGCAACTGCCGTCGGCCATGGCTGCCGCCGGTGATCCTCACGGCGCGCGCTTCCCGGCCCACGAGCAAACGGCGCGGGCCAATGCCAGCTCGCAGCCTTTGAAGCTGTGATTGGCATCCTCGATGAGCCAATCAGCAAAATCGCGCGCCCGCGTTTTCCGCCGCAAAATCGCCAGCATATCGGCGGGCGGGATGACCGCAAACTCTTCCAGCTCGCCAAACACCGCCAGCATCGGGCAGCGCACGCGGCGGAAATGGGTCAGCGGCCCCGCGTAGCGGAAGATGTTGGCTTCCGTGGCGCGCGCGTTGGCGATGCTTAAAAACCGCTTGGCCGTGAAGCGTTCGTAAAGGCCTTGCACGGGCTGATGCCCTTTCCCTTGCGCCACCATTTTGCGCGCCCACGCAACTTTGGCGTCAAAGCGGCGGCCAAAATGTTGCCGGGTGATGGCGTAATCGTCGGCGGGCGCCAGCAACACCAGCCCGGCAACTTGCCGGGCGCAGCGAAGCGACTGCCAATAGACGATTTTCTGACAGCCGGTGCTGTGGCCAATGAAAACCAACCGGCGGTGACCCCGCCGCCGCGCGAACGCCACCGCCGCGTCCAAGTCGGCCAGACATTGGCTGAATCGTTCATCCTCGGTGCCGCGTTCCGCCCCGCGATTGTTGAACGAAAGGATGCCCCACCCCGTTTCCGGCGCGACATCTATAAAGGCTTTCTTCAATTGCGAGCGGTAAAAGTTGCTGCCCATCCCGTGAACAAAAACCAGCAACGGTGCCCCTCGGCGGGTCGTCGGCCGGTAAAAAGCGTCCAGCATGCGGATTTTCTTGCGGTCTTCGGCGGGAAACGCCACGAGTTGGCCGGGCGCGGCCCAATCCGTCGTTAACGGTTGATTCTCTTGCAACTTCATGGGGGGTTGTATAGCATTGTAAAAGGAGCTTAAGCCATGAAAAACAGCCTTCTTATCCTTGTTCCCCTTTTGTGCATCGGCATGTTGACGTCCTGTGGACGCCAAGCGCCTGCCCCCGCAGATGACACCACCGCCGCCACGCCGTTGTTGCAGAACGTGACACCGGCAACCCCGGTGCCCGGTCTGGAAGACCTGCCGGAGTGTCCCGGCTGGCTGGCCACCCAGAACGCGCGCGGCGACGCACGCGAAGGTTCGGCGCGACTGCTCTCGAATCAATCCGTGGCGCAACTGGCGGTTTTTTACACCGAGCAACTGGCCGCCGCCGGATGGCTGCTGGGCGCGTCGGTGAAACAGGGTCAGGAGCGGCACTTGCAATTCTCGCAGGCCGGACGTTCCTTGCGCGTGCAAATTGGCCCCACCAAAGAATCCGGCGCGACGGCAGCCGTATTTTTGGCGTGGAACCAGCCCGCCTACGCGGCCGAGCTGGATGATTCCTATGAGCCGGATTTCACGAATGAAGATATTGATGAGGCCAGCCGCAGCTCGATTGAATGGTAATTCGCCCATTTTTTATCTGGCCCTGACCGTGGCTCTGTTGCTGGGCGGGCTGCCTGACGCGACCGCCCTGCCGCCGCGGTTAAATCAACCGGCGGAAATCGCCCAGCAAGACATCAGCGCGGAAGAGGTGGACACGACGGGCCTCTTGCCGGCGGATATCGCGTTGCTGCGCGACTCGCGCTTCGGCTGGAAACATTTGCAGACCGAGCGCTTCATTCTTCACTATGAACAAAAGATATTCGCCGCCAAGGTCGCCCGCATGGGCGAACAGTTCTATGAGGCCATTTCAGGAGATTTGCCGAATCTGAAAGACCGCGTGTCGCCGGTGCGCTCGCATATTTTCATTTTTCGTCAGGCGCGCGACTGGCAGGCCGTGGTGGCGAGTGTGCCGGGGCTGGACCCGCGAGTCATCTCGTTTGTGCGCGGGCAGGCCATGTATTTGCAGGAGTTTGGCACGGGCGCGGAAAAATTCAATTTGCTGGCGCATGAAATGACCCATCTGGTTTTCAACCGCTTCCTGCCGGTGCGCTTGCCGTTGTGGTTGAATGAAGGACTCGCCGAGTATTACGGCGAGTTCGCCTATCGTGCCGCGCGCGGCTTGGGGCAAAGTAAAAAGAGCGCATTTCCCCCGTTGCGGCATTGGACGCCCCTCGCCGAGCTTTTGACCACCACCAGCTATCCCGCCTCCGCGGTGGAAAACACCCGATTTTACGCAACGAGCAAATACCTGACGGGGTATCTGCTCCTGAAACATCCACGCGAAAAGTGGGACGCCTTTTTCGATAGGCTTCTGGCCGGAGAGCATGCCATTCAAGCCTTGTTGCTGACATACGGCTGGGCGGACATTGCCGCGATGGAAAAAGATTTCGCCAAATTTTTGCGCTGAACCGGCGGCTCGCCCCGCTCGCCGGCTTGCCTCCGGCCATCGCCTCGCGTAAAGTGCCCCGCCATGAAACACGTTACATTCTCCTCTCTTTCCGCGGCGGATCAACGCCTGGTGCGCGCCGCCATTGCCATCCGCGAAAAAAGCCACGCCCCCTACTCCGGCTATAAATGCGGTGCAGCGCTGCGCGACATTCGCAACAAAATTCACGTGGGGTGCAACATTGAAACCGTGGATTACACCCTGACCACTCACGCGGAAATGGATGCCATCAACGGCATGGTCAAAACCGGCGTGCTGCAACTGAAGACCCTGGCCGTGGCGGTGCTGGCGGTGAAAGGCTTTGCCTTCCCCTGCGGCCTTTGCCGGCAAAAAATCAGGGAGTTTTCCATCGGCGACGATGCGCGCATCATCGCTGTGGGCGTGGACGCCAAGGGCAAGATTCAGCAAATCGCGCTGACCACCATCGGCGAGCTGTATCCCCATTCCTTCACACCCGACAAGCTGGGCTGAAACTCCAACATGCCCCCCATCCGCGCGTTCATTTTTGATTTGGATGGAGTCGTGGTGGACTCCAATGAGATGCATGTTCAATCCTGGCAGGAGGTGGCGCGTCGCCACGGTTTTCCCTGCGACGACCCGGACTACATCGGAAAATGCGGCTTGCGAACGCTGGCGGTGATTCAGGATTTGCTTCGCTGGCCCGTGTCCTCTGCGGAAGCTGAGCGCATTGGCTGGGAAAAAGAAGAGTTGTATCGCCAATGGATTCGCGAAGGGGGCATCCGCCCCATTCGCGGTGTGATGGAGTTTTTAACGGCGGCGTACGCGGCTGGAATCCCCTGCGCCATCGGCTCTTCCGCGCCGCGCGAAAATGTGAATGTCTGCGTTAGCGCGCTGCGGCTGGAGCAAATTTTTTCGGTCACGGTGTCCGGCGCGGATGTGCAACGGGGCAAGCCTGCGCCGGATATTTTTCTGAAGGCCGCCGCCGGATTGAACATTCCGCCGGAGCAATGTCTGGTGTTCGAAGACGCGCCGGCGGGCGTTGAGGCCGCTCACGCGGCGAGCATGCGCGTCGTGGCGTTGCGCACAAGTCACGCGGCCAATGAGCTTGCCGCGGCGGATGCCGTGGTCGCGGACTTTACCGGACTGCCGCCGCCGGAAGAATTAATTCTCGGCGCTTGGTCCCGGCGCTGACGGCTGGTTTTGCAACGCCGCAGCGATGGCGGCCAGCCGCGCCTTTTGCTTGGGATCGAGCGTATCCTTCATCTCCCGCAAGGTGAGGAGTGTTTCACGAAGCTCCTCATGCGCGCCGGTCTGACGCTGACAATCCGCCAACAGTAACAACACATTGGGGTGATTGCCACGGAGGCGATAAGCGGCCTCCAAATCGCGCCGCGCTTCCGTAAAGCGGCCGAGGCGAATCAGAATTTCGCCGCGGGTGGTGAGGATGGTTCCATCGCCGGGCTTGCGGCGGTTGGCTTCATTGACCAGTGCCAGCCCCTCGCGCAAATCGCGGCCCAAATCCATCGTGACTTGCGCCAGATTATTCAAGAGCGAGGGGTCGCGGCGACGCCGCAGGCCTTCCCGGAAAGTCAGATAGGCGTTTTCCAGGTCCCCCTTCATATACTGTTCCACGCCGTCATTTTGAAAACGCATGAAGTGGTTGGGGTCCCGCGAGAGCAGCGCACGCATACTGGATTTCGCCAGTCGGGCATTCCCGGACATTTGCGCAACTTTCATCATCAATTCCCATGCCTGCAGATTGGTGGCATCCATGCGAATCGCCTGATCCAGTTCCTTTTGCGCTTCCTCATACTGCTCGCGTGAAAAGAAAATGGAAGCCAGCGCGAGATGGGTCGCCAGACTCGCATTGCGATGGGTTTGCAAGGTTTTGATGGCTTGGGCGTTCAGCGGGTCATCCGGTTCGGTCAAATTCACCAAGGCCACCCACACGCGGGGGTCCCCGGAATGGGTGTTGGCCAACTCGCGCAACTGGGCCAACGCATCCTCCGTGTTTCCCCACGCATACGCAATCATGGCCCGGTCAAAAAGAATCTGGCTTTCTGCCTGGCCTTGCGTCATGGCCTCCTGCAAATAGGCTTCGGCGCCGGCGGGGTCCTGACGGCGCAAAGCATGCCGACACAGCGCCATCAGGGCGCCCGTGTCCCGCTCGTTCTGAATCATTTGCTGGCGGAATTGATTTTCATCAGGCAGCGGAATGCCCCACACCAAATACATTTGATCCATTTTCTGCGTCCACGCCTCGGCCTTCCCCCAGGCTTCGCCGGTTTGTGCGCTCGGCTGTTTGCGGCGGGCGGCTTCCTCGGTCAAAGGCGTGCCGGACAGGACCCAGACATATCCGCGGCGAACCCATTCGCTGGCATTCCAGACATAGCCATAGCGGATGGCGAGCGCCCACCGTTCGCCGTGCAAGACTTGCTCGCGTTTGGTCCACGCGGTCTGCAATTTTTCGTCTTCAGGCAACGTATGGGTGCGGGCCAGTTCTCGCAAATTGAGCATCGCGCTCACGTTGTCGGGATAAATCTGCCAAGCCGCGCGAAATGCCTCAAGGGCGGCAAGTTCCTTTTCCTCCCCCATCAGAATAACCCCGAGATTGTTGGCCACCTTGGAAACCATCAGACGCAACAAAACTTCATACAGATGAATCGGGTTGTCCCGGGGCACGGGATGCTTCACGTGGTATTGCATGCGCTCCCAAAAGGGTTGCTGGGCCTTCATCAGCGCAACCATATCCACCTGCCCGGGCTCGGTCTCCATGCGATAGAGGAATCCATCCGGAATCAAATAGCCGTACTCCCGGAACATGTCCGGAATATCAATGATGCTGGTCGCCGCAGGCCCCCATTCGGACATCATGAGGTTATCCATGAAGGCGCTGAAATTGCCCTGTTGCAAAGGAATCCGCAGCGATTCGTCAGTGAAATATTTCCCCATGTGTTTCAGGTACAACGGCGACGAGATGCGCGGCAGAGTAATCACGATTCCGGGAGCGCCGCGCTCCCGGAGCGTGATGCGCAGCATGTCATCCATCAGGCCCGATGAGAAAATGAGCGGGCGCGACTGTGTGGCCTCCAGAATTTCATTGGCGGCATTCTGCAGGATGCGCCCCTCGCGTCCATTGGCGGCATCCCAGTTGAAGGGGCCGCTGACAACGACGGCAACAAGAATCAGCAAAGCGAACGAACTGGATAGATAGCGCCTGACGCGCATGAAGCGATTGCGATCCATCAGGATTTGGACTTCGCCCAAAATCCAGAACTCTCCCGTGGTATAGCCCAGACAAACGGCGAGCAACAAGTATGGCGTGACCATGAAATAGCCCATGCCCAGCAAGTTCCAGGGCGCAAAGGTAGCGTTGTAGAGCGTGGCGAGCAGACCGCCAATCACCATGAGGCGAACAGTGATTTGCCCCCATTCATAAAACCACGGCGAGCGGCTGGTCATGACAAACAAAAGCAGCCACGGCACGAGGGAAATAAACATGATTGCGGGGAATCCGGCGGCATAACGCACAATAGTAATCAATTGCCATTGGTTGAGCAGGATGTCCATCAGCGCGGCCCAGCGCGTGGGATAGATTTGATAGACAACACCGCGCCGATAGAGCAGCCAGGCATTGAGAAAATATAGCGACAGCCCCAGCGCGAAGGCGCCAAAAACAATCACATACGTTTTCCAGTCGCGCCCCGCCCGCCAGCGATAGATTTCGCGGAAGATCAGGAAGAATGCCAGCGGAAAATAAACGATGAAGGTGGCAAATTCAGTGATGCCGACGCCATAAAACAAGCACAATAAAAACAGATGGCGCTTCCGGCCATGGTGTTGATACTGCGAAAACCACCACGCCGTTATCAGTAATAGGAAAATGTGGAAGGAAGCCGGGAGGGATCGCGTTGATGCAATCCAAAATGGGATGCAAAACGTGCAGAAGAAACCCGCCACCGTGGCGGAAAGCCGCCGGGCGCGTGCCTCACGGATGAAGGCGTCCGGACCGGGCTCGTTGCGAATTAAATAGCCGACACGCAAGGTCAGTTGGCTCAACAGCGAAATGGATGCCGCCCCGCACACCGCGCTGAACAGCCCCAGCCATCCCGAAATGGATAGACCGGGCAGACGATCCGCCACTCGCACCACCCACCCCCACAGCATATCCAGTGGAGGCGGTGCGGCCTCGAGTTTCAAATGCGACAACAGAACATGAACCGGCAACCCGGGAAACGGCCCCCAACTTAATGAACACAGGTAGACCAAAAGGGGAAAAACGAAAAAGAACACACCCAACTGGCGCGCCGTCGGGAACAAAAGCCCCAGCGGGTCATCGCGGACAACGGCATGAGGGTCCCGCCCGGAATGCACGGCGTCCACGCCGCGCGGCGGGAAGAACGTATATTTGAGGGGCGGCTGATCCTCGGGTGAAATTTTCGGGAAGTTATTCATTTTCGGGGGTTAACATCGCATTCACTTCTCGCCATCGCGCCAATTCGCCAGCCGAGAAATGCTCCTCTTTCGTCTTCAACTCGTCCAGCAACGCGCGCGCGCGCTCACGGTCACCCATGATAATCATGAGCCGCGCGGCCGTCAATTTTACCATCGGATAGTCCGGCATATCCTTTGTCAACTGCTCCACGGTTTCCCGTGCGACATCCAGTTGCCCGGCCTGCAGCTTCAATTCAACGTCGGTGAGAATGAACATGGGGTTAAATGGTTGGCAGCGCAAGGCTTCATCCATCAGCCGTTGGGCCATTTCCTGACCATCCTCTTGTTCCCCCAATAGATTGGCCAGTGAATGCAACAAAAACGGATGGCGGTTGATTTGGGCCGACTGCCAAACGATGGCCCACGCGCGCATCGAATCCCCCCGATTCTGTACCCGTCGTGCGGCTCTTAAAATTTTCATCGGATGAGGCGGACTCTGCGACATCAACATCTGATGAGCGGCCTTTTGGTCCTTTGCGTTTCCGTGAATAACTCCGAGAACAAACATCATTTCCCACGCCTCGCGATTGCGCGGCTCGTGATGAAAAACCAGCTCCAACTCCTGCGCCGCCTGATCCCATTCATGGCGGAGCATGCGAATCCACGCCAGCGTCAATCGAACCGGTACGTTGGTGAGGTGTTGCTGACTGAAGTGCTTGAGAAGCAAATCCGCGTCCGGTGCTTGCGGGTCGCCAAGTAGCAGCAGGGCAAGCCAGACGCGCGGATCATTGAAGGCCTGCTCCCTCAGTTCATGCAATTTTTCCAATGCCGTTTCGCTATCCCCCTTGAGCCACGCCAGCAGAGCGCGATCCAATCCCAACGCCGTCTCCGGCACACCATTGGCCATCGCGGCCATGTAGTAGGCTTCGGCGGCCGCAGGATCATTATTACGCAGGGCATTCCACGCTAAATCAATCAGGGCTTGGTTGTTCTTGGGATAATGCGCCAAGGCCGCGCGCGCAGCCAAATCGTTTCCGGACGGTTGACCCAGACGCAAAAAGATTTGATCCATGAGCTGAGCCACCGAAGCTTCCCGGGGATCATCCAAGGTGCGCTCAAATGGCAGATGAGCCCATGGAGCCGGTTCGCCCGACAAAGCCCACGGGAAGCCTTTTTGCATCCAATCGCGCGCGCGCCACAGAAAGCCGTAGCGTATGGCCAACAGCCATTCCGAACCATCCAGCTTTTCGCGAAGGACGGACCAATCGGTCTCCAACTGCTCTTGTTCGGGGATGTTGTTTTTAGCGCTCAAACTCAGCAGATTCAGCAGAGCGCTGATATTGCCCGGATGAATGCGGCGAGCCGCACGAAACGCCTCCAGGGCTTCGGAAGACAGGTTCATTTGCGCCAGAAAAACGCCAAAATTGTTCGCTGATTGAGCAGCCAGAGTAAGTAAGTGGTCTTGGTAAAGCCGCGCGGGATTGCGGGTGGAAGCGCGATGCTCCGCCAGCCATGACATCTGCACCCAAAACGGCTTTTGCCATTCGAATAATTCGCGACAAGCGGTCTCATCCAGAGCAGGCGCGATGCCATAAACCAACCCACTCGGGAGCAGATTGCCAAAATCCTGGAAGGCTTCCGGGATGCCCGTGATACCTGTTCGCGCCGCGTGTTCGGGGGTCCGCATCCACTCGGCCACGAAGCCCCCGAACAGACCGGGCTGGAGAAACGCCTGCAATTCGGGCGCAGGGAACCACCCCTTCATGATCTCCAAATAGACAGGGGAAAACGCTTCGCTGATACGAATCAGCCGAACCGGTCGCTGCAATTCGCGTGTGGCCCACTGGAAAGAATCATCCAGCAAGCTGGCGGAAAAAAGTACATCCCGCTCGCCCAGACGGGCCACGGTATTGCGGGCCTCCCGTTGAATGACGGCGCCGGGCCGCCCGTTCGCCGTCGTGAAATTACATGCCCCGGCAATGAGAATCAGCGCCGGAATAAACAACGCCCCAATGGCGGACGCACGGTGAGCGATGTGCAGCCATGTGGGGGTATCCGCCTTCAACGGCGGCGTGCCTATAATCCAAAACTCTCCCGCCATGTAGCCGGAGCAAACGGCAAAAAGCAAATAGGGCGTGACCATCAGATAGTTCATGCCCAAAAAAGACCATGGCGAAAATGGGGCATCGAAAAGAAGCGCCAGCAGGCAAACGCCGAACACCAGCCGGGCGATGATCTGCTGTTTATCGTAATACCAGGGCGAGCGCCGTGAAAAAACAAAAAGCAACAGCCAAGGTACTACGCAAAAAAACAAAATAACCAGATACCCGTGATTGAATTGAATCTGGCGAATCATGCCCCATTGTTCGCTCAGCATGCTCGCTCCCGCATGCAACGGCGAAGCCCAGCGGCCCGGGTTCGTGCGGGTAAGCCACCAAAAGTGAGCGGGGAAAACCATCAAACCCAGCAGCCCCCCACCCCACGCGGCCGCATGAGCGCGGGGGGAGGACAAACGCTTTTGCAAAATCAGTTCGCGAATGACGAAGTATATCGCCACGGGCGCAAAAACGGTAAAGGCCGGTGCTTCCGCCATGCCTGCGCCCCACAACGCGCCGATAGCCGCCAGCTTCCACAAGCGGCCATCCCGCTGAAAACCGATAAACAGCCGCACCACGCACAACAGCCAGAGCATGTGGAAGGTCACAGGCAGCGAACGAGTGGCGCCAATCCAAAAAGGAATGCTGACGGCCAAAAACAGCGCGGCTACGAGACTAGAAAGCCAGCGTGCCTGAAGTTCCCGGGATCGGTGGGCAGGCATGGCTTCCGGCGGCAAACGGTAGCCCACAAAGAGCATGATTCGTGCCAGAAGCGCGACGGAAGCCGCGCCACAAAACGCGGAAAAGAGCGCGGCGGCACCGGCAACAGGCACCCACGGAAGCCCGACGGCCAGTCCGCGCAACACCCACCCCCATATCGGCGTAAGCAACGTCGGATAGGAAGCGGGCTCCAGATGCCGCAAAAGCATATGCACCGGCAGCCCCGGAAAGGGCAACCGGCTCAAGGTCAGCAGATAGAGCAGGAAGGTCGCGGCAAACAGGAGGCCGATGCAGAGCCACTCTGCGCGAATATGCGGCGAAGAGGGGCCTCGCCGTGTGGCGGAATCGCCTTCCGATGGCTGCGTAGCCCCGATGTTCCATCCCCTTTCTACCGAAGACGTTTAATCAGTTTTTGCAGCTCGTCCTGCTGTTCCGTCGGCAGTTCACTCGCACGCTCGGCCAGAGTTTCCGCCAGTTTCAGCGCATCGGCTTCCAGCCCGCGCGCGGCATACAGTTGAGCCGTGAGCAACATCGCCTGAGGATTTTCGGGCATGGCGCTCAACGCCTGTTGCAAATCTTGTTCGGCTTCGTCCAAGCGTCCCTCGCGCAGATTGATTTCGCCGCGGGTGGAAAGCAGGATCGGATGGCTCGGTTCGAGCGCCAAGCCCTCGTTAATCAGACTGCGCGCCTCCTCCATGGCCCCGCCCTTGAGCATAATGATGTAAGCCAAATCATTCAGCACTTCCGGCTCGCGCCGTGTTTTCAGCGCCGCCCGATAGGAGGATTCCGCCAGTGCCAATTGGCCGCGGGCATACTGGAAAGACCCCAGCATGAGGTTGCCGGTGTAATTTTCGGGGGCAAGCGTCAGCAGGACGCGCACATGGTCCTCGGCCAAATCCCGCTTGCGCTCGTGGAAATCCACCATGACCAGTTTTTCCCATGCCAACACCTTGCGCGGATTCATGCGCAAAACTTGATCAAGCTCACTACGGGCGTCACTCCATCGCTTCTTATTCATATAGAGCTCGGCCAGTGTCAGGCGAACTTCCGGCGATGTGCCGCGAAGATTACTCAGCGTTTTCAGCGCGTGCTCATAGGTTTTTGGGTCGCTGCCATCGTCCGTCAAGAACGCCAGCAAGGCCCAGGCGCGCACATTTTCTTTATCCGTTTTCACCAAGGCTTTCAGATTGGCAAGCGCGTCATCCACCTTCCCCTGCAAAACGGCGATTGCCGCGCGCTCGAATCGCAGTTGTTCGCTGGAGAGACCAGCCGCTTCGGCTTTCGTCAGCCATTCTTCGGCTTGCTCAAAATCCTCAATTCGGATGGCAATCCCAGCGAGCATCAGCAGAGATTTGGCATCCGTGGGATTGTCTTCGAGCGCTTGGCGATATAAATCGGCGCTGCGCTTCAAATCGCCGGTTTCGAGATAGGCGCGACCGAGGAAAGCCTTGACAGCCGGATTCACCGCCTGCGTGCCGGCCGCGCGGCGCAATTCCGCTTCGGCCAAGCGCGGCTTGCCGGATACCGCCCACATTATGCCGTGGCGCACCAGAAAGCCGGTGTTGTGTACATATCCGTACAGGGTCGCCAGCGACCACATCACCCGGCTGTCCACCCGCCGCGACTGAAACTCCTTCCAAGCTTCCTGATACTCCCCCTCTTCCGGAAGCTTTTCAGCCTGAGCAATGGTCAAAAGATTCAACAGGGCGCTAATGTTGTCGGGATACAGCCGCCGCGCCTGTTGGAACACTTCAATCGCGGCCGCGGTTTGGTTGCGTTCCGCTTCCGCAAATCCCAGATTATTGGCCACCTTGGAGGCCAACCGCAGGAGATACTGCCGGTAGCCATAGGCCAGATTGCGCCGATTTACCTCATGGTCGGCAAATTCTTCCATTTGTTTCCAGAAGGGTACTTGCGTGGCATGCAAGTGGTCCAAATCCAACCGATGCTCCGCGGGCTCCACGCGGAAAATCAGGCGATCGGGAACCAAATAGCCATATTCCCGCAACGGGTCCGTAATATCCACGGTTGCAATACGCAGAACCCCTTGGTCATCGGCCAGCAAATCGGTCATGAACGCCGTCAAGCCTACTTGCAAAAGCGCCTGCTGACGCGTGTTGGTGAACACCGTGCCGAGATACTCCCGATAGACGGCCGAATCGCTTTGCGGGGCGGTAATCACTTTGAGGTTCAACCCCTGTTGATGCGCCAGCAACCGCAAGGAGTCGTCCATGACGCCATCCGAAACCAGGACGTCGCGACCGTCCAGCGCATCCACCATGACCTTCGCCAGCGCATCAATGCTTGTGCCAGGGCGGCCATCCGCCACCGGCAAATTGCGCACGCCCGCCAAAATGGCCAGTAGCGGCATCAGGAAGCCAATGCCCGCCATCAGCTTGCGCAACGGTTGCCCGATCCCTGCGCCCGTATGGCTGCGTGCCTGCCCCATAACCCAAAACTCGCCCGCCACAAACCCCACGCACCCGGCCAAAATCAAATGCGGCGTTGCCAGCGGAAAAAATAGTCCCAGCGGCGGCAGGTCCTTCACCAAGCCCGGTTTGAGTTTTGCCAGAATGGTGAACACATCCAGATAGAAAAGCGCCAGCAACCCCAACACTAGAACAGCAAGCCTCAACAGAACTTGCCAAGCCGTATAGCGCCAAGCCGGCTTCTTGCGCGGAACCAGAAAAATAACACCCCAGGGAAAGGCGACCAGCACCGTCACCAGAATAAAGGGCCCGGCAACAATCAAATGCCATTGGTCGCGCCAGATATACCACAAAACGGAGCCCACCGAGCCAAAGCCGCGCAAGCGAACGACCGGGTCCGCCCAAAGTGACCACGCATTCACGAGGTATAGGCAAAGGCCAACCAGCGTAAGCAGCCCGGCGCGAATGAGAACGGGCCAGCTAAACTCCGCTCGCTGGAGCATGGCCCGAACCACGAGCACCACGGCCAACGGCGTAAAAATCAGAAACGTCGGAAACTCGGTGATGCCCACCCCCCACAACAAACCCAGCGAATAGAGCCACCCTGTTTTGCCGGTGCGCTGATATTCTGAAAAGAACCACACCGCACCCATCAACATCAGCAAATGGAATGTTCCCGGAAGCGACCGGGTCGCCAGAACCCAAAAAGGAATATTGAACAGCATGAACAGGCCCGCCGTCACCGCGGACAGCACGCGGGCTTGGCCCTCCCGCTTCATCTCATCGGGATCATGCGGGTCATGCAACTTAAAGCGCACGCGGAGCATCAGCGCCGCCAACAACACAACGACGGCCACGCCGCAAATGACGCTCAACAGCCCGGAGGCAAACGCAATGTCCCCCTGCGGATTCCAGGCAAGCAGACGAATCAAATAGCCCCAGATGGAATCAAGCAGCGTGGGCGCGTAATCGAGCTTCAAGTGCCAGGCCAGATTTTTCGCCGGCAAACCGGGAAATACGCCCCGGCTCATCGTACCCACATACAGCCCAATCGCGCTCAGCGCCAAAATCAGCAGGACCACCCAGCCGCCTCGCGGCGTCTTGTTTGTCATGGTGCTATCACTCATTACCTGTCTCTCCCAAATGGATGAATTGCAGAATACCGGAGTAAAACTTCATTAGCACGTTCAAAATCAAACGATTTTCGGGCGGAAATCCTGCCAATGCCGGCACAAAATCCGCGTAGTCTCGCGCACATGGCGGCTCGGCTCATCGCCCGCGCGACAAACCATCGCCAAGTCGTTGCCCAAAATGACGCCCACCGGATCGCGCCGCGTGCCCGGCGCTCCCGCCTCGCCCGCAAAAACCGTTCCAGCGAATTGCCAATCCACAAGATTGTCGGACATCCATAAACCAATCCGCGACACCTCTGCTTCCCGCATCGCATCCACGCCCACCGGCACCCCCGGCGAGCCGCGACTGCCCAGCAGCCAATATGCACGCGCGGATTCTTCGTAAAAAAGGTCAAATTTATCGTGCCCGCCCGGCAGCGGAATCCAGCTCCACGGATTTCCCTCCTCCGTTTGCTGCGTGCTCCAGGTCAGGCTCTCTGTGTCGAGGCACAGCATGGCCGCCCAGTGTTGCCGACCGCTGCTGGCCGCAAAAAACGCATGAACACGCCCGGGCGCATGCCAGGGATGCTCGGCATCCGGAACGTCCACCAACACCGGATGACGCCACGTCGGCGCGGAGTTTTCCCAAGGCACGCCCATGCCGGCCGCTGGCATGGCGGGAATCAGGTCGGCCAACGGCGCGGAAACCGGCCCTTGCGTCCACGTTTTACGGCTCATCAGGCTGGCCCCACGCGGGGCGCGGAAAGCCGTCAACCCCATGCCACCTTCAACCGGCATCAGACACGGCACCAGCCAAGAGCTGTTGAATAGCAACACGGTTGTGGGCGACAACCAACATTCTCCTTCGCCGCTGATTTCCATCGGCGCCGACCAACTGCCGCCGCCATCCGGCGAACGCATCAATTGGGGACGACCGGAGATTTCACCCAAAAGGAAAACATCGCCGCCATCGCGAAACAGACTGGCATGACGAAAAGGAAAGGTGGTGGAAAGCTGCCAGGTTGCGCCGTTGTCCGCCGACATCATCACGCGCCCCTGCATCCAACGATTGCGCCGGGCATCCATGCCGCGCTTGCCCGGCAAATCTTTCACATCCGGCCCGGACTGATCAAACGCCACCAGCCACTTTCCATTCGGCAACACCAATAGCGAAGGCGCCCCCAAACGAATGCGTTTATTATCCGGCACGCTCCACACCACGGATTCCGTTGTCGCGCGGCGCGATTCCCCCGAAGTCGTTTCGGCCGGATCAATCATGCATCCACATATCCATTTCTTGGCGCAGGCAATAGGTTCCGGCATAGACCTTGGGGTCCACCAGATACCCCTTTTCCTCCATGTCCTCCAGCCACTCGAACAGCCAAGAGACAGGCACCACATGCGTGCGAATCCGCTCCGCGCCGCGCCCCCCGCCCGCTGCCGCCCGAACCATGCCGCGCGCCCGATAGAACGTGACCATTTCATCGGAAATGCCGGGATTCAACGGACCGCGAATCATGGCTTTCATGGTTTCGGCCTTAAAGCCGGTTTCTTCAAATAACTCGCGCCGTGCTGCCGCTTCCAGCGCCTCCTCCTCGTCGCCGGGAACGTCACCCGCAAGACCCGCAGGCCATTCCACCACATATGCGCCGACAGGCTCGCGCCATTGCGTCACCAGCACTAGGCTGCCCAGCTTGGTGGTGCCGACAATAACGACAATCCCCGTAATTTTCGGACGTTGAACAAACTCCCATCCGTTGGCGACCATCAGGCGCAAGTGTGCGCCTTCCGCCAAAACACGCCGTTTTGCTGGTACTTGTGCTGACATGGGCGCAACCTTACCCCATTTTCTCCTTGAAACAAAAGAAAGAAATCTATGGCCTGATTTGCGGCGTCGTCCGCTTACCGCCGACCAAAGACGTGCGCGCGGAAAAAGCGCACCAGTTCCTGCTGCCGGGCGCGGGTTTGCGCCTGATACGGCAGCAAGCGCCCCACCGGCCAGAGCAAGGTTTGCATCTCAAAATCCAAAGCCGGGGCGAATTCGTTGGCCAGCATCCAGGCATACGTCAGCCCGAAAAGCACGCCGCTGGGCAGGAATCCGCTGCCCTCGGCAATCAAACGGAAATAGCAGTCCTTGCGCCCCGGCTGCGGCATCATTTGCGCCAGCTCCAAATATCGGCGCAACGGCTGAGAGCCTAAATAACATTCCCGCTCCCCAGCCGCGCGCAACTGAATGTTGTACGTGCGCGCACCCGCGTCCGGCACGTCCGGCTCCCACCACTTGCGCGCGATATAGCGCCCCAGCAAGGCCTCGCCCAGCGCCACCGCAAAATTGGCCTGCCACGTCGTTTTATTTTTCAGAACCAGCTCATGAAGTACAATTTGACGCGCTTGCGGGTCGTAATACCCCAGCACGTTGTCCCACTCGCGGCTGCGTTGCCATTTCGATTCCGCGACCACCTGCACCCCGTCAAAATAATCCAGATGCTCCGGCAGCACATCCTGATGTTCCCACCAGAAATCGGCAATCTCTCGACGCAACGCAGCCGTCATTTTCTTGCCCGCCAGTTTCTTTACCACCAAAGCCATGCGGTCGCTGATGACGGGTTCAATCAGCACGGATGATTTCTTCGGACGCTTGGCGGTAGCGTCAGAGAGCGAAGCCGGCTCCGCCACCCTCTGCGGCCAGCTCTCATAAATGGCCCGCACCGCCAGCGCAAAGCGCAACGGATCATGGTGAATCATCGCCGTATGTTCAACCGGCTCGCCCGTCACCAAATCGGCCTCAATCGGAATCACCCCCAGCTCCGACACCCGCGCCCGGTCCAGATGAATCGGATGTTTATCCTCCAGCGCGTAGCTTCGGATAATGCCACCCGGCAGAGGGTCCAGACTTGTCGCCAGCGCCACGTCAAAAAGCCCCTCCGCCCCGCCGGGCACGTTGCGCTTGTAGGCTTCTATCAGCTCCGACACCCAGAACCCGC
>LSQX01108316.1_pt1 | contig 34077 bp, 29 predicted proteins | sample 654561 | NCBI WGS metagenome assembly LSQX01 (sample SAMN04489861, study PRJNA283612) | anaerobic digester metagenome | isolation source: 4 biogas reactors fed with cattle manure at either 37C or 55C with and... | place: Denmark: Kongens Lyngby | collected 2014 | reverse complement strand
CCGCCGAAATCGGCGTGGCCGGGCGTATCAACAATATTTATCTTATAATTTTTATAGCTTACCGCGGTGTTTTTGGACAAGATGGTGATACCGCGCTCACGCTCTAAATCGCCCGAGTCCATCACTCTGTCTTGCACTTGTTCGTTTAACCTGAAAACCCCGCTCTGTTTGAGCATTTCGTCAACCAGGGTGGTCTTACCGTGATCAACATGCGCAATAATGGCTATATTTCTTAAATCTTCTCTTAAGGACAATTTTTCACCTTTCTGATTTTATTCAACAACGATACCCTTGGCCTCTCTCTGCAAGGCAAGCTCTTGAGTCACTCTTTGCTTTTTTTCCCCAGTCAAGTCATAAAAGAATATGGGGACGGCACAAAGTAAAAGTGAAAGGGCCGGGATAAGGGAAACAATGGTAAAAATCCCATTGCGCTGTGAAAACTCAAGCGATGTGGGGGCTAGGGTCATGCCCGTATTCATAACCGCGCTCAAGTCTATATTAACTACTTTATACATTAAGACAATTAGGGTTGTGGCCAAGGCATTACCTAATTTGTTGACAAAGGACTGGACGGCGGAGCCCAGGCCGGCTTCACGGCGGCCGGTCTTAAGTTCCATATAATCCAAAGAGTCCCCAATCATGGCTGCCGAAACAACATTTATAACCCCTGCCGGAATACATGATATTACCAAAAGCGGCACTATGGCCCAAAAGTTTTCAAAGCCTATAATATAAATCCCCATGCTTGAGACAAAACCCAAGAGGCAAGAAGAAATAATCAGAGCCTTGTAGCTGAATCTTTTAATTAATTTGGGCATAAAAAGCATGGTGCCAAACATACCCACGGCCGTGGCTAAAGCGAAAACTAAACTGATTTTTGAAATACTGGCCTGCAAGGCAGAGGTCTGCTCTTCTACCGTCAAACCCCTCAAGGGCGGGCCTATGTAAAAAGAATAGCGGGCAACATGAATGGCGCCGGCCTGGAACATATAGCGGCCAAAAGACAAGACACCCATGATTAAGACCAGTACGAGGGGCTTGTTTTTGAAAAGCAGTTTTAAGGACCCGGGTTCGCCCGGTTCACGCTTTTTTTGGGGGATGTTAACCCTTTCCTTAACATGAAAATAAGTACTCGCAAAAAGGATATTACCCAAAAGAGAAGCAAAAACCGCTATAATCAGGTACCTTGTTTTTTCTAACCTGACGCCGGTTAAGCCAAACTGGGAAAGCAGGGGGCCCAAAATCATAAAAATAGCCATGGGTATGGCAGAGCCTATGCCGTTGGTGGTTCTCGCCACCGAAAAAGCCCGCCCCCGTTCGTCCGGGTCCGGGGTCATAAGATTGGGTAAGCTCCAGAAGGGGACATCCGACATGGTGTAAACCATACCCCACATTACATAGGTAATGGTCGCATATACCATTTTTGCACCGGGCGAAAGGCCCGGTGCAAAAAACAAGAGTACGGTTAAAACAGCAATGGGAAGGGGGGTCATGATAAGGTAAGGCTTCATCTTACCCCACTTCATGTCGGTTCGATCCGCTATCATACCCATCAGGGGGTCATTAATGGCATCCCAAACCCTGGCCAACAACATTAAGAGTAAAACAAAAATCGGACCCAGACCAAAAACATTGAGATAAAAATCGGAGATGTAAGAAGACATGATTCCATAAACCATGCCCTGGCCCAAAGCCCCGACACAAAGCATACGAAATTCTTTTTTTTCGATGTAGCTTTTTATTTGTTCCATGAAGGTTCTCCTTTACTACTCGCCCTTCATGTCAACAAATTCTTGATTACCTTTGAATGCGTCAACAGAAAGCTTGACCGAATCGAAGATGGCACTCTTGATATCGTCATCCGTTGCACCTAACTCAACTGACCATTTTCTGTCAATAAAGGTGTTCATGCACATAAGTTCGGCCAAACCTACGGGGTCAATGCCGGACTCAACATTGCGCTTTGCGTATTCTTTGCGCATTGTTACACCAAAAAGTTTGAACATCCATTTGGCTATATGAATAATCTTGCGGTTGGGAACACCCATGGCTTCGTGAACGATTTTGAGGAATTCATCCCAAGTGTAGTTGTAGTAGCTGATGGGATAGGCCTTGGCGCCCTTATTCTTTTCGGCTGCGCCGACAATGGTTTCGGCAACTTGGCGAACGGTCAGCATGGCTGTGCCGCCCCTGGGATACATGGTAACGCCGGGCATTCTGTCAAGCTGTTCGATGAGTATAACCCAGACGGGTTTACGGCCGGGTTGGGTGCCGAAGATGTAGGGAAGCTCCAAAACTGCCACAGACATATCGTCATCGGCATAGGAGAAAGCGATTTCTTCTTGGTCAATCCTACTGCGAATGTAGGGGTGTTTTTCATAAAGTTGCATTTCAGGAAACTCTTTTGCAAAATAAGAGAAGTAGGACCCTAAAACGACAGAGTTTTTAACACCCGATTCTTTCGCCGCTTCAAGCAAAACTTTCAAGGGTTCGATATTGTACTTCGCATAGTAATCGTAGACCGGTGCGGGGAATTCCACGCGCTCGTCAACACCCGCCGCAAAGATAAAATAGTCGGAACCGGCCATCATTTCTTTGAGCTCTTCCTTGCTCATATCCATGCAATTGCCGTAAATAAGTTCCATTTCTTCGGGTATGGGCGCACCTTCCGGTAAGGGGGGAAGAGCAAGTGATTTTACACTGTAGCCCTTGTCAATAAACAATTGCGCCGCTGCGCTGCCTAAAAGCCCCGTTCCGCCGATCATAAATACCTTTTTCAATAACATCCTCTCCATTCGCCATATTTTATACCATTATAAATGTGTTTTTGCTTTCAGTCAAGCAAAAACGCAAACATAGGCCTTGCCCTTAATAAGCATGTAATCTTCCATCCCCGGTATATTCCAATAAGTTTTTTGATACTCTCAAGACCCGATAGAAAATCAAAAAAGCCACAGGCTTTTCGACCCATGACTTTTTGAAACCGAAATAAGCAAGTGCCTTTGGCCCTTTTGCAAGTTTTTACTGGCACGGACAAAAACTTGCAATCCATGGCAATAAATATCGGAATCCCCGTCTCTGCCAAGAAAATTACAGATACCCTAACCGGCAGTGGCCGTCCGTGACAAGAAGTCGGAATATTATCAAGTTTTCGCAACAGTGCTTAGTGAATAGTTTTTCATTTTACTCGACCTTTTACATACATCCAAACTGAAAAAGCTGCAATAAAAACAGCAATTAATGCAAGCAACCAGTAAAAAGCTTTTACTATTGCAAGATGTGAAAAGCCCATAGTAAAGGCAATAATCAAGATTATGGCGACAAGCAACCAGAGGAAGAGCCCCCTCTTAAAAGACAATTCATTTTTATAAAGAATTGTTAGCAGTATAGAGGCAAGGGCACCCATACAGGCAAAAACGAAAAAGACAAACGAACCTGTATCATCGATACTGACATATTGTCTTAGCTTAGTATCCCAAAGAATTTCTCGTAACCATTCGGTGCTGTTGAACAAAGTGAAAATAAAATAGTATACACAAGAAAAACAATACAAAGCAGTAGAAAACAATCGTCCGATCTCACGAAACTTAAGCACTCAAAGCACTTCCTTTCATTAAATTAAAGTATAGGGCTCCACTGTCTGCCCCGTCTATAAACTCAAAGGCTAATCAAAAAATCTTTGACCCCCTTTCCGCAATATTATAAAAGTCATACAATATCTTCTAGTATCTATAAATCACTAAATCACCGGGTGGATTTCCTTGTGCTGTTTGCGGAATTTCGGATTCTCAAAAAATCTGATCGTAGGACCGATTAGTAATTGCTAATCATAGTAATTGCTAATCATAGGGATTGCCGCATGCAAATTAGCATAATAAGCTAACTTGCATCGCTATTTTCTTGCTGGCTCTCCTTGCTCTTATCATCGTTCTTGCCAATACGCGATATTTTGCTCAGCACAGATATGCCAATCACGATAATAACAGCCTGTAAACCTGCAATTATCCCCAAGGATAGTTCAGCTGCCTCAGAAAAGGGGATAAGAAAGACGATGTAACCGACAAGAATAAATGCTACTATTGAAATTAGGATCATACGGTTCCTCCTGTTCTACAACTCCCGATTAAAGGTCTCATTTTAATATATCTCAACTACCTAACCCCTTGGCTCGATAGTCTGATATCAATAAATTCATAAGGGAATCTGCCTTCCCAGTTGTTTCGTGAAATATTGCATATGTTCCGTCAGGCTTAGTAATACACACATGGCCATCCCCAAACATTTCGTAGATTAAATAATCTTCTTCTGCATAGATTAGCTTTAAGTGCCAGCCTCCCCCGGTCGGAATCGCATATTTGTCCGCCGGCTCCAATTGAAAGCTTTTGACAATTTCTAAATACTCGTTTTGCTGTTTTGTGGGGCAGGTAAGCCATTCTTTCCCCATCATGACCATATAGCCGTTGCTATATTGTACAAGCGTCGGAGTCCCTACATTTGGGACTGCAAACGGTTTATAGTTTTCTTTCATTTGAGTTTGCTCCACTGTTTGATTTTCTGTTCCACTATTTTCTTTTGTTTCCTCAACATTCAGTTCCGACAATGAAACCGTCACAAATTTACTTGCATCCATCAGTTTATTTTTTGAAAATGTATTATGTTCGGTTTTAAAGTGATGATAGTAATCTATCCCCTCTTGAAAGGAAAGATCCTTCAAGTTTCCGTTTACACAATACATTTGCTTATTCGGCGCAAGGATTACCTCTATTGTATTATTGATATATATAAATATCAAGTCATCATCCGGATTTTTAACGAAAGCTTGATTGACAGTAGCCCAAATCTCTCCCCCCGTTAACAAAGTCCATTGGATTTCTCCGTCACTTCGGAAAAGCCTTACCGAGGCGATAATTTTACCATTCGCACAAATGGGAAGTGTTAGGTAGTCAAGGTCAAGCATATTTTTGTTTGCTCCTGTGTTCACATGACTATATCCCTCTAATGAAATCTGTATTTCATGAATATCTTTGTTGAAATCCGGTTCCGCCTGTAAAAGAAACGCAATGTTTTCTTTGTTTTCATCAACCACTTTTTTGACTTGTTCCTCTGTGAATGCAACTCCACTCACAGTGACGGGAGCTAAGGAAATTGCATTTAGCGTCTCCCCACCTTCGATTGGAGGGGACGATATAATCCTAAACAAATATGCACCTCCAACAACACTAAGCGTAGCCGTAGTCAATGCTAAAAATATAGCGATGACAAAACAAGCTGCCCTTTTGGCAAATGTATTTACAAATACAAAATATGGCTTTTTCTCTAATTTAATGAGTTTTTTAATTTTTTCCTCGGTTTGCTTATTAGGTTTCATCTGTTTGTTGCAGTCTTCAATTGATGGGTATTTAACATTGATTCTTTCGATTTGATATTTTAGAAGGGCTTCCTTCAAAATATCTTTTTTAATAGGCATAGTAGTTTCCATTTAAATTCACTCCTTATTTAGTAACTCGGTTAATTTCATACGAGCTCGTTCCAATCTTTTTCTTGCTGCCGAGTTTGATATTTCTAAAACCTCGGCGATAGCTTTATCCGATAAATCATTAACAATTTTTAATGTTAAAATTTCCTTATAAATATCCGGTAGCAACTTTATTTTATCCATCACAAATTGAACGGTCTGTTTACTTGAAACATCCTCTTCTAAATTGTTACCATCACTAATTTTATATTCTATTTCATCAAAAGAAATAGAATGTTGTTTTTTTCTTTTGTTATACATGGTCTTGGAAACGTTCTCAATAACTATAACCAGGTAAGCCTTTGTTTTGCGACAGGAAACTTCATCCAATTTGTGTAAATGACCGGCTATTTTTAAAAATGCATTATGTAAAGCGTCATTTGCCAGATTGTAATCTTTTAATATGTCAAAAGCTACGTGTAGCATTAACCCTTTGTATGTATTATATAATTCTTCCATTTTGCTTTTTTCTTCTTCTGTGCCAAGCACGCTTAAGTACAAAGTCAGCATATATTGCTCCTTATAGTTTCTATATATTTTAATTCTATTGTAACGAAAAAGTGTCAAGCTCACAATCTTGGTGCAAACTTGATTTTGAAAGCAAGATAAGGTCTCCTATTATCTATAACCACCGAGGGAGGTGTTTTGTGACAAGTTTTTTCTTATTTTTTGTTTAATGACTGCCGAACAAGCAAAACCTCTCGAAGACACCGGCGAATCAGGCTCGACACTACCAGTCTTTGTTTCCCCCAATGTTCTTCAAATTCTTGTGGGCGAGTTCAATATCTCCCCCATTTCCATAGTGGAAGAAGACCTGAAGAAGATTTTAGACTAAAATAATTTTGGAGCTGTAAAAAAGCTCTTAAGAAACAAAAACCTCGCTCATCTGCAAGGATGGGCGAGGTTTTCATTGTTTCTTAGATTCAGTTTTCCCAACAAACTCATAGGGTCGCTTATCAAGCTCCCGCCCCAGAGGTTGCCGGCGGTAAAAAACAATGCAAGTTCTTACTAACTATATCTATCCTCTTATATTGCCAAATAATCCCGCAAAAGCTATAATTAGTCAATGCTTTCAAAGGGGGGTGGCCTATTATGATTAAAAGAATTGTTTCAATTTGTGTCGCAGCACTTGGCTTGAGCCTGCTTTTCGCCTGCTCAAGGCAAACCGCAAAAGAACCCGCAGGCGGGCAAACAAGCGACCCCACCACCGTGCGGGTAACAGTTCCCGAAGGCTATACTGCCTATGAAATTGCGGTTTTGCTTGAGGAAAAAGGCGTTTGCCCAAAGGATGATTTTATAGCCGCCATTAACGAAAGCGGCGAGCAAGACTATTATCCGGTTATAGAAAACCCGGGCGAGCGCCCCTTCTTATATGAGGGCTATATTTTCCCCGACACCTATGATTTTTATATAGGTGAGTCCGCAAAATCTGCCTTAGGGCGTTTTTTGAAGAATATGCAAAACAAGCTTGCCGTGGAAGATTATGAGAGAGCGGCAGAGCTTGGTTACAGCATGGATGAAATTATCACCATAGCTTCCCTTGTTCAAGAAGAGGCCGGAAGGCCGGCACAAGACGCCAAGGTAGCTTCTGTTATTTACAACAGGCTAAACAGCAAGGACTTCCCCCGCTTGCAGTTAAATGTAACCTTTGAATATTTAGATAAGTCCGTAGAGCCGATTTTTCCACAAGCGCGGGAAAATTATGATGAACTTTATAACACCTATAAGCGCCAAGGCTTACCCGCAGGGCCCATAGCCAACCCCGGCCGTGCCTGTATTGAGGCTGCTTTATACCCGGCCGAAAGTGACTATTATTTTTTCTTAACCGATAAAGACATGAATTATTATTATTCAAAAACCAAGGCCGAACATGACAGTTTATGGGCCATACACCGCCATTGATTTCAGGCTCGCCTGACCAGAGCTATGGGTGTTTGCTGTGAACCCTGGCCCAGGGGATTGTCTTTAAAAATTTTTGCACACTCTTCTTCGGTAAAGCTGTCATCTGAAAAACCCAGCACATTGCAGCCTATATCATTGGCGTCAATTATAACAACGGTGTGGCCGGTATAGGCCTTAAGCTCTGCCGCAACCTTGTCCGGGTCTTTGGGTGCTAATTTTGCATAGTTATTGTAGGGCGGCAGGGTATAGTCGCAGGGGCCGTCGATTGCCCTGCCCTTGGTTCCCACTATATTGTAAAACACACCTCGTTTGCCAAAGGGCTTGGTAAGAGCCGAACAAAAGGCAGCAAATAAAATCTTGGGTCTGCCTATTTCATCTATAGCCAATTGCATGGTTTCCGGCATACCCAAACCTATACCGTAAGATGTTTTTTGAACAAAGCGTGAAAGGAATCTTGCCAAGGGTGTGACCTTAATGTCTTCAAGCTTAAAGGCCCGGCCCTGGCTTATGGCGACGATTTTTTCACTTATGAATATACTGTCGCCCTCTTCCAAATAAGCTTTTACATGCTCGTCAATGAGCGATTTCAGGCTGTCACCGTCTTTGACAACATGAGTTTTTACCGGGTAGCGCAAAAACTTACCGAAATCGGTTTCTATTAGCAGGTTTTTGCCTTCATTGGGCAAAAGTTCACTTTTTACTGACATTTTATCCCCCTTGGTTAATTTTAATTCAGTTTATTTTACTCCTTAATTTTTATCTTTGCAAGGCAAAACCACTATATATGCGCTTTGTAATGTCAAAGAGCACTATTATTAAAAATAATATGCTCTAAAGCTAACTTTTTGTTGACAAATGTGAAGTTGTGGCTTATCATATGAGCGTTCCTTAATCGCTCGGTGAGGTGAATCAATGGGTCATCAGAAAATTGAGCCGAGCAAGAATGAAGAGCTCGTTCTTTTAGCAAACACGGGTGACAACGGCGCCATGGAACAATTATTGTCTTCTTTCTTACCCCTAATAAAAATAAAAGCTGCGGCTTTTAGGGCAAAGGGGATGGACGAAGACGACCTGGTCCAGGAAGGCTTGTTGGGGCTTTTGAATGCCGTTTACACTTTTAACCCAAAGGCAAACACATCTTTTGCAACCTATGCCTCCGTTTGCATCCAAAACCGTATGACTTCCGCAGCCCGTTCACACTTTGCCAAAAAGAACATCCCCATAAACTTCGGCGTCCCTTTTGATGATTTCATACACGCAGGCAGCAGCAACTACGACCCTCAAGAACTCCTGGCTGCCAAAGAAGAAAGCGCACGCTTGCTTGAGATAATCAATTTTAAGCTATCGGGGTTTGAAAAATCGGTCCTCAAGTGCTACCTTGCCGGTAAAACATACAAACAAACGGCCAAAGCACTTGCCACAACAGCTAAAGCGGTTGATAATGCCTTGCAAAGAATCAAAAGAAAGCTCAAATCAACCGATATATAGCAAAGTCAATATGCCCGCGTAGCTTAAGCAGAGCGTTGTTATCCAAAGGTGACGGTGCGAATCCGTCCAAGGGCAAATATTATTTCAAGCGAGGTAAAAACATGTTCGAAGACAAAACACTCAATTGCAAGGACTGTGGCAGCGATTTCGTTTTCACGGCCGGCGAGCAAGAATTTTATGCGGAAAAGGGTTTCGAGAATGAACCCCAACGCTGCAGAGAATGCCGTACCGCCCGTAAAAATGCAGCCCGCGGTGAGCGTGAATATTTCACAACCACCTGCTCCGAATGCGGTGGGGAAGCTCGTGTTCCCTTCCAACCCAGGGAAGACCGTCCCGTCCTTTGCAGCGAATGCTTTGCTAACTCAAGGGCTTAACGCACGCGTCAGGCAAATTTCTTTGAGATTTTAAAAGCAACTAAGCGCCCCGGCAGCAGCCGGGGCGCTTTTTTAATCTTCTTTTATTTTGTACCTTACCCTATTCCCATATCTTTTTGAGCTGAGTAAACCGAATTCCTCAAACTTAAGCACGAAGGAGCGTATGGTTGCATAGGCTGCATTGTTAAAATCCCTCTCCAACCTCTTTGTGGAAAACTCTTCAAAACCATAAGCCGAAACCGCAAAGAGCCAGAGCTCCTTTTCTTTGAGCGTCACCTTGCCCTGCTCTACATGGCTGTTAAAGCTTTCTGTAAGATTCTTGCCGGGCTTGTTTAGATCTAACTTGCTGTAAACATTATCGTTAAAATAAATTAAAAAGGGTGTAATATCCGTAAGACCGCTCAAGAGAGAATTTTTATGAATTTGGCTATAGGCCTTGTAATAGGCGTCGCGGCTTTTTTCAATATGCTCGGAAAGAGTTACAAAGAGCGCGGAAGGATAGCCCTTTTGAACAAGATACCACAAGTGTAGCAACCTGGCCATCCTGCCGTTGCCGTCAAAATAGGGGTGCAGATAAGCCAAGTAATAATGGATAACAGCCGCCTTGGACAAATCGTTAATACCCGATTCTTCATTTATAAAGCAAACAAAGTCAGCCATATAAGTCATTAGTTTTTCATGGGGAAGGCCCGTATGCTCAAGTTTGGAGCCGACAACAAAAACGCTGTCATGTCTGTACTTTTTGCCGGGTAAAAGCCTGTCTTCCTCTCGCAGGCAAGAGGCTATGGCAAGGCTGTAAAGTTTGTAAATATTTTCTACTGTAATAAGATTTTCAGCCGAACTTATAAAATCCAAACCCTTTTTCATGCCATAGATCCGCTCTTCGCCCTCACTCTTGGGGGCGCGGCCGGCCATTATCTCGCCAACACTTTCCCTTGAAAAATCTACTTGCTCGATCAAAAGAGTGTAAGCAATTTCTTCCTCCATAGCCTTTATACCATAACTGCCCTTGGTCTCTTGCGGGTTTAAGAGCGTTTTTACCGCGGACAAGTGAAAGCTTGCGTGACTTTCAAGAAAAACTATTTCTTTCCCTTTAAAATCTTTTAGCGGTATTTTTTTATAGAAGCTTTGGCCAAGCAAGCTCACAAACTTCTTAATATCGACCTGCGGATATTTATAGCTTAGTTTTTTCAAGTCTAAAAAATTTTTGTCAGCCAACATTTTTGTAAATAGCTCTGCATTCATAAAGCTTTACCCCACTGATACTAATTGATATCAATTAGTATCAGTATATCATTTTATAAAAAAAATGCAAATTTTTTCTTTAGGGCGCAAAAAAGCGAGGGGCGATTGATTTAATCGACCCTCGCTTTTAATTCTCGCCTATCAGAGCAGTTCCTTATACTGGTAAGCTCTTACATAATCTACCAAATAGTCGGCCGGATAGTCATTTTTTTCAAGCCCGGCCGGCGGTATGGCATCCTTTCCCCCAACCTCTACCGACAAAATCAAATATTCCGGCTCATGGGACAGGCCGTAGTCGGTTCTGGTTGATTCAACACCGTTTATATAGAAAATATAACCTTCCTCATTCCATTCCAAACCATAGGTGTTATATTCTTCATAAGGGTTCTTGACATAGAAGGCCCCCAGGTGTTGCGACTGATGGTGCTCGTCATAGCCGTCAAAATGTATGGCATGGGTCACGGTGTTGCGGTAGAGGGGGCCCTTGCCCCAATTTGGGCTTTCGAAAATATCTATTTCGGCACCGTCTGCTCCGCTTCCGTCAACATTGAAGGTGCCCTGGTTTATCAGCCAGAAGGCAGCCCACAAGTCATGCCCCTTGGGCAGTATACAACGCACTTCAAAGTAGCCGTAAAGCTGTTCATAAGTTCCCCTGGTATCCATACCGTAAGAATAGTAGCCGGGACCGCCCCCGCCCAAGCCCTCTTCCTTATATTCTGTTCTTATTATCAGATTGCCGTCTTTTACAAAGGACATGTCACGATGAAAATAACCGCCCCGCCTTACAGAGGCCGTGTTGCCATAGGTGTAATGCCCCTTCCATATATCACGGTTTACCTCATTGCCGTCAAATTCATCCGCCCAGACCAACTCAAATTTGTTCAAGTCAAGCTCGGGGCCGAAAGGTTTCACCGGCGTATCAAAGACAACCAAGCCCAGCAGCTGGATAAAAGCTAAAAGAATTGCAAAAATGCGGGCTATCCCTTTTGCTCCTCCCTTATAATCGAAAAAAATGGTCATTGCCCTTTTCAAGGCATTTAATTGGCGTGGAGCCAAAATAGAACTTAACATGCTCTCCCTCCCTAAAGAATTAAAAAGCCCGGCAAACTTTAGTGCCGGGCTTTTTTACTATTGAACTTTAAAATCTTCCAACATGGCCATGAAATATTTAGTCAGTGTCGATGCCCCTGTTCTGCTGATGGAAAGCATCTCGGGATAGTGGCCGTTCCCCTCACCGTAAGGGTGCTTGCCAAAAATACCGCCCAAGGCGTCCGCCAAGGTTGTGGCAACTTCATTGTCGGGTATAATGTAGCCGATTTGGTCATTGGTAAGGCCAAACACAAGCAATTTCTTACCCGCTGACTCTTGCATGGGCGGGTAGTTCCAATTTTTACCGTTCCATGATTCAGCTGCTGTTTTGGCACCGCCCCAAGCGATTTCCGGTGACATTTCACCGGGAATCATGGCTATTGCAAGTTCTTTACCGAATTCGGCATAGCCCAGTTCGGAAACCAAGAGGGCATCTTCAAATTCACCGGTGGTATCAACGCAAACATTGTTAATAATGCTAAGCTTTGCGGCTGCCATCAAAATCGGGTTTTCGATGGGTAAAAAGATTTCGGAATGGGTGATATTCAGTAAGGGTTCGATTTCCACATCATTTTCCGACTCCATAATGCGTTCGACAATTTCTTTACCGTAAGCTTGGACCTTATCAAAGGTACTCGCATCTTCGGGAACATCCAACTCGAACTCCCCGCCTCTGGTAATTTCTGCCTGCGCACCTTGATAAAAAGCCACATCGGCACCGGCAAGTTCTTTAGCATACTTTGCAAGAGCGTAGGGGAAGTCCGAGGAAACTTCGGTGGATTCTCTCGAAAAGCTGGTTGGGTGAATACCGGCGTTAAGCAGCCAAATTTCGTTGGCGCCTTCATCGTCCGGCACGAAACGAATAACATTGGCATTGGGGTCAAAAACAATCGGGGTTTGCTTATCGCGAATCATGTCTTCAATATCTGCTGTTCTGAAATAAAGACTGCCCGCCTGCATGGAGGATACAGCGTCTTTAACCGCTTGACCGCCTTTTGCAAAAAGGCCTTCCATGAATCTGTCATCGGTGGAGCTTATCTTTTCCGTTCCTATAATATCGGCTAAAATGTTTTCACCTATAAAGGGCAAGAAGCTGACGCCTAGGCCGGAAGTGTCAATACAATAATGGGAATGGGTTGACACAATATTAAGACTGACTATATTCTTTTCTGCAATAAAGTCTGCCAAGCGTGCACGAAACTCCCTGACATTGGCGTTTGAAATCGAAAAGCCGTCAAGCGAAATAAACACGGCAATGCCACTGTCGCTACCGTCACTGACTGCCACCACCCTCATGCATTGGTCGTCAAGTACACCGGTTATTGGGTTTTGACCCAAGAAATTATTGAAATAACCTGCCGTAAAGTACTTGCCTGTCAGCAGATCTTCCGGAATTATGCTAACGCTCTTGTAGCCGACATTCCAGCGGGCATCGGCTGCCGCTTGGCTGCGATATTGGCCTGTGCCTTGCAGAAAGTTTTCTGCCACATAATCATCATAGTGCACAAATTCGCGTTCGGGGAAAATTTTGATAATCTGTTTAATCAAATTGTCTGCCAAGCTGCCTATAAGTTCCACCAAGAATTTTTTTATGACATGTTCCGGGCTGTTGGCTTCACCGCGAGGAGTTATAACCCTGAGCGGTGTCATAATTTCGTTAATTACTTTTTCAAGCTTGGTTTTTTTCAAGGCATCGGCAAGATATTGATCGGCCAAAGCCTTTGTCGCCTTTTCTTCCTTTTCTGCCGCTGCAAGCAAGGCGGGTGCCGCAGGTTCGGCTTGCGCTTTTACCTTGGCCGACTGTGGTTCTTCCGCTTTTACGGTGACCGAGCTTGCGGCCAAGCCAAGGCTTTCGCCTGCCATAACTTGTGCCGCCGGCATCGCAAGGCCGGTGGCCGAAATTATAAGCAAGCTTACAAGCAGAACACTTAAGATTCTTTTAAAAGTTTTCATAGTCTACCCCCGTCATTTAAAATACCCCTACATTATACACACAAAAAAGGCGTTTATCAATTCTTTTGTGTGTGTTTGTCTGAGTGTTTTTAGTTCCCGTCACTGTTTAAAGGCCTTATAAAAATCTCAAACTCGTGCTTTCTGCCGCTGCGCAGTTTATAGGGCTTGTGGAGCACGGTGTTACCGGGCAAATCGCCGCCGACCCCCCTTTGGGCTATGTCAAGGTTGAGGGTTATGAAGTCATCCTTTTCCAACTCATGCAGGTGCCCGGCTTTGTCAAGTTTTTCTTGCGAATAATAGCCGGCGCTGAATCCGAAGTGACTGCCCGTCTTGGCTGTTATTCTGATGCCTTTGCCGGCCTCATCCCTAAGTTCCAACATGCGGACATCTGTCCTATTACCGTTTTCTTGTGGTCTCATATATCTATGCTCTAAATCGGCTACCTTCTTTGAGTGCAAGGCCAGCTTGCCACCGGTTTTGCGGTCAACATAAGTTTCATGCGGCCCCCTGCCGTACCAAAGAGCATGATCCAAATCCGGTGAAATCCCGGTTCTCAAGCCGATCTTGAGCATGGGTAGGGCTATACCGCCCGCGGCATGGCTGATTTTAAGGCTACCGTCGGTATAAAACCTATAAACGGTCTTTACACTGTGGGTAAAGGGAGTTGTCCAGTTGACGCTGACTTCATAGGAAGCGTCGCCCCTTCGCCTTGCGCCGACCTTGTAAGCCTTGACAAGCCGGCTGCTGTAATCCCACAAATAAAGCGGGTGCAAACGAGCTATGTGCGGCACAAAGTTAAGGTAGCTGAGGTCATTGTCTATCAAGGCCCTGAAAAAGTTAGGTTTCATTGCCTGCTTGTCGCAAAGCATCTCTTGCCCATCGTATTTTAGCGAAACCAAGGAGCCGCGCTTGAGCAGAGCCGAGAAACTTTCACCTTTTACTTCTATTCTGCTGCCCTTTTTCTTTACATCCAGGCGGCCCTTGGCCGGCGGTTTTTCCACCGCGACCGCTTCTTGCAAGACAAACTGGTCAAAGCTTTGCTCATAACCTGCCTTTACCCAAGGGCTGTCAAAACGGGTAAGATAGCTCAAGGTTAGCAAGGCTTCGCCCGGGGGCAAGTCATTTGTTTTTATGGGCAGGCTATATTCTTTTTGGCTCAAGGGTAAAACATCCAAAACATCTATCTTGCCCTGTGAGTGGGTTTTTCCGTCAACTGTAATTTCCCACTTCAAGCTCCAGTTTTCTAAAGATATAAACAGATTTTTATTTTGAACCGAGATTAGGCCCTTACCTAAATCAACCGCGTGGCTCTTAATGTTTGAATAAACCTTCTTAACTTCATAGTAGGAAGGATGGGGCTGCCTGTCCGCCCCGATTATGCCGTTGGCACAAAAGTAATAGTTTGTCCAACCTTCATCAAAGTCACCGCCATAGAGCCATCTGTCACCCTCGGGTGTTTTTTGGCGGATGGACTGGTCCACATAATCCCAAATGAAGCCGCCGCACATGTGGTCATACTTTTCAAAATCATCCACATACTCTTGGAAGTTACCCAGGCTGTTTTCCATAGCGTGAGCAAATTCACAATACATAACCGGTTTTGTTTTATACATTTCTTTGGGCACGGGCTTTTCATCGGCTGCCAGGGCATTGGCAACCTTGTTGAAAACATTTTCCTTAACCTCTTCTTGGTTTCGTAGTTTTTTGACAACCCCCTGTAAGGGATACATACGGCTGATAAACTCGGATTTTCTGTAATCGGCCTCACCTTCATAGTGGAGGGGCCTGGTGTCATCCAGGGCCTGGGTTGCCTTTCGCATATGCATAAAGTTTTCACCGTCGCCGGCTTCGTTACCCAAGGACCAGAAGCAGATGCAGGCGTAGTTACGATCACGCAGGACCATCATTTCCATCCTGTCGATAACTGCTTGTTTCCACATGGGGTTGTCACCGGGCACATTTTTACGGCGGACACCGTGGGTTTCCAGGTCACATTCGTCCATGACATAAAAACCCAGTTCATCGCAAATCTCATAAAAAATCATATCATCCGGATAGTGACTGGTGCGAATGGCGTTGATATTAGCTTTTTTCATAAGATAAAGGTCTTCATAGTAGCGGTGGCGGGGAACGGCCCAACCATGGTCCGGGTCAAAGTCATGGCGGTTGACCCCCTTGATAACCACACGGCGGCCGTTGACCATAAGCACATTGCCCTTAATTTCAATGCTCTTAAAGCCTATCCTAATGCTCTTTGAAGATAAAACCCGGCCCTCACTTTTGAGCACAAGCCCCAGCTTGTAGAGTTGCGGGTCTTCGGCCGACCATTGACGAACATTTTCTTGCTTATGTGAAAACTCCAAAACATTTTTACCGGGCTCGGCTTCCAACTTGGCCTCGGCTATTTTAACTTTGTTTTCGCCGTCAATCAGCCAGGCCTCTACTTCTGCTTCAACATTTTGATTAAAGTCATTGCGCAACTCAACTTCTAAATCCAACAAGCCCTTTTCATAACTTTCATCCAAAGTTGCCTTGGCATAAAAGTCCCTGATGCAAAGCTTGTCTTCCGCATAAAGATATACTTCCCTATAAATGCCCGACAAGAACCACATGTCCTGATCTTCAAGATAGGTACCGTCGGTGTACCTGAAAACTTCAACCGTTAAACTGTTTTCGCCCGCTTTTAAAAATTCTGTTATCCTAAATTCCGCGGGTGTCATGGAACCTTGGGAATAACCGACCCTTTCACCGTTTATGTAAACGAAGAAGCCGGCCTTGACTGCACCGAAGTGGATAAACACTTCCTTGCCGTCCCAGTTTTTCGGAAGCTTGAATTTTCGCCTGTAGACACCCAACTCATTCAGATGGTCCTTTATGGTGGGTATTTTGCTTTTTATGCTTGAAAGGGCCGGTGGGTAAGAGTTACAAAGGTAAATAGGCTTACCGTAACCTTGCAATTGCCAAAGCGAAGGCACAGGGGTATCTGCCCAGGCACTGTCATCAAAATCACTGCGGAGGTGGTCACTGCCCCTGCTCTTGGCACCCATTTGCCAGTAAAATTTCCAGTCACCGTTTAAGCTTTTCTTATAAGGGCTTTCGGGCATGTGACTGCCGGCTTGCTCCAAGGCATCTTCAAGGCTGTCGTAGGGCAAGGCCAAATCGCGGGCCCTTTCCTTGTTTTCGCCTATCATATAAGGATTTTCCCAATATTCCAATTTCATTTTTTTGTCCATCTTTCTCCCTTTCAAATTCAAATTTTTATTTTCTGTTTAAAAGAATCAGGGCTTCATCCCGACTGATCTTACCGCAATTTGCGTCGGCCATAATCTGAACATCCTTGTCACGCAGCTTATAAAACAACCAAATGATGAATGCCGCCACCATACCTATTATAGGCACTGCGTTGTAAACGAACCACAAGCCGCCCATGGCTCGGTCGCTTTGGCTTATGGCCAACCTTTGTAAATCTTCAAAGCTTTCCGCTTTTACCGGGGTCCAATCATATAGTTTTAGCAGTATCAAACCAAGGGAACCCGAAATTGCCCCCGTAAGCTTTGCCATGAAGGTTTGTATAGCGAAAGTTATACCTTTAGCGTCAATACCCGTTTCAAATATACCGTATTCTGCACAGTCCGGTGTAAACATAAACATGGTAACACCCACAATCGCTGCCGGTGCCGAGCGCAAGGCTGAAAGAAGGGCAAAGGTAACCATGCTTTTGTAACCCACAAGCCAGATTATTACACTAATAACAATTACAGCGGCATTGCAGATAAGATATAGGCGCATTTTGTCGATGCGCTTTAATAGTTTCGGCACAAAAAGAGCGGCAAAAAGCATAGGCAAAACAGACAGGGCCAGGATTATAAGGCTAAACTGCGAGTTTTTAAACATATAATATGAAACGAGCAACACCAAGGGCGGGCCAACGGCCAAGCTGCCTTGAACAAGAAAGCCCCAATAATAAATCAGTAAGTATTTATTACCGAACAGGTAGGTAAACATTCTTTTTACGGTAAACTCTTCTTCACTTTCGGACTTAAAGCGCTCTTTGACATTAAAGTTGACCGGCAGCATGGTGGCAAAGGCAATCAAGGCAACAATTACAGCCGCCAAACCAAAGTTCAGGCCAACCTTTTCGCCGACCAAAACCGTGCCCAGTATCATGGCTATACCCGAACCCACCCCCGCCCAAATGCTCTTGAATGAAAGCAGGCTTGTGCGCTCATCAATGCGCTGGGTCATAGCGGTTACAATCCCGTAAATAGGAACATCACAAAGGGTATAGGCGGTGTCCCATAAAATATAGGCCACGGCAAACCAGGCCAGTTTCATAGTTTCATCCAGGCCGCGGGGAATGGAATATATCAAAACCGTTGTAACAGGAATAAGGAAGGTTGATACTTTAATCCAGGGTAAAAACTTTTTCCCGCTCTTAAAGCGTACGGAGTCAAAAACGACCCCGAAGACAGTATCATTTACAGCGTCCCAAACTTTAACGGCCAACATAACCAAACCCGATTTGGCCGGGTCCAAGCCTTGAAAAAGCAGATAGGTGGTAAGAAAAGTGCTGACCATTGTGTAGATGGCATTTTGACCGAGAAAATAGGAATAATAACTGATTCGTTCTTTTTTCCCGGTTATCCAGTCGGCATTTTTTACTTTAGCCATAGCATTTCCTTTCAAAGATTCGGAAATTCTTCAAATTTTCTTCCAAAAGCAAGGAAAAGACCAAGGGGGAAACGGCGATGAGCGCCGTTAAATGTTTTCCGTTCATAAAACACCGCAAATTATACTTCCCCACAAATAACATAATACAAGAAGCCTGTTAAAAGTCAAGGAAGGGACGCTTGTCAAATCAAAAAAATGCAGCCCCTATTAAGAGGCTGCACATTTTTTATTATAATTATTCGTTTACATATTCATCATAGCCCACATCATACTCACGGTAGGTAGCGGCATATTCCGTCTCAATTGTGGACAAAACCTTGCCGTCTGCCATATTGTAGGCCGTCAGGGCCAGGGCCGAAGCCGTGTACATGTTTTCGCCTATGTAAGTGCCTCTGTAAATGCCGCCGTAACCATAGGTATAATTATCTTTGTTGACCTCCCTATAGCTTACAAGCGGTAGGATAAGATTATCTTTTATTTCAAAGCTTTCAAAAGAAGAAAAATAATATCCATCGCCCGAATAGGAACTTGAAATGCTTTCGTCCCCTCCGGACGACTCTCTATCGAAACCAAAATCCCTCTTATCGTAACGCACAATGGGGATTGCGAAACCCTTGTCTGCGGGCAGGGTCAGGAAGGCCCTATGGTTATGCATGGCCGCCGTTTCCGTTTGCCCTTTGATTATGAGTTTGTCAATTTCTTTGGGGGCTGTCGGGTCATTTACATCAAAGAGTGAGAGCTTAACGCCCGGCAGCGTTCCCCTGTCGTCACCGTTTTGGCCGATACCCAAAACCAAGCCGTCGCCTACCGGGTGGAGGTAGCTTGAAAAACCGGGTATTTTAAGTTCGCCCAAAAGCTTGGGGTTTTTGGGGTCTTTAAGGTCCAAAACAAAGAAGGGGTCGGTTTGTTCAAAGGTTACCATGTAGGCAGTGTCCCCCATAAAGCGAACAGCGAAAATCCTTTCGCCCGGGGCTATGTTTTTCACGGCACCCACGGTCTCAAGCTTCTCGTTTAAAACGAAAACATTGTTGCTGCTACGCTCCCAAGAGCCCGAAGTTGTTGCAAGCCTGAAATAGCCCTCATGCTTGTCCATGGAAAACTGGTTGAGAATTTCGCCGTCAACAAGGCCCGAGTTTTTAAATGTAATCTTACCGCCACCGATATCAAAGCTGTAAATTTCTGTCTTATAATTTGAAGGTTCTCGCCAAATATCCGGCAGGGCACCCTCGTTTTCGGAATCTTTGACTTTTTCATAGACCGTGCGGGCAGCAAACAAACTGTCTGCCGTGCAGTAGGCCTCGTGCCCCCCGCCCAAGACTGCTTTTTTGTTAGGCTCTGCCGTCAAGTCGTCAAGCCTTGTGCCGCTGGCTATCAGGTAGCCCGGGTCGGGCTTTTCGGTAATATTAATATCTTTGACACCAATAACTTCTTCTTCACCGTTGTGTTTAAAGCGGGGGAGGCAGTCCTCTTCCAGATTGTCCGAGAAGACATCTACATTGTAAGAAGACAAAACATAAATTTCATCACCCACACGCCTGGCCGTGATTAGGTTTCCGTCTTGTTCGAGACTCTTTACAAGCTTTGGCTTTGAAATGTCGCCAAGGTCATAAATGTCGCAGAAACTTACCCGCCGACCATAGCTATAAATCCCACTGCCGTAAGGACGGCTTTCGGACATTTCATTTTCGGTCTCTTCCCCTTCAACAATCTGTGTACCTTCACCCAAGACTACTAAAAGTTCACCGCTGACAAAAATCGAATTTATGGAATAAAACCTCGAATTTTCTTTGGTGATTGTTGTAATCTTTTTCATTTTGTCGGCCGGTAGGGCATCATATATACCGACGCTTTCACCCGTCGTTGCCACAATATAAAGATATTTCCCATCATTTTTCAGGACATCGGGTTCGTCGACGCCCTTTACTTGCACATTGGTCTCGCCGTAATCGCTTTTTTCACTGCCGCCGGCATTATCGCCTACCATTTCCCCTTTGACCTCATCAAAGCTTTCAGGCAGTGCGGCGTCTGATTTGCTTTTCATCCCCAAGATATCACCGAATGAAAAGTTTCTGTATCTTTCAAGCCTGGCTTCTGTTTTCATCTGCTTGAAAATGCTTATAATTTCTTCATTGCTGCTTGCGCTTGCAAGGCCGGCCTCATGATCAAATTCTATCGTCACCCTGCCTTGAAAGAAGTGGTAGAAAGAAAAAGCACCGACAAGAACCACCAGGGCCGCCGCCGCTGCCGCAATGCGCCTGACAGCGCCTTTGTAGCTTTTCTTCTTGGTCTTGACATCTTTTGAGTCCAATTGCTCAACAATGGCCCGGCTGCCGAGCTCTTCCGGCAGTGCTACTTGCTCATCAAAAGACTGCATTTTATCTCGGATTGTTTTTTTTGTTTCTTTATCTCTTTTTTTCATAAGTTACACGCCCCTCCCGAACTGTTTTATAGGGTTTTAAGATTTTTCTAATTCTTCCCGCATTTTTTTGAGGGCTCTTGCAAGCTTGGACCGGACGGTCCCCGGCGTGGACGAAATCATCTGCGCCACTTCACGGCTCTTATAGCCTTCCACAACACACAAAAGAACAATTTGCCTTTGGACTGGGTCCAGCACGGTGAAGGCTTGCTTCAAGTCCATAATATCCTCTGCCGGTACAGCCGAAAGAAAGGCCAAACCGCCCAAGCCGTCATCATAAACCAAGGTATTCCTTTGCCTGATTTTTTCGCTTATGTATTTGTTGCAGGTGTTGGACAAGATTTTAAAGATCCAGGCCTTGAAGGCCTCCGGCTTGCGCAAGTTTTTTATCTGTTCAAAGGCTGAGATCACCGCATCTTGAACTGCGTCCGCTGCTGATTCGGGTGAGCCTAAAACAAAATAGGCGTAACGGTAGAGCTCTTTGGCATACAGGGCATACAAATCACCAAAGGCTTTCTTATCCCCTTTTTGAGCTCGTTTGCAAAGGTCAATTTTAGGATCCATAAAACTACCTCTTTTCTGCCCTCATACATATAGTGTCTAAAAGATGCAAAAGTGTTGCATATAAATTTAAAAATATGTTTTCCTGTGTTATAATCACAGTGTCATTATAGCTTATTTTTACTTATGCGTACATATTTTATACTTTTATTACGATATTGGGAGTGTGTTTTTAATGAAAAAGGCTCTGTTAGCTTTATCCCTCTGCTTATGTTTAGCGTTCTTGCCCGCTTGCTCTGTTTTCAATGTGGATACGGACGACGCTTCAAGCACAGAAGAATCCATGTCAAGCCTTAATACCACCGCCGAGCCCGCGATTGATACAAGCGCCGCAACAAGCCAGCCGACTCAAATTACTACTCAAGAAACCGGCACTGCTCCGGTTACAACCACTACACGCCCCACTACCACCTTGCCGCCAAAAGAATACCCCACTTGGCAAAATAAAGAGGCTGTCACGGGGGCAAATACGGGGACCGGCGCAACCTTCACCGGCTTTGAGCCCTTGCCGCCTATAAATTTTGAAGTTTATGACCCGGAAAACACAAGAGGGCTTGACACCACATCCAAGGGCTACGGTTTCGGTTTGGGAAAAAACGGGGCTCCGCCCGAACTTTCACTCAATAACCAAAAATATTTTAACCGCTTCAACGCCCTGGCTATAGATACAAAAACAAAAGCAAAGGTGCTTTACCTAACCTTTGATTGCGGCTATGAAAACGGTTATACCGGTAAAATTCTTGACACCTTAAAGGCCAAACAAGTGCCCGCTGCATTTTTCTGCACTCTGCCTTATATTAAGCAACAAACAAACCTGACTACCCGTATGATAAAAGAGGGCCATATAGTCGGCAATCATTCCGACACTCACCCCGTTTTCCCTAAAATAAGCAGGGCAGAAATGGCCGGTGAAGTTCAGCGTTATGACAATTATCTTCGCAGTAATTACGGCTACACCGCCCCTTATTTCCGCTTCCCCGAGGGCGCTTATTCGGAATCGGCCCTTGACTTGGTTCAGTCCATGGGCTTCAAGTCAGTCTTTTGGTCGGTAGCCTATGCCGATTGGGACACCAACAATCAAAAGGGTGCTCAATATACTTTTGACACGGTAACAGGTCGCCTGCACCCGGGTGCTGTAATTTTATTGCACGCCGTTTCTTCGGACAACACCGCCGCCCTGGGCGACATTATAGATTGGGCCCGAGCCCAAGGCTATGAATTTAGGCCCTTGTAATCTTTTTTATATAACCGCAAGCAGCGGTCTGTAATTATATAAATCAAGGAGGCTATTGTGAAAAAGTCAAGAATTACCCGCCCACCCTTTCTGCTTGAAAACTTTGAAGACGCCCGTGTGGACGCCCAAGGTGCCGGCAGGCGATGGGGTTCAATGGGGGAAAAAACCTATGCATCCGTCGAACTGGTTGACAGGCAAAGTCACCCGGATATTATCCGCAGCGGCAAGAAGGCCTTAAAGTTTAATTATGACTTTCGCTTTGAAACCACCGAAGGGGGTAGCCGTCGTGCCTATTTTAATACCTATGGCGGTGAAAACAGCCATATCAAGGCCGATTTGGAAGTTGTAAAAAACGACCCCAATATTTTAGTCATACCCGACGGTGAATACCCCAGTCATTTGGGTATGTGGGTATATGGTGATAACAACGACGCTTGGTTTAACGGTATGCTGATTGACTCGGAAGGCATTGATTTTGAAGTCACCTGCGGGGACCAAGACTGGGTGGGTTGGAAGTTTATTAAGATGGACATTCCTCCCAACTTAAAATTGCCTTTTTATATCATCTATCCCGCCCGCCTATTGACCGGCAATCAAACCATCCACGGTTCACTTTTCATCGGGGAAATTATGGCCCTTTACGGAGGAATTGACTTTGACGCACTGGAGCCTGAGATAAATAATTTCACCTGCAAGGAAGATAGCGACCAAATCGGATATCCTGAGATAAGCATAAAGCTTGAAGACCCTTATGACGGAGACAATGAAATTGACCCTTCGGGCATAGATGCCGAGAGGACCGAAATTTATATTGACTCTGTCCGCCATAAAAACTCTATTTCTTTTGATATAAAGGATAATAAGGCCGATCTTAACTTTAAGCCTGACTTCGCCCTTTGTGGCGGCAGCCACAGGTTTGACATTAAAGCCTTTGACAAGGCCGGCAACAGCAGGCAGGAAAGCTTCTTTTTTGACCTTTTGGCACCCTCACCCCGTCTTGAGCAAAGCCTTAAGGGGGAAGCCGAGCTGGGCAGTCTGCTTGAAATTTCCTATAAGCTCATTGGCGCTAAGCCCTTCCATAAGCTGAGCTTGGAATTGGGCTTTGATTCAGAGCTCCTAAACCCCTGGCAAGAAATATCGGAATCCGCCCCCGCTGTCTCTGCAAAGTTAGTAAAAACCGAAAACGCCTTAAAACTTGAGTTTGATACAGGCAAGGCACAAGGCGACTTGGAGCTGGGCAGGCTCTGCTTTAAAGTCGTGGATGACTTAACAAAAGCGACCAAAACTAAAATCCATTGCCTAAAGGCCGTCTTAGATTTTGGTGAGGGATCCCAAGCTTTCTGCCCGGCAGACTATAACCTTGAAATAAAACCAAGTTTTGAATTTAAACTTGAGCGTTTCTGCAAGGGCTATGAAACACTTATTAAAGTCCAAGACCTTGAAGGCAAACCGGTGGCAGGTGCCCAAATGGGCGAGAGGGACAGCAGTCTTGTCTATCCCGGCCAAACAGACCAAGCAGGTCAACTGACCCTTCCTTTGACTTCGGAGCTTGAAGTGGGGGATAAGTTAGACCTTTATGCCTTTAAAGATAACCTTTTCAGCCTGACCGAGCGTCACTTTGTCTGCAGGGATTTGAGGGTAACCGACTACCCAGCCAACATAAACCTTGTCTGTGGCGCCGATTGCCGAACTGCTGCCATCAGCTGGCAAACCGGTTTGGAAATTACGACCGGAGCCCTGCGCTATGCCCTCAAGGAAGAAGGCAAAGAAAGCTTAGATGACAGCGACAGCTTGCTGGAAGCCCAGCGTGAAAACCATTTTAACAGCTACCGGGATGACCCTTGTGAGATGAACGGTTTTGCCGTGCGTTTGGAAAGTCTTAAACCCGGTGCTCAATATCTTTATCAAATAAAATACGGTGATACTTGGACCGAAGTAAAAAGCTTTAAAACTATTCCCGACAAGGGCGACTTTGTTTTTGCCATCTTGGCTGACACCCACAACCGTTGCGGCCCCGCCTTGGAAGCTGCCTTAAAGTGCGAGCCGGACCTTGACTTTTTAGCCCATGCGGGTGACTTTGTTTCGGCCGGCGTGGTTTATGATGATTGGCTGGAACTTTTTGAAGATTCTCGTGATCTGTTTCAAAACTATATCAGTGTAACCACACCCGGCAACCATGACTTAAGTGACGGCACGGGTGCCAATTACAGAATGATTTACAAGAACCCGGCCAACGGTTTGGAAGGTGCTCCCCAGGGGCTTTTCTTCTACACCGAGCTCAATAACACCCTTATCGTCTCTGTGGGCGGCGGTTATGAAGACGAAGAAGATATAGCCCAATGGGTCAGCGAGATTGTCCAAAAAACCAAGATGAAGTGGAAGATACTTTTAACCCATGAGGGCCCCTACACCTGCTTTATAAACTCTGCGGAAGATGAGTACAGAATAGGCGAGTTTACCGGCAATGTGGGCATTGATATGCTGCTGTCCGGCCATGACCATACCTACCACAGGGCCACCATCAAAGACCACAAAACTTTGGATGTGAAAGATAAAATTTCTTCCGCCGACGGCGTAACCTACATCCAGTGCGGCTGTTCCGGCGGCAAGGGCAACCATGACTGGTCCGTCCACCGCTCCATTTGGAATGCTGTTTATGACAGCCCCACGCCCATGGTTTCACTTTTTTATGTGTCCGATGAAAAAATTGAAAGTATAGCTATCCGTGTGGCCGACAATGAAAAGGGTTATGAAATTGTTGACCGCTTTGAACTGACTAAATAAGGATTTATGAAAACTCAAAGAGCCTTGCCTGTTTTAACCGGCAAGGCTCTTTTGTGCTGTTTTCGAGATTCGTTTTTTAATCGCCCGCCTTTTCTTTGGCGGTTTTTTCAAGCTCTTTTATTGTTTGCAAATAGGCCTCTTCCACCGGAGATAAGTTTTCTGCCTGATACTTCTTATATTCTTTCTTTGCTTTTTCCATTGCCTTTGCGTGGCTTACCCTTCCGGCATCTTCAAGGAGCTTTTCACCGCTAGCTTTGAGCAAATTGTCTAGATGCTCAACATAATCGTTCATATACATTACACGGCGACGCATAGCCTGAACCTCTGCAAAGTCAAAATACCCGGATACTATTCCATTAAGAATACGAAGTTCATCCTCGGTCAGATAATTCTTTGCAACTACAATATCTTTTGCAAGGGGAAAATCCCCGCTAAAGGTTGTTAAGCCCATAAATGGCTTGTTGGCATCTGCTCTCTTATAAATAAGTTCGGCTGCTGTATGCCCGTGTGCTGCATAATGTAGCTTGTTTTGTACCATCTTAAAAAATGCAATCGATTCGCTGCTCTTTGGATCGTAGTCGGCACTCGTTGCATAAAGGTCAAGAACTTGTCGATACATAACTTTTTCGGAAGAACGGATGTCTCGTATGCGATCTAAGAGTTCTTTCCAGTAGTTGCCACCACCTAAGTTTTTCAGGCGTTCATCGTCCATGGCAAAACCTTTTTTGATGTACTCTTTCAAGATGTTTGCGGCCCATATACGAAACTGAACACCCCTTTGTGATTTAACACGGTAGCCGACTGAAATGACGACATCAAGGTTATAATAATCTACTTGATAAATTTTCCCATCCGAAGCAGTTGTTGCAAAATTTGCAACAACTGAATTTCTGCTTAATTCACCTTCTTCAAAGATGTTTTTAATGTGCCTCGAGATTGTAGACTTGTCACGCTCGAACAACTCTGCCATCTGATCAAGAGATAGCCAGACCGTTTCATCCTGCATACTGACATCTATTTTGGTCAATCCATCGTCAGTTTGATAAATTATAATTTCACCATAGTTTTCCATCGGCTTGGACTCCTTAAATATTTTAAGATTGTTTTTTCCCTAAACCACTCTGTTTGAGTTTACACAAGAAAGTTTCGTATTTATCTTTTAAAGGATAAGCTCTCTTCTATCCGTCGCCTTTTTAACCGCAAGAGACAAGAGCGCCGCCAGCAAGCAGGCCGGTAAAAAAGACCACCATACACCCTCAACCGACCAAAGCTTTGTAAAAACCAAAGTTATAGGCAACATAAAGGCAAGAATTGAAAAATTCAACATGAAAGCCTGAATCTTTCTTCCCCTTGCTTGAAAATATGTTCCGAAGATTATTGAAATCGGAGCAAAAGGCAAAGCCAAAGCTGTTATTCTTATTGCTTGGGCACCCGATAAAATCAGTTGGCTGTTTTTGGTGAACACTTGGATGAAATAAGGGGAAATAAATTGTGAAATCACCATTGCCGCCAAAGCATAGATAAGGCAGATTATAATAGAAAAGTTGAGTGTTTTTTTTACCCGTTCAAAGTTTTTTGCACCATAATTAAAAGCTATTACGGGCGACATGGCCTGCGAAACAGCATTAAAGGGCACCGTTGCAAATATAATAATTTTACTGACATAGGCAAAAGTGTTGATAGCCGGCGTACCGCCCACAGAGCTGATTGTTTTATTGAGAAACATGATTAAAACAGAAAGGCTGCTCATCTGCACAAGCGTCGGCAAGCCCAGGGAGAAAATTTCTTTTACAGTCTTAAGGCTCAATCTTGCCCTTTTAAATTCTTGCCGGGAAAACTTTAAAAAGAAAAGCACACTCATTAAAAAGCTGACAAACTGACACAAAACGGTTGCAAGTGCTGCACCGGCAACACCCCACTTAAAGCCAAAAATAAAAACAGCGTCAAAAACGATGTTGACTGCTGTTGGGAGCAGCCAAATTAAAAGTGCGTAGGTCATTTGGCCTTCGGCTCGGATAATGGAAGAAAAACCTGTGGAAAAAACATTACCCGCAAGTATTATAAGAAAATATTGCCTTGCATATGGGAATACTTCTTCGGTCGCACCTAAAAACGACAAAATCGGCTTCATAAATATAAAACCAAGCAAACTAACCAACAAGGCCGATATATAAAAAACGGCCATCGCATTTAGGGTCACTTGCCCTGCCTTGTTTTCTTCTTTTTGGCCCAAAAACCTGGACACCAGGACGGCAGCACCGCCGCCCACAGTCTGAGCAATAGCGGCCTGTATTATCATAAATGCAAAAACAATAGAGACCCCGCCCATGGCATTGTCACCCACCCCGCGGCTGACAAACAAGGAGTCAACAAGATTGTAGAGAGCGTTGAAGAAAAGTGCAGCAAAGGTGGTCAAAGAAAAACGCATTACAAGGGAAGGGATTTTATCAAGTGCCATCCTTTGTGTTTTTGAGTTTGAGTTGCTTTTATCCTCCATTTTTAAATACCTTAAAAGCACGCCTGAAAAGAACCGACGAAACCAAAATATTACGCCACCAGCCTACATAAAAGGGTGAATACCTGTAGTATTTCTCGGTTTCCATAAGCAAAGCCATAAGCGCCTGGGCTACCGCATAGCGTATGCGTTCTTCTTTGCCCGGTTCAATCGGTAGCTCTGCCAAGGCATTGTAACCTTCAAGCGCCCTTTTTTTGTCCTCAAGCTGCGCAAAAATGTCAAGACAAATAAAGTCCAGGATCCTGTCACCCCAAAAGCCGCGCTCAGGATCAATCCAGGCACATTTAATCTGCCCCTTCTCCCGCTCGCAGATCATATTTTTATCCCATATATCAAAATTTACCATACAGCATTCTGCTTTTTGAAAAATTTCCTTGTAGCTGTCAATATAGCCCAGGAGTTTTTCGCCACGCTTTGTCTTTTTACCTTTTGCAGCACAATCGGCAACAAGGTTTTCAACCATAGAGCGCAGGGCAAGGTACCAATTGTCATGAAGCTCGTTTTGTATGTAGCCAAACTTGTCATTATGGATTTTATGAATCTGAGCCACCATCTTTGCCTTTTCATATTCTTTGTTTTCTTTTTCTTCAGGGCTCATTGGGATTTTGTCACGCTGGAGGCCGGGCATCTTTTCCATGATAAACCAGCCCGCAGGAATAAGTTGGCGGCTGAAGTCACTGTAGAAAACTTCCGGCACTAAAATATCAGTCTTATCACGCAAAACCGAGTACCAATATACTTCGGACTCAATCATATTGTTTTCATAGGTTAAGACCGGTGTTGTGTCTGCAGGGGCAACTTTCAGAACATAGGCCTTGTCCGCCATCACTTCATAAACCGCATTATATTCACCCGCACCAAGCGGTGCAATAGATTTTACCGGCCCGATACCGGCCTTGAGAAAAAGCTTTTTGATTGTTTCATCTTCTAAGAAAAACTTTGTTTTACTTACCAAGGCGAGATCCCCCCTTTACAATTCTGTCTTTTTAATCATATCCCGTGTTTTTCCTTTACCCTGGCAAGTTTATCGCCGATAGGCTTTGTAAGCAGGGCTAAGAAAATCACATTTGAAAGAGCATAGACCAAGGTAACCGGTGCTGCCGCCGTCAAAACTGCAGCATAACGGGCCAGGTTGAAGCCCTCGTCCCACCAGAGGACAGTCCAAACATCCATAAGCATGGAAAAGGCAATACCGGCCAAAACGCCGTACAGCCAGAGGAGTAGTCTGCTTTTAAGAAGGGGTTTGGCCAACAGCCCGGCCACAAAGCCTAATAGCCCCCAGACCAACATTTGCAGGGGTGTCCATGGCCCTTGGCCAAAATAAAAATTTGATATTACGGCAGTTAAGGCCCCAATCAAAAAGCCGGCTTCCGCCCCTAAATAGATTGCGCTGATAACAATCAGAGCCGTTACGGGCTTGAAAAAGGGGATGGGGGCAAAGACAAAGCGCCCCACAACCGAAAGGGCTGTCATAAGGGCTATTATTATCATTTTCTTGGCATTGTCTGCCTGCTTTTCAAAGCTTAGGAAGAAGGGCAGGCAGGCAATCAAAGCCATGGCCAAAGAGATGAAGGCATACTTTTCCCCGTCAAAAGCCACAATCCCAAGTATAAAAAGCGCGGGCGCCAAGAGCAGGACTATTATATATATTAAAACTTTTTTAAGCATCTTTTTCTCCGTTAATCAGGCAAAGTTCGATAACATCTTCACAAGTGATGGCCTTGGGGTAGAGCGAACGGGCGATTCTGTTGGCGGCCGTTGTGTAAAAACTGTTTTGCGAGAAAAACTCATGCGGTAGGTCTTGGGAAATAATTTCCCCATCAAAAAAGAGGGCACAGCGGTCGGCCGACAGGGCGGCAAACTCAATATCATGGGTGACGGTAAGGATGGTGATGCCGTCACTCTTGAGCTCTTTTAACAATTCAAGCAGGTTTAGTTTGGCAAAGGCGTCAATCCCCTTGGTGGGCTCATCCAGTAAGAGCAGGCGGGGTTTTAAAAGCAGCATTTTTGCCAGTGCACATTTTTGCTGCTCGCCGCCGGAAAGGTCAAAGGGATGGGAATTTAGCAGCCGGTCAATAGATAGCCTTTGACTGATGGCAGATATTTCTGCCTTTGTTTTTTTATCATCATAGCCCAGGGCTGAACAGATCTCTTCCAAGTCTTCTAAGACTGTGTTTTTAAAAAAGACACTCTGCGGGTTTTGCGGCAACATGGCCAGGGTGCCCCTGTAGAGTTCATTACCCTTGTAATCTTTTATTTTTTTACCCAAAACATTAATCTTGCCGGCGTAAGCCTTGTTAAGGCCGGACAGGACATTTAAGCTTGTGGTTTTACCGGTGCCGTTACCGCCAAGAATACAGTAGTGCTCACCGGTCTTGACCGAAAGGTTTAGCCCTCGCAAGACATCGGGAGTGTCTTTTTCATACCTAAACCAAACATCCTTGAGTTTGGCCGCATATTCATTCGAGCCCTCCGGTTTTTCCGCCGGCAGCTCTTTTGTGTCACTTTTATAATTTTCTTCCAGGAAGAGACGCCCCTCTTTAACGGTCAAGGGACTGTCGCCTTTTGGCTTAAGGGCTTCAAAAACTCTGACCGCACAAGGCAGGGCCTTGAGCATGGGGTGGTCCCTATCGACCTTTTTTAAGGCTCCCGCAATTTTTCGTGGATTGTCAAAGGCCGCTATCTTGCCCTCATCCATGACCATGACTCTGTCTGCCACGGGGAAAACATCTTCCAAACGGTGTTCCGACAAAATTACGGTCAGGCCCAGTTCTCGGTTTAGCCTTTGCAGTGTGTAGATAAAGTCAGCTGCGGCAATTGGGTCAAGTTGGGAGGTAGGCTCATCCAAGATTAAAACCTTGGGCTGCATAACCATAACAGAGGCCAAGTTCAGCAGCTGTTTTTGCCCGCCCGAAAGTTCTTCAACATCCTTGTTAAACCATTCTTCTATACCGAAAAATCCGGCCATTTCACCCACCCGTCGCCTAATAACCTCGCTTGGGACACCCAGGTTTTCAAGCCCAAAGGCCAGCTCATGCCAGACCTTGTCGGTAACGATTTGACTTTCCGGCTGTTGGAGCACAAAGCCGATTTCAGCCGCCGTGTCTGCCCTGTCAAAAACTTCAAGTGCCTGACCTTGATAAAAAATCTTCCCTTCCTTTTCACCGTGGGGGGCAATCATCTTGTTAAGCAATCTGAGCAGGGTGGTTTTACCGCAACCGGATTGACCGCAGAGGGTGACAAATTCACCGCTTTGAACCGAGAAGCTAAGCCCATCCAGGGCCTGCCTCTTAGCTTGCGGATATTTGAAGATTAAATTTTCGACACGAAATATTTCCATTTTAAGCTCTCCTTGAGTTCATAAAGAAAGGGCAGAAGGCACAGAAGCCCGAAAGAAAAATAGGTTAAGATACTGAGCGCATCAGGGGCAAAATTTATATCTTGAGCATAATAATCAAACTTGAGCCTTCCCGAAAATATAGCGTAAAAAACAAGGGCGGAAAATAGGATTGTGGTCAATGCGAAATTAAAATCATTTGCCTTAAAGCGAAATACAGAAAAATTAGTTCTGCCCTTCAAGCCATAGCCGCGGGCCCGCATGGAATCCCCCGTTTCAACGGCATTTTCAAGCGACCAGGTCATGAGGGCGGAAAAGGCAGACATGGAGCCTTGCATTCGCTCCTTAGCTTTCCCTCCCGCATAAAGGCCCATGGTTTTCTGAGCTGAACTTATTTTTTCAAAACGCCTTCTTAAAAGTGGAATAAAACGCAAAGCCATGGACAAAACCAGGGCTATGCCGGGTGTTATTTTACCAAAAAGGTAAAGAAATTTGTCACCCGTCATCAAAAGGGCAAAGCTGCGCGACCAGAGCAAAACCCCAAGCAGCATAAGCCCTATCCCCAAGCCGTAAAGCAGGGCTTCTGCGCTTATAGCCTTGCCAAAAAGACTCAACAAGACTGTTTGGCCTTCTTTTGAAAACAAGGGGTTGCTGAGAGTTATCAGGATTAAGAGAGGCAAGATTGTCAGCAGGCTTTTTAAGGCCTTGCCCCAACCTTCCAGCATGACAAGCAAAAGGAGGGCACCCAAAAAACTTTCGGCCAAGATAAGGGGATTGGTCAGGAACATGCTAATCATAAGCACTGCCAGAAAATAAAATAAAAGAACAGTCGGATGCCTGTTGGACATTGCTTTCAAACCTGCTCACCCCCTGTCAATCAAAAATATGCTATCATACGGGCAGATAAAGTAAAAGTAAAAAAACTTATATTCCCTGCCACTATATACTCCTAAAATTATTTCCATTCACAAACGCAAGAAGACCATTTCCTATCGTATTCCTCGTTTTCAACCACTGCCGAAAACGGTTTTGCAAGAAAAACATTTATTGTTTTAAGTACTTTCCCGAAATCATCTGTTCTCATATCAATTTTGTGTGTAAAGGCTTTCCATTTTTTCTGCATTGCTTCATCATCTATAAAACCCATCACTTGCTCAAACTGTTCAACCGTAAAGGTGTGGCTGCGGTTTTCAAAAGTCTTCTTGAGTGCTTCTGTCAAAACCTTACCGTCGAAATCGAACTTATTGGCAAGATAATAAATATCATAATAATCTTTCATTCGGCTTGAAAATTCCATTAGGCTGAGAATTGCATCAATCTTTTCGGCAATAGCGGTTTCAAGAGAATATGTATTTACCCTTGGTGAAGTAAAACCATCAAGCTGTGTAGGGATTTTACGTTTTTCATGTTTGGGCACAATGACATCGCCAATACCAAAATCGATCTTAACCGGTGTCCTTGTATTTTTAATATAAGCCACAAGTGAAGCACCGATACCCGCATACTTCTTTTGAACAGCAATCGGCGCAATGTTTTTGATTTCATAGGTGACAAAATCATTGCCGGTAGATGTTGTAATAATCTCTTCCAATACAATTTTTATTTGATCCGGTGTATTGGGAATTTTTCGAAGAAGGAAGTCTACATCTACCGTTAACCGGCTATCAAAGTCCGTAAGCGAATAAATAAACAAGCCACCTTTTAATACAAGGTTTTCTGAATATTTTGATTTTTCCAAACGGCGCAGAAACTCCTCTTGGCAGAAAAGCTGCAAGCAGAGTTGATAGCTTCTGCCGCTCTCTTTTGCTTTGTTTTTTAGTCTTGCAAGTACAGATGCGGCCATATCAGCCATTAATAAGTACCTCCATCAGCTCCGTCACTTTCTTATATACTCTGAGCTTTTTAGCGTAGGCGGAAAGATTTATCAGCTTTTTATTTGTATCGTTAGCATAGGCGTTAATTGCCTTTGAAAATATTTCATTGTCCAGTCTTGAACGATATTTAAAGCAGTCACAAATAGTGCGTTCTCTGTCATAGACCGGAAGTGTTACACCATTGAAATCACCGGTAGTTATGCCAAGTTCATAGATTTCCTGCTTCATATAATAGGGCTGAATAGTTAGATCATCCACTGCGAGCTTCGCCCTTGATACAGAACGCGGGACTGCAATCGACCATTTCCGTGGTGCGAAATCACTATATCCATAATGGAACAGAGCTGACTCTACACATACAATTCCTTCGGGAATGAGTGTTGCGAGCAGTTGTTCTTCCGATATTTCCTCCGTTGATGACAGGCGATAATATCCGTGACGAATACGCTCAAGGTACCCTGAATTGCAAAGTTTCACAACATCGGACGCATAAATTCCGGCGGCAACAAAATCAGAAGATTTTGCTATTCCACCATGTTTTGCAATTACATTTTTTGCCAGTTTTTGTTTATCCACTCATTCACCGACTCTCTAATTAAAATTCACACACAACAGGCACCTGTCTGTGTGCGAATTTAAGTATAGCACCAATGCCTTAGGAATACAATAAAAAACACATACAATAATTTCTTCTTGTGGGTGAAATTTAAAAGCTGTTTGGAAAAATCAAAGCCCCCAATCGTAATGATAAGGGGCTTTGTGACAATATAATGTCAAGATAATTAGATTCCAAAAAACTCAAAGAACTTTTGAATAATTTCGAAAACGCCGGCGCCTGAGGAAATCATGTTGTAAATCTGCTCAACAAGCTCAAGTATAGCGGACATAGGGCACCACCTTTCATATGGTTAATATTGCTTTGGACACGCTAATATTATACACCAAAATACCTAAAAGTCAATGCTACAGTTTCCCTTGTAAGTGTCAAGTAAACATTGGCATAATATTCCATGCGCTAAAAAATCAGTAAAAGCTTTGCAATTAAGGGTTACGTCTGCCCGCGGTCAGGCTTAACCGCACAACAATTTTGCTTTTGATTCCCTTGTCAAGGTCAGGTAG
>LSQX01027076.1_pt1 | contig 34085 bp, 38 predicted proteins | sample 654561 | NCBI WGS metagenome assembly LSQX01 (sample SAMN04489861, study PRJNA283612) | anaerobic digester metagenome | isolation source: 4 biogas reactors fed with cattle manure at either 37C or 55C with and... | place: Denmark: Kongens Lyngby | collected 2014 | reverse complement strand
CCCAGGGTAATTTTACGCTAACCTCTGAAATGGCCGCATTGACAAACATTTTAGCCCCAGTCTATAATTAAACCAATCACAAAGAAAAGGGGGCAAGTCTGCTTGTGAAGGACTTGATTTGTGATGAATTCCAGAATGTTGTGGGGGATTTGTTGATAAGACACCGCAGCATATGTGATATCCTTTCTAAACTCTCCGAATCAACCTGCCGGGTCAATCGAGCCCTTGTTAAATCAGTTACCGATTGTGGATGCGTATCCATCAAAGCCAGCAAAATCCAGGTACCGGAAAGCATTGAATCCTTCGAGGAATTAAAAGAATACCTTGACAGCCATCTGCGCGGGGAACTGTGCGCCAACTGCGAAGATATCATCACCACCGAGCTGGGCAAACTCTTTTTCTACTCCGCTGCCCTGTGCAATACGCTCAATATAAATATGTATGACGTATTTCTCAAAGAATACAAAAAGGCCAGCACCCTTGGAGTCTTTAACCTGACCTGATGGCGAGGCCTCTAATAGTTCTTATGCCATATATATTATTAAACCGCCATGAGGCGGTTTTTTTACACCATATATTCCATCAACAACTGCTCCTGCATCCTCTTCAAGCCGTTTTTAATATAGCGCGCCCGCACTTCGCCGATGCCTTCAACATCATCCAGTTCAGCAATGCTGGCCCTGAGGATATTGGACAACAGCCCGAAGCGCTCCACCAGGTTGGCGATGATAGAGCCGGGAATGCGGGGCAGACGCTGCAGCATGCGGTAGCCGCGCGGCGCGATCTGCTGTTCCAGGTGACTGCTGGCACTGCCCAGGGCCAATGCCCGGGCGATATATAGCGTATCCGACAGGTCTTCTTCAAATGCCCGCAACAGTTCGTTGACAATGTCGCGCGGGGATTTGTCCTGATGATGGTAATAGTCCTGTACGATATATTCTGCTTCCTCGGTAACATTGGCTACCATCTCATCAAGCTGCATTTTTACCAGGCGCCCTTCCACACCCAGTTCGACTATATAGTACTCTATCTCCCTGGCGATGCGCAGCACTTTAATGGCCCGTTTTAAGACCTCGCACACCTCTGAGACCGTAACCATGTCCTCAAATTCCAGGCCGCTCAGCCGGTGTAATTCCCGGCCCAGCACATTGCGGTGTTTTTCCAGGGTTTGCAGGGCCTGGTTGGCCTTGACCAGGATAGAGTTCAAGTCGCGCAGGCGAAAGGTGATATTGCCCTGATAAAGGGTCACCTGTTTGCGCCGCTGGGAGATGGCCACCACCAGTTCACCGGTCTGCCGGGCTACCCGCTGTGCGGTGCGGTGGCGAATACCGGTCTCGTTGGAAGGCAAGGCTGAATCGGGGGAAAGCTGCACATTGGCTTTAAGTATCCTGGTAGCATTGTGATTGGTTATAATGGCCCCATCCATCTTGGCCAGCTCATACAGCCTGGCCGGCGTGAACTCGCAGTCGATATGAAAGCCGCCGTTGACAATGCTCATCAATTCCGGTGAATCCCCCACCACAATCAATCCTCCGGTATTGGCCTGCAAAATGTTTTCCACCCCGATGCGGAATATGGTTCCTGGTGCCAGCATCTCCAGGTATTTCTTGAATGGCCCCTGATAAATATCGTCCAAACCCATCATCCTTCCCTTATCAGCTCGAGCAACTCGTCTACGGTCTGTATTTCAATAACAGCAAGATTGGGCACTTCCGGCAGCTTGCCCTGTTTGGGTATTATCACCCGCTGATAGCCCATTTTGGCTATTTCTTTCATGCGCAGCTCCAGGTAGGGTACCGGCCGGATCTGCCCGGATAGGCCCAGTTCCCCGATAAATACAGTATCTGCCGGTAATATGAGGTCCAGGTGGCTTGAGATGATGGCTGCCGCAATGCCGAAGTCCACTGAAGGATCTTTCAAAAAAACCCCACCGGTTATCTTGAGAAAAACATCACAGGCCGACAGATGGAAGCCCAGCCTTTTTTCCAAAACCGCCGTGATCAGAGCCAGGCGGTTCTGATCGATTCCTGTCGCCATTCGTTTGGGATAACCCGGTCCTGATGAGCACACCAGGGCCTGTACCTCAATCAATAGAGGGCGGCTGCCTTCCACACTGGTAGTGATGGCCGTTCCTGAGGTAGATACCGGGTGCGAGCTCAAGAATATGCTGGCCGGGTCCAGTACTTCATGCAAGCCTGCTGAACCCATCTCCAGCAAACCGATCTCATCGGTGGACCCAAAGCGGTTTTTAACGGCCCGCAATATCCTGAAAGAAAAGCTCTTTTCCCCTTCGAAGGAAATCACCACATCCACCATGTGTTCCAAGACCTTGGGGCCGGCAATAACCCCCTCTTTGGTAACATGGCCAATTAAAAAGAAGGTGATGCCTTTTCTTTTGGCAATATCGATGATGCGGGCTGTGCACTCGCGCAATTGGGCTATACTGCCGGGGATTGAGGAGACCTCGCTGCAATAAACCGCCTGTATGGAATCTATGATTACTGTGGACGGCTTTATCTCTTCAATATAATCCGCCAGGAGCTCGATATTCTGTTCGGCCAGCAAAAAGATGGATGGGCTGTCAACCTTGAGCCGCAGGGAGCGCAGGCGAATCTGCTGCAAGGACTCTTCCCCGCACAGGTAAAGGACCGCATCGCCCTGTTGGGCGATGGCCTGAGCCACCTGCAGCAGCAGTGTGGATTTGCCGATACCCGGGTTGCCGCCCAGCAGTATAACTGAGCCGGGCACCATGCCGCCTCCCAGAACCCGGTCGAACTCGGCCACACCGCTTAATCCGCGCCTTATATCCTGAGTCGGCACACTTTGCAGGGATACCGCTTCTGTCCTGGGTTTGCCGGGTATGGCCATTCTGCTGCCCCGGGCTTCTTCCTGCAGGGTGTTCCACAGCCCGCAGGCCGGGCATTTGCCCAGCCATTTGCTGCTCTCATAGGCACAGTTGTCACATACGTAACGATTTGATATTTTCAATGTTTAAAAGCTCCTTACAAAAACATTATATACCAAATCGTATCGGGAAAAAGGTCTTAAATAGACTGAATTTTCCGAGCAAGCAAAAGGCCAAGAAGCGGACTTCCTGGCACTTTTGAGCCTGCGTTTTAAAGCTTTTTCACCACGATCTGCCCGTCCTCAGCATCGATTAAGATAGTGTCGCCGGGGCGCACCGTTTTCTTTAAAATCTCCTCGGATACGGCATCTTCGATCAGCCTCTGCAAAGCCCTTTTCAAAGGCCGAGCACCATAAGTCGGCTCGAAACCTTCCTTCATGATGACGGCTTTGGCCGCATCGGTGATCTGCATATCAAAACCGTTTTCCTGCACCCGCCGGTAGAAGTCTTTAAGCAGCAAATCCACGATCTGCCGCAGCTCATCTTCAGACAGGCTCTGGAAAACGATCAATTCGTCAACCCGGTTGATAAACTCCGGCCGGAAGGTATGCTTGAGCTGTTCCATAATCCGGTCTTTCATGCGATTGTAATTCTCGGCTTCATCGATGGCAGTACTGAAACCGACCTTGTTGCTGCCCTTGATCATCTCCGCTCCTACGTTGGAGGTCATGATCAAGATCGTATTGCGAAAATCAACCGTACGGCCCTGCCCGTCGGTCAGGCGCCCGTCTTCCAGCACCTGCAGGAGGATATTGAAAACATCAGGGTGCGCCTTTTCGATCTCATCCAAGAGGATGACTGAATAAGGCTTGCGGCGCACCTTCTCGGTAAGCTGTCCACCTTCGTCATAGCCCACATAACCGGGCGGGGAGCCTATCATCCTGGATACGGCGTGTTTCTCCATGTATTCCGACATATCCAGGCGAATCACGGCCTCTTCGGTGCCAAACATGGCCTCGGCCAGAGCCCGCGCCAGTTCAGTCTTGCCGACCCCGGTAGGACCCAGGAAGACAAAAGAGCCAATGGGCCGTTTGGGATTCTTCAGCCCGGCCCGGGAACGGCGCACTGCACGGGATATGGCCTGCACCGCTTCATCCTGACCGATTACCCGCCGGTGCAAAACCTCTTCCAGATTGACCAGACGCTGGCTTTCCTCCTCCGCCAGCTTGCTCACCGGAACTCCGGTCCAGTTGGAGACTATGCTGGCGATCTCTTCTTCACCTACTGAGCCCACGGTGAGATTGCGCTGGTTTACCCATTCCTTGCGTTCATTTTCGATCTCCGCTTTTAAACGCTGCTCTTCATCGCGCATAAAGGCCGCCTTTTCATATTCCTGGGCGTTGATGGCCTCTTCTTTCTCCTTGATAAGCTCCTCCAGCCTGGCTTCCTTGGCCTTCAATTCATCCGGCACGATGTAATTGGTCAGGCGAACCTTGGATGAAGCCTCATCGATAAGGTCGATGGCTTTATCAGGCAGGAAGCGGTCGCTGATGTAGCGCGCTGACAGGCGCACCGCTGCTTCAATGGCTTCATCGCTGATCTTCACCCCGTGATGGGCTTCATAGCGATCGCGCAGGCCTTTGAGTATTTCAATGCTCTCCTCCTGACTGGGCTCATCCACCAAAATCGGCTGAAAACGCCTTTCCAAAGCGGCATCCTTTTCAATGTGCTTGCGATATTCGTCCAGGGTGGTAGCCCCTACGCACTGAAATTCGCCTCGAGCCAGGGAGGGCTTGAGGATGTTGGCGGCATCAATCGCCCCTTCAGCCGCGCCGGCCCCGACGATAGTGTGCAATTCATCGATGAAAATAATGATATCTCCGGCCCCTTTGATCTCGGCAATGATCTTGGTGAGGCGATCCTCGAATTCACCCCGGTACTTGGTGCCGGCGATCATAGAGGACAGATCCAGGGTCACCACCCTTTTGCCGGCCAGGATCTCGGGCACCCGGTTTTCTATGATGCGCTGTGCCAGGCCTTCCACAATAGCGGTTTTGCCTACCCCGGGATCACCGATTAAAACCGGATTGTTCTTGGTGCGGCGGGACAACACCTGTATGACCCGCTCGATTTCCCGGTTGCGGCCAATCACCGGGTCCAGGCGGCCTTCGCTGGCATCCTGGGTCAAGTCCCGGCTGAAGGCATCCAGGGTCGGGGTCTTGCTTTTGCCTTTTCTTTTAACCTGCGGCGGTGCCGGGCTGGGGGGCTGTTCTTTGAAAGCCTGCCCGCCCTGATGATTGGAGGGATTCTCCCCTCCCAGGAGCAAAATCACCTGTTCCCTGACCTCATCGAGCTTCAGTGACATAGATATCAATACCTGCCCGGCTACACCTTCCTCTTCCCGTAATAAGGCCAAAAGCAGATGTTCGGTGCCTACATAATTGACCCCCTGCAGGCGGGCCTCATCGAAGGCCAGATTGAACACCTTTTTGGCCCGCGGGGTGATGGGCAGGTCTCCTGCCTGCGGTTCCCTGGCCGTATTGCTCTCTCCCATTACTTTGGTAACTTCTTCTCTCAGCTTTTCCAAATCCACACCCAGGCTTAACAGGGCTTTGGCCCCTATTCCTTCACCCTCACGCAACAAGCCTAACAGTATATGTTCGGTGCCTATTGCGGGATGGTTCATCTGTTTGGCTTCTTCCTGAGCGTGCAGCACCGCATTACGGGCACGTTGGGTAAATTTCCTGAACATTGTCGCATAACCTCCTTTGCCAGCCTTTAAGGCTTATGATTTATTCCTGAACAAAATCTCTTTGATAACTTCAGCTCTTTTAATATCGCGTTGAAACGCATCCATCTCCTGCCCGGCCCGTTTTTGCAGGTGAGCCGGCCGGATGGCGACGATGAGTTCGTTGATAGCAGAGGCTTGAATGTGGGTTATCAGTCCCAAATCCACTCCCAAACGCAGATCAGACAGAAGGGTCAGGGCTTCGTTGGAACTGATGATGGCCGCATGGCTCAATAACCCATAAGCCCGGCCGATTCTGTCCCGCAGCTGGTATGCCATGCCGCTTTTGAGGCTTTCTCGCACCCTGCGCTCCTGTTCTATGATCTGGCGGGTGACCAGGGTCAGGTTATGACATATTTCCTCTTCACTGAGTCCAAGGGTTACCTGGTTGGATAGCTGATAGAAGTTGCCCAGAACTTGAGTGCCTTCACCATATAAACCCCGCACCGTCATGCCCAGCTGCCCGATATTGTGAAATATCTGGTTGGTTTGCGCCGTCATCGCCATGCCCGGCAAGTGCAGCATTACTGAGGCGCGCATCCCCGTACCTACATTGGTAGGGCAAGCTGTCAAATAACCCCGGTGGGCATCAAAAGCATAGGTTAACACCTTCTCCAATTCGTCATCCAGCTTCTGCACCGCTTGATTGCATTTTTCCAGGTCAAAACCCGGCAATAAACCCTGTATTCTCAGGTGATCCTCTTCATTGATCATGATCGATTGTGACCCGTCCTTATCGACCAAAAGGCCCCGGTAGCTGTCCTTATAGTGGGCGTGCTGAGGACTGATGAGATGCTTTTCCATCAGTATCTGGCGATCCAGATCAGTCAGGTGATCAAAGGTCACCCCCTCCAGGGCTCGCAATGGCTCATATTCGCTCTGCGTACAGGCTTGCTTAATCAGATCTATCACTTCTTTTCCGCTCTGCTCATTCAAGAGGTGCGGAAAAGGAATGGCATCCAGGTTTCGTGCCAGCCTGACCCGGCTGCTGATGACCACATCGGTGTCAGGCCCGGCCGAACTGTCCATCCAAGCGACATGGGTACTGTAGAATAATGACTCCAGGCCCATTTGTCAGTCACCTCTAATCCAGCTTTTTTTCCAATTCTTTCAATGCGTCCCTGATCTCGGCGGCCTTTTCATACTCTTCAGCCATGATCGCCGCCTGCAACTGCTCCTTGAGATCATCCACCTGCCGCTTGATGCGGGTTTTTTCCCCGCTGCGCAGCGGTATTTTGCCGGTATGCTGGCTGTTGCCGTGAATTCTCTTTAAGGCCGACTCCAGTTCATCCTCAAAGGCCTGATAGCATTTGGGGCATCCCAGTTTGCCAGAGTTGCGTATATCCACAAACCTCACCCCGCAATTCTGGCAGGCCAGCTGTGCGGTGGGGCCGGCAAACCCCTTGCCCTGCAGGGCTTGATTACCGCCCAAAAAACCGCCCAACAGGTTGGGCAGGTTAAACTGAAACTGACTGGGATCAAACACCAGAGTCCCTTTCTTGGCCGCGCAAGATGGACACAAGTGCATTTCGCTTTTCTGCCCATTGTACATCTCGGTTACATGGACTGTAGCCAAGTTCTCTTTACACTCGTCGCAATTCATGGTTGATTCCTCCTAGTCGGTCTGCCAGCCGACATATAGGCCAATATCCTTGACCAGCCTGGATAACACCAGCTGTCGCTGTTCCGGGCTGAGCTCGGTAAAGAGCGTGATCAATAGTTGTCGAATCAATCGGGCCTCGGACTCTCCTATATGTCGATCTTCCTTTAAATGAGCAACCAATTCTTGTATGTCGGCTTTCAAGCGGCTGTCTGAGCCGGCATGGGGGGTTACCCGGGTAATCCGCACAAACCCCTTGCCGCCGCGTTTACTCTCGGTTATATAACCGTGCTTGACGGTGAAGCGTGTAGCCAGTACATAAGTTACCTGCGAAGGCACACAGGAAAAAGTCTCCGCCAGCTCAGCCCGCTGAATCTCTATCTGCTGTTGATCACTGCGGTTGATTAACACTTTGATGTATTCTTCTATTCGATCAGTTAGGCTTTTACGCAAGGCTCGGCTCCTTTGACTATCATTGACCTTTATCTATATTTTAATAATACCACGGCAAAAAGTAAACTCAAATCCTGGGGCACATCCCATTATGATCTTATGCCCCTCTAAAAACAAATCGCCCTTATCTGCGGCATGAAACCTCACCTATCCTATTGTTGCCGTTTGCCGGACAAAATAGCACAGACCCGATAAGTTTGGGTTCTATTCAGGCCATCGCCCTCAACTGCTTCCCATTAAAAAACAAAAGGGAATCCTGGCCGGAGGAATCCCCTAAATGAGCTTATTGGTATTTGAAGAATCATTTATTCTTCCCAGTATACCTCAATGCGGTCGCCCGCTTTAATCAGCGTGCTGAAACCGGCTTCATGTCCGTTTACTTTCAACACCAGCCTGCCGGTTGAATGGGGTTTAAGGTCATAAACCTGAAATATATCGCTTAAAATGGCACGGCCGGCTTCGTGGTCCAGGCTGATGTTTGTCCCATCAGTCAGTTCCCGGGTTATCGGAACTGCCTGTCCGTCCATCAGTAGGCCGCTTCCCGGGGTGTTGATGACTATTTCCTCATCATTGACGTATACTCGCAGCTGAGATGCGGGCGTATCCTGGAGCACTTCCTGCAGGGTGGGGCAAAGCGGCAGGAGGCGGTAGCTCACCTCTGCCCCCCAGGGAACCACGTCGTCCAGCCGGGCTGCTTGACTGTTGACCGTCACCTCAACCGGCAGCCATAAGAGTCGCTTTTCCTCATTCTCCAGATAATAGGTGAATAAGCGGGGCTTTAGCCGGTATTGGTCTACCCCGGCTTGCTGCAGAATAAGCTTCAGCAGGTTGGCCGCCTGGTATTCAACTCGAGCCCGGTCGGGTATTTCGTAATCCGGGTTATTAATCTCTTGCCCGTTAACCGTAATCAGCGGCTTGCTGTGCACTTGACGGCCATTCACCGTAAAGCTTCCGGCCTCGAGCGTAATGAGGTCGGCAAGTGTCACCCGGGCATCCTCTCCACTAGAGCCCGGCACGAAATCAATTTGGTCACCATCATTTAAAAGTGTATCCAGGGTGGCTTTTTGCCCATTGACCCGCACCAGCGGTGCTGTTCCCGCTGTACCCGGGAAAACCCGGAGCTGACCGTTTACGGTAATGGACTTGCCCAGGCCGGGCCGCCCATAAATGCTGGCCAGAGACGCACCCGAACTGAGCAGGGCATTGCCTACCGTCATTTCCCCCACATTCCACAGCACCAGATTGGCGTCATTCAATTTAACGGTGATAAAGGGCAAAGGGGGAGAAAGCAAAGAGTGATAAGCGATGCCCAGCGGTGTCACTCCCTGAGGACCCTGCAGATAGGGATTGTCACTGTGAATGGCCTCGAAGCCCCGGGCGGTGCGGATGCCCACCCGGTTAGGGGGCAGTTCCAACTGCTCCGCCAGGGTCGGGAGCAGTAGGGGGGTCAGGCTGCCTCCGCCAATGCATATCACCGCATCGGGTGGTTTTCGGTTCAAACTCAATATTTGCCCGGCAATCTGAGCGCAAATCTCGTTTATCACCGGTCTTAGCACCTCTTGCAGGGCTGCACTTTCCACCCTGAAGGTATTGTTGAGTATGTCGTGCATTTCAATAGTTTGCCCTGAGTTCATTTGCCGCTTGACGGTTTCGGCATGATGGAAGTCCAGCAGGTAATGTGCCGCCAGGGCTTCGGTAAGCTCATCCCCGCCCATCGGGACCATGGCATAAGCGGCGATATGACCGTCTTTCACTATGGCAATATCGGATGTGCCGGCGCCGATATCGACCAGGGCCAAATTTAACAGGCGCATGCCGGGCGGAATGGCTATAGAAAGGGCTGCGATCGGTTCCAGGGTCATGCTCCATAGTTCCAGGCCGGCCTGTTTCATTGCCGAGAACAGGCTGTCTACCACTACCCGGGGCAGAAAGGTGGCTATTACTTCCAATTCCATAAAACCGCCGGTTTGCCCCACCAGGCTCTGTATGTTCTGATCTTCCAGGCGGTAATAGACCACGCTATAGCCAACACAAAAAAACTGCAGAACCCCTGCCGGCTGGGCCTGTTCCTCCTGTAACAGGGCCATGCGGGCCCGCTGTACCGCTTCAATCTCCAGGGCTCGGACTTCATCGCGGCTGATTTCATGCAGCCGGCTGCGTTTGGCCTGGGCTTTGGCGCGCGCGGTTTTCAAAGCCCTTCCTGCTGCGGCCACTGCGGCTGCCTTGAGCGGGATCTGCAATCTCTCCTGCAGTGTGCTGGTTATCCGCCGTATGGCTCCGGCAACCGCTTCGACATCATGGATTTGCCCATCCATCATAGCCCGGGTCTGGTGTTCGATCATCTCGCTATCCAGCACCTCTATGCATTCATCCCGCTTTTGCACAACCAGACCCATGATTTTTCTGGTTCCTATGTCCAGGGCATAAACAGTCTGTGCTTCCACCTCAACCCACCTTATCTGTGCCTTCTTTGCAAGCCTTCCCACAAAATACTGCAAACAAATAAGGGCAGGGTCAGCTGCCGCCTCAAACGGCTGGGCTCTGTAATCAGGCGATACAGCCATTCCAGGTTTAATTTGATGAAAATACCCGGGGCGCGCTTCTTTTGGCCGGCAATTACATCCAGGCTGCCGCCCACCCCGATCCTGATGGGAACCGTTAGTTCTTTAAAGTGCTCCCTTATCCAAAACTCCTGTTTGGGGGCTCCCAGGGCTACGAACAATATCTGCGCTGCAGAGCTGTTAATCTCCTCCACAATCCCCGGGACTTCTTGGGCGGTGAAATACCCGTCATGAAAACCGGCGATTATAAGAGCAGGCCAGCGCCGGCTGAGCTCCTGGGCCGCTTTTTGGGCTACTCCGGGCTTAGCCCCCAACAAATAAATCGGCCACCCCTTTTCGGCGGCTTTTGGGGTCAATCTCTGCATGAGGTCGATTCCGGTTACTCGCTCCGGAACCGAATAACCCAGGTGCCGAGCCCCCCAGACCACCCCGATGCCGTCAGCGGTTACCAGATCGGCCTGATTGATTACGTTTTGCAAAGCCTGATTTTGTCGGGCTTGATAAGCGATCTCGGCATTGAGCGTAATCACGTGCATGGCCTTACCGGAGCGAATACCCCGGGCGATCATCTCCAGGCACTGTTCCATGCTGAGCGGATTCAGTTTGCATCCCAATATATCAACCTGAGTAAGTGACATGCTTCACCACCATTATTTACGGGCCTTTTATTTATTTAGTGAAAATCCACGAATTTTCCTGCTCATGAGATTACGACAAAAATCCCGCCTCAAGGCGGGAATGGCGGGTGAATTCTATTCCCCGGCACCAACTTGCTCGATGGCGGTTGGGCTGATTAATCATCGACTGGTACTGCCATCGATGGTTAAAACTATCCTCACCGCAGCTGGTCCAGTGCGATGATGAGGCTGTTATCGCTATAAACGGCAATAGTTCTTTACTACAACAAGCGTTTTAGCCCTCTTCTTTTGGTCCCCTTCAATACCGACATCTCTTCCAGGGCCTTGCCGGTACCGCGGGCCACACAGGATATAGCATCATCGGCGATATGTACGGGAAGATTGGTTTCGCGGGAAAGCAGTTCATCCAGGCCATCTAAAAGCGAGCCGCCTCCGGTCATCACTATGCCGTTGTTGACTATGTCCGCAGCCAGTTCCGGAGGGGTGATTTCCAGCACCTTTTTTACCCCATCGATAATGGCCTCAATGGGTTCCTGCAAAGCCTTGAAACACCCTTCAGAAGTGATGGTGACATTCTTGGGCAGGCCAGTCAAGAGGTCGCGCCCCCTCACTTCAATAGAGCGGTGCTGGTTCTGCGGGGTGACCAGGGCGGTTCCTACCTTAATCTTGATGTCTTCGGCGGTGCGGTCGCCGATTAACAGGTTGTATTCGCGCCTCACAAAACGGATGATAGCCTCGTCGAATTTATCCCCGCCAACCCTCAGGGAAGTATTGCAGACAATACCGCCCAGCGACAAAACCGCAATATCCGAGGTGCCTCCACCGATATCCACCACCATATTGCCGGTGGCATCGGATATATTGACCCCGGCTCCCAGGGCCGCAGCCAGCGGTTCTTCAACTATGTAGGCCTGCCTGGCCCCTGCTGACAGGGTGGCCTGGCTGGCCGCGCGTTCTTCTACATCAGTGGCGCCTGTGGGTATACATACGATAACCCTCGGTTTGAAAAACAATCTGCGGCCCATAATCTTGCGGATAAAATAGGCCAGCATTTTTTCCGTTGTATCATAATCAGCGATAACTCCTTCTTTCAGTGGCCGGATGGCGACAATATGACCGGGCGTTCTGCCCAACATCCGACGTGCCTCTTCTCCAACGGCAATGATGCGATTGGTATTTTTATCTATGGCTACTACTGATGGCTCGTGGAGAACGATCCCTTTGCCCTTTTTAAAAACCAGTACACTGGCAGTACCCAGGTCAATACCTATATCCTCTCCGGCAAACAGCATGAAAAGCAAGACCCTCCCTGTGGTGTAAACGTTAATATTAACATTTTACCTGTTATCCTGAGGGATTGCTATGTTTTTACACAATCAGTTGCTTATATGCGTGGAGGCGTATTTCTGCCGGGTAGCCTCTCCGCCACGGATGTGCCTTTCGGCCTTGTTCTTGTCCAGAACCTTTTTTACCTGCTCAGCCAGCTGTTCATCAATGCGCGGCAGTCTTTCCGCCACATCCTTATGCACCGTGCTTTTGCTGATGCCGAAGACCTCTGCTGCCTGCCGGACGGTACTGGATGTTTGGAGAATGTACTGCGCTATCTTAACCGCTCGCTTTCTGATATAGTTTTGCATTTCAACCCTCCCGACTAGAGAATTGTTACAGTATATTCACCAGTCCGGAGGTCGAGAACAAAGGACAACCGGGTAAAATACAATCGTATCAGTAATTCAGCGATAAAAGCTCAATGTGCTGATAGTAATGCTGTAAGATTTGTTTATAGCTCTTTTGGGCAGCTGCCATGCCTCCGGCACCATACTGGCACATGCCCAGCCCGTGTCCGTATCCCCGGCTGTTTACCACCAAGTAACCTTCATCCAGGGAGAGGTTCCACCAGGTTGAGGGCAGGCCCAGCCAGCGGCGAAAGGTTTCGGCATAAAGCGATTGCCCGTTTACCTCCAGGCGGGAGACCCGGCCGGCAGGGGTTCGGGAGGTGATCTTGAGGCTGATTTTGTCATCGGGCTTTTCCTTGATGAGGTTTTGTAATTGCTGAGGACTGAACACCTGTTGAGATTCATAATAACGCGATGCCTGACAGTACTGGCATGACACCGATCTCAGATAAGGTATGTCCTTGCCTGTGCTGGCCAGGGCACTTTCCGTTTTACCGCCGCAAGTTGAATGGTACAGGGCATCTATAGGCTGCTGGTCATACACCATGATAATCCCCCGGGTGGCTTGTACGGCTTTTTCTATCTTGGACCACAACTCCCGGTAATTAGCAGGATTTCGCCGGGCAAACTCATCACCGCTGACATAGGCCTGACAGTTGTTGATATCGTCGGTTAAGTGTGCCCCCCGAGGGTAGTCGCGGCCTTCGATTATCTTGCGAACCGCATAGGTGCGCGCGCAAACGGCCTGGGCCTTAAGTGCTTCCAGGCCAAAATCGGCCGGCATTTCCGCTGCTACTGTTCCCACCAGGTATTCTTCCAACCCCAGCTCAATAACCCGGTCTTCTGCCGACAGGTAGAGTGTTATCAGCGGTTCTGACCCTGGCGGGGGTTTTTTCAATGCCCGCATCAGGCCAAGCGAGGCCAAGACTACGGCCAATATCGAAACCGCCACCAAGATCAGTCTTGATCGCTTTTTAAACCCTGGTATTCTCATACTGCATTTATATGGCAGCAAGACGGGAATATGACTTGAGATGGCATTTAAGAGATGATATCACAATGGTCAAATATGATATATGTTTGCGCCCAGGCGGTTTAATTTGTACACTATGTTTTCGTAGCCGCGGTCTATATGCTCACTGTCCTCAATAATGGTTTGACCATGGGCGGTTATGGCAGCTATCAATAAAGCCGCACCGGCGCGCAGATCAGTGGCTTTTACCGTAGCCCCGCTCAACTGCGGTACCCCGCGGATGACCGCAGTCCGGCCTTCCGTTGTGATCTGGGCGCCCATGCGCAGGAGTTGCCCGATATGCATGAAACGGTTTTCAAAAACCGATTCAGTTATAATGCTGCTGCCCCCTGCGGAGCACAAATAAGCCATGAATTGCGCCTGCATATCAGTGGGAAAACCCGGATAAGGCAGGGTTTTGATGTAAACCGGTTTTATCTCCTGCCCGCGCGAAACCTTTATGAAATCGGGGCCTTCTTTAACCTGTGCACCGCTTTCAAGCAACTTGGCAGTGGTAGCCTTTAGATGTTCTGGAATCACGTTATTGATGATCACCTCCCCGCCGCTGGCCGCGGCTGCCACCATATAAGTGCCGGCTTCGATGCGGTCGGGAATCGGGCTGTAAGCTGTGTCCCCCAGGCCAGCCACTCCCTCGATTCTTATAACATTGCTTCCGGCTGAACTGACCCTGCCCCCCATGCTGTTGATAAAAGCGGCCAAATCCACCACTTCCGGTTCAAGAGCGGCATTTTCTATGTAAGTAGTTCCTTGGGCCAGAGCAGCCGCCATCATAATATTTTCCGTTGCTCCTACACTGGGAAAGTCCAGATAAACATAATTTCCTTGAAGCCTGGGGGCAGTAGCCGTAACACATCCTCCGGTAATCTGTATAGCGGCTCCCAGAGCCTCAAAACCCTTAAGGTGCAGATCGACAGGCCGGGTGCCTATCGCGCATCCGCCCGGCAAAAAGGCTTTGGCCTGACCACACCTGGCCAGCAACGGACCCATGAGCAGAAACGAAGCCCTGATCTGCCTGGACAAATCATAATCAGGGAGGATGTTTTGCGGTGTACCCTTTATGGTCAGTATACCCTCAGCATGCTCCACCTCAAGCCCCATCTGCTGTATTAAAGCCATCATGATATGGACATCGCGTATCGCCGGTACCTTTTTAATTACCACCGTGCCGCTGCTCAGCATACTGGCCGCCAGTATCGGCAGTATGGCGTTTTTGGCGGCACTGACCATAACCTGCCCGCTTAAACGGGTTGGTCCCCAAACCATTATTCTCAAGGCATCAACCCCCGATTGGCTGTTAGCATTAATAGTCGGCAAGAATAAACGGGCTGCCGATCATGATTACCGCCTTGCCGTCAGTCTGATGGCGGATGGCGGCCTGAACATTTACCTGGCGATTGCCGACCCATTCCGGGATTACCATGTCACCAAGGACCTGGCTGTATCCTGACAGGCTGATCACCCGTTCATCGATGTAAGCCTCCTTAACCCTGGCATCCAGGCTTTGCATGACGGTGTGCAAGAACTCTTCCTGCTGTTGCTGCTCGGCCGCTTCCGGCAGATATGCCTGGTACAAATAGTAATGGTGCCAGTCCCATCCGTTTATGTTTTCCAGCCAGGACACCCATCTGGCGGGGTCATATTCTGTATCCGTGGTACGGTAAGTAAATATGATTGCGGTGCTGTCATTCTGGTAATCAGCCTCAATTACCACCTTGAGGCGGCTATGGGGTTGCTCGACCTGGCACTCCCGACTGGCCTTCCCTGGCAATGCCTGGCTTTTGACCCCGGCATCGGTTAAACCAAGACTGTTCAGCACAGTGCTGGTAATCCGGTCGAGTTCCTGCTGATCGGCTGCTGAATCTATTTTGGCCCAACTGTTCAGGCTGGATTCGCAGGAAATTGCACCGATTGATGCAAAAGCTAGCGCAATTGGAGAATGCAGCTCTTTTACCTTGCCATTGGAATAGTCGATGCGCTGCTCGCACGCGGCTACACATAAGGCAAAAATCACCACATAGAGCATGATTTTTTTCATCACTTCTCACCCCCTGGCAGTGATGTTTCGTACCATGATTCTTGCCGCCCGGGTCAGCTTTTATTCCGGCAGGCGGTTATAATCACACCGGAATACCAGGGATAATTGTGACGGGGTGGTGAAAACGGCCGGAAAATATGGGCCGGTTTTTACCTCCGACCATGAAGAAATTTCATTTGAAAACAATAAAAGGTTCAGGCCTTAACCCGAACCTCCAATAACTGTAATAGTGGTGCCTGGCACCTTTTATTCACTGATGTAAACATGATAGGACCGCTGCCGGGGACCGTCAAATTCGCAGAAATAAATGCCCTGCCAGGTGCCCAGTACCAGGCGCCCGCGCTCAATCGGTATATACTGCGATGAGCCTATCAAGCTGGCCTTAAGATGAGCCGCGGAATTGCCCTCGCCATGCCTGTCAGCATGGCGATCCCAGGGTACCATTTCCTCCAGCCGCTGCAGTATATCCTGCACAACCGTAGGGTCAGCATTTTCATTGATAGTCACCCCGGCTGTGGTATGGGGGCAATATACCAGGAGCAGTCCTTCTTCAACCCCGGATTTGCGCAGCACTTCCTGAACCTGCCTGGTTATGTCAATCATCTCCGTGTGCCTGCTGGTAGCCAGTTTCATCCGGTAAAGCATATTATCACCTCACAGCCTGAATCGATCGCCGAACCTCAACTCATTCCCCGCTGTTCTCCCCGCCAGGCGAGGATTGATCATACGGATTGATCATACGGACAGAAGGAAGCCTAAAGGCTTCCTTCTGCTTATCGCTTTAAATCCACCCCGAGCGGTCGTCATCATCAGGGTCATCCCACCCTGTTTCGGCTCTGACAACTGCAGAGGGATTTTTCTCCATCAATTCAGCTATATACTCTTCCTGGCGCCTTTTGGCGGCCAAAGCCTTTTCAGCAAACCTGCCCAGCTGATACCAGATTAGAAAAGCAAACCCTACAGTCAACAGCAGTACCAGGATTATTATGGTCAGTAAAGCTTTGTACACCGCGACACCCCTTTTTTCACCAGGCACACTTCAGGGATGAGTCATTGTTCAGTATTTCTCTCTTGAGCCCGCCGCTGCCTTTTACGCTCTCTCATTTCCATACGTTTTCTCTTCATTTCCAGGCCACGAGCCTCCGTCCGGAGCGCAGCCTGCCAGAACAACAGATACAACAGGCCTTTGACCAGGTAATAAATCAATACTATTATGATTAGTATTCTAATCAAATCGCTCATAAAGATACCCTCAAAACTAAACTTATCCCCTTATAATTCTATTTTACACAAATCAAGTCTGTATCTGTTGAATATTAAGATATAAGCCGGAAGGCACTAAATCATGCCTTCCGGCTTCAACCAGTTGCCATTTATATACTGGTATTAGTCAGTGTATGCTCCTGCCGCCTTCAACCGGGCAATAGCCCGCTTGAGGGCCTGTTCTGCGCGGGCGTAATTGATGTTCTCAGCACGTTGCTGCAGCCTTTTTTCCGCACGCTCGCGGGCTGCTTTGGCGCGCAGCACATCAATCTCATGGCCGTGCTCGGCAGTTTCTGCCAGAACCCGGGCTTCATTGTCCAGCACCTCGATAAAGCCGCCACTGACCGCCATCTTATTTTGGCTCCCGGATTCATCCACATAGCGTAAAACCCCTATGTTTAGAGCAGCCACCAGGGGAGCGTGGTTTTTCATAATACCCAGCTCGCCATCAATAGCGGGCACTACCGTAAACGAAACCTGCTTGGATTGAAGCACGCGCTCAGGAGTCACAACCTCGAGCAAGTAGGTGTTGTCTGCCATAGACTAAACCTCCAGTCTCCTAGCTTTTTCCAGCACACCTTCGATACTTCCGACCATCAGGAAGGCCGCCTCGGGCAGGTTGTCATGTCTTCCCTCCAGGACTTCAGCAAAGGAATCAACCGTGTCTTTTACTGGTACATAAATACCGGGCTGACCGGTGAACTGCTCAGCAACGTGGAACGGCTGGGACAGGAATCTCTCCAGTTTTCTGGCCCTAGCCACGATGATCTTGTCCTCGTCGCTCAATTCGTCCATACCCAGTATAGCGATGATATCCTGCAGTTCTTTGTATCTCTGCAGTATCTGCTGAACGCCGCGGGCTGTAAAGTAATGCTTTTCGCCCAGGATCTGGGGGTCAAGTATACGTGAGGTTGAATCCAACGGGTCCACCGCAGGATAAATACCCTTTTCTGCTATGGCCCGGGATAGAACCAGGGTAGCATCCAGGTGGGCGAAGGTTGTCGCCGGCGCGGGGTCGGTCAAGTCGTCTGCAGGCACGTAGACCGCCTGGGCGGAAGTGATTGACCCCTTACGGGTAGTGGTTATACGCTCTTGCAGTATACCCATATCAGTTGCCAGGGTGGGCTGGTAACCGACCGCGGAGGGCATGCGGCCCAACAGAGCGGACACTTCGTTACCGGCCTGGGCGAAACGGAATATATTGTCGATGAATATAAGCACGTCCTGTCCGCCGACATCACGGAAGTACTCGGCTATGGTCAATCCAGTCAGACCGACCCTGAGTCTGGCTCCTGGAGGCTCGTTCATCTGACCGAAGATCAGTGCGCACTTTTCAATAACGCCTGATTCGGTCATTTCACCCCAGAGGTCATTGCCTTCGCGGGTTCTCTCACCAACACCGGTGAACACTGAATATCCGCCGTGCTCATAAGCGATGTTTCTGATCAGTTCCTGAATGATAACGGTTTTACCAACGCCGGCACCGCCGAACAGGCCTATCTTACCGCCTCTGGCATACGGGCAAACCAGGTCGGTAACCTTAATGCCGGTTTCGAGTATGGTTGTAGCCGGAAGCTGATCAACCAGTGCCGGGGGTTTACGATGGATTTCCCAGTAGTCAGCAGCTTCTACCGGTCCACCCTCATCAACCGGCTCTCCCAAAACATTGAGTATTCTGCCCAGACATTTATCCCCTACGGGAACCTTGATAGAAGCCCCGGTGTTTACCGCTCTCATCCCCCGGGAAATACCGTCTGTAGGCTGCAGGGCAACACAGCGCACAGTGTCATTTCCCAACAGCTGCATGGCTTCCATGGTGACGTTTATATCGGCGCTCCCCTTATAATTGGCGTCTTGTTCTGAAGATTTGATAGTAATAGCATTCATCAAGTCGGGGAGTTCTCCAGGCTTAAAGCGAACGTCAACAACAGCGCCTATAACCTGGGTTACCTCTCCATATGTTACATTCGCCATCCTCTATTTTCCTCCTTTTTTGAGAGCTTCGGCGCCGCCGACAATATCCAGTATCTCATCGGTTATGGCAGCCTGTCTGGCCTTATTCATGGCCAGAGTAAGGGTATCAATGATCTCCGCCGCGTTATCCGTGGCGTTACCCATCGCTGTCATTCTGGCGCCATGCTCGCTGGCTTTACTTTCAAGTAATGCGTTGAATATCTGGCTTCCAATATATCTCGGCAACAAGGCCAGGAGAATCTCATCGGCACTGGGTTCATACAGGTAGTCAATTACAATCTCCTTTTCCTCTTCATCCTTTTCGGGAGGAACAATAGGAAGTAATTGGGTAACCGTTGGCACCTGACGGAGAACGTTGACGAATTTGGCGTATACCAGATGCACTTCGTCCAGTTCTTCATTTTCATAGGCATTGATTACATATTGCCCGATTTCTCTGGCATCGGCGTAAGAAATATTATCTCCCAGATTAACGAATTCCGCATCTAATCCGGAACGCTTGCGATAGAAATCCCTGGCTTTCCTGCCTACGGCAATGATACCGTGTTCGACCTTTCTTTCGTCTGCTTCAATAGATGCGTTAGCAGCGCGAATAATATTGGTATTATAGGCCCCGCACAATCCGCGGTCCGCAGTTATCACCACATAGCCGACTTTTTTGACATCTTCCCTTTTGGCCAGTAGAGGATGCTGTACATCAAAGGTGACTGCCGCCAATCTGGCTAAAGTGTCCCGCAAGGTCTCATTATAAGGGCGTGAAGCTTCGGCGGCTTCTTGAGCCCGGCGCAGTTTTGCCGCAGATACCATTTTCATCGCCTTGGTAATCTGCTGGGTGTTTTTAACGCTCCTGATCCTGCGCTTGAATTCTCTTATACCTGCTCCTGCCATTTATTTCACCACCCTAAACTGCAAACGTGGACTTGAATTCATTTATCGCCTTGATCAGCTTCTCTTCTGTCGCCTTGTCAAGCTGGCCGGTGTCGCGAATTGTGGTCAGAATCTCATTGTAATTGCTGTGCACAAACTGCAGGAAATCAGCCTCAAATTCTAACACTCTGTCCTTGGGCAGGTCATCCAGGTATCCATTGACCCCGGTATAGATGGAGACAACCTGTTCCTCCATGGGCATCGGTTTGTACTGACCTTGTTTTAGGATCTCAGTAACCCGCTCGCCGCGGATCAGTCGAGCCAGGGTGGCTTTATCCAGGTCGGAACCGAATTGCGCGAAAGCAGCCAATTCACGGTATTGTGCCAGATCCAAACGCAGCTGGCCGGCGACTGACTTCATGGCTTTGGTCTGGGCCGCACCGCCGACGCGGCTGACTGACAGACCGGCGTTTATAGCCGGGCGCTGACCGGCGTAGAAGAGGTCGGTTTCCAGGTAGATCTGGCCATCGGTGATGGATATAACGTTGGTGGGAATGTAAGCGGAAACGTCGCCTGCCTGAGTTTCAATGATTGGCAGTGCGGTGATTGAACCCCCACCCATCTTCTTATTCAGTTTACAGCCCCTCTCCAACAAACGAGAGTGCAGATAGAAAACGTCACCAGGATATGCCTCACGTCCGGGAGGACGGCGCAGCAACAGGGACATTTCGCGATAAGCTACCGCGTGTTTGGAAAGGTCGTCATAGATGATAAGTACGTCTTTGCCCTGTGTTTCCATGAACTCTTCAGCCATAGCTACACCGGCGTATGGCGCTATATAAAGCATTGGTGCAGGCTCTGCTGCGGTGGCGGCTACTATGATGGTATAATCCATAGCCCCCATCTCCTCGAACTTGGCATAAATACCCGCTATACTGGACTGCTTCTGACCGATAGCCACATATATGCAAATCATGTCTTTTTTCTCTCTCTGGTTGATGATAGCGTCCAGAGCGATAGCAGTCTTACCTACCTGGCGGTCGCCGATGATCAATTCGCGCTGCCCGCGACCGATCGGCACCATGGAGTCTATAGCTTTAAGACCGGTCTGCATCGGAGTGTTAACCGGTTCGCGGGTTACAACCCCGTGGGCCACCTTTTCAATAGGACGGTAGGCATCGGGTTCAATGGGTCCTTTACCGTCAATAGGCTGTCCCAGAGCATTAACTACCCGGCCCAGCATAGCGTTTCCTGCCGGTACCTCCATGATTCTTCCGGTTGCCTTGACTACGTCGCCTTCCTTGATATGTTCATAGTTACCGAGCAACACGGCACCTACGTTATCCTCTTCAAGGTTAAGAACCATACCGACGGTTCCACCCGGGAATTCTAACAACTCGCCAGCCATTGCGCCCTGCAACCCGTAAATACGGGCTATACCGTCACCGACATATATTACAGAGCCCACATTGCTGACCTCGACCTCGGATTGGTAGCGCTCAATCTGCTCTCTTAGAATAGCGCTAATCTCTTCCGGTCTAATACTCATTTATGTGTCACCCCTATCGATTTAGCTTATCTTGGCTTGTTTCATGGCATTTTTTAACATTTCTAGCTTTTTGGCAACTGTAGCGTCAACTATCTGGTCGCCAATTCTGACCTTTATTCCCCCTAATAGACTCGGGTCAACCGAGGGTTTGAGTTGCACCGTTTTTCCGGTTGATGCAGAGAGCTTGGCAGCCAGTTCATTGACATCGCTTTCCGGGATCTCGCGAGCCGAGTACAACTCCGCTTTCAGAATATTCCGCTGTTCATCGGCCATATCCGTGTACTGCTCGACAATTAAGGCAAGATAGGCTTCGCGCCTCTTGTCAAGGATCAGGAATATAAAATTGAGCGTAGTTGGAGATATGTTCCCTGCAAATATCTTTTTTGCGACCTCTTTTTTCTCTTTAGCAGGGATCAGCATATGAGCGAAATATTCTTTTAAGAGTTCGGACTCATCAACGGTACGTACCACCAGTTCCAATTCCTGCTGGTACTCGTCAACTTTTCCAGCCTCCCGGGCAATACTGAAAAAAGCTTCAGCATAGCGCCTAGCGACGCTCTTATTTAACATAATAGATCGCCCGCCTCATTGACAAATTCTTTTACCATGCGCTTGTGGTCGTCTTCGGTGATAGCCCGGCTCAAAACCTTTTCAGCTGCAGCAATGGCCAAAGCAACCGCAGAATCCTTCAACTGTGTCTTGGCCTGCTCGGTAGCGGCGGCGATTTCAGCCTGAGCCTTGCTTTTCAGATTACTGGCCTCTTCCTGCGCCTTGGCTATGATTTCGTTCTTAACATCTTCAGCCGCTTTGGTGGCGCGGGCTACAATTTCCTGTGATTCCTTACGAGACTCCTGCAAATTGGCCTGTGCCTCTTTGCGCATCTGTTCTACTTCGGCTTTAACCTCCTCAGCATGTTTGAGGGAGCCTTCGATGGTTGCTGAACGTTCTTCTAACATGGCGTTGATGGGACCGTAAGCAAATTTATAAAGCAAAGCCAGCAGAATCAGGAAGTTTACCGCTGTCCAGCCGATCACATACCAGTTTCCAAAGGCAGGGGTTGCTCCGGAAGGTGCCGGAACTGGCACTGCCGGTCCTTCACTAGAGGCCATGCAGAAGGTGGCAAATCCCATTACCATAATCATGGCAAAAAGGAGGATTAATGACGTATACCTTCTGTTCCTAATCACGGATGTGTTACCTCCAATCTCTTAGGGCAAATAGTTTTTGGGGCGGTGAAGCCGTACCATTAATTAAATTAAGTGTCGAAGCTCCACCGCCCGCAAATCTGAGTCCACCGTATAATTACTGAATTTTACCAACCAACATAAATGCAATCAGTAGACCGTAAATGGTCAGGGTTTCAATAAAGGCCAGGGTGATGAAGAGCAGAGTTCTTACGTCCCCACCTACCTCAGGTTGGCGTGCAATAGCTTCGAATGCTTTGCCACCGGCGACACCCATACCAATACCACCACCGATACCGGCAATTGATACGGCAAGACCAGCACCTAATGCTAACATTTCCATTACGTTTCCCTCCTTTCGAGCCCTGATGTATTTAACATTTGAGCATTGTTAGTGCCCTTTGCCCGCTGCCGCACTTATGTAACTGGCTGACAGCAGAGTGAAAACCACTGCCTGGATTGCTCCCAGCAGCAGGCTCAAACCCATAATGGCCGTGGGGACTATAAATGGTGCCAGGAATAACAGGAAGGCCAGAACCATTTCTTCCCCAAATATGTTGCCGAAAAGACGGACTGTCAGGGACATCGGATGTGCCAACTCTTCGACAAGGTTCAGTGGCAGCATTAGTGGGCTTGGACTTACGAAGTGGCTGAGATAATGTCCTCCATGTTCGGAGAACCCGGCGATATGAACAGAAAAGAAGGTGATAATAGCTAGGGTCATGGTAACATTCCAGTTGCTGGTTGGCGGCTGAAAACCTTCTACATGAGCTGCGCCCGGTATGAGGCCGCTGTAGTTGCTAATCAGGATAAACAGGAAAAACGAAGTAAGCAAAGGTGCCCACTTCTTAGCCACATGCTCTTCGTCCATCAATTGTGTAAAGAAATCGTAGGTGAACAATATGACAGCTTCAAAGGCGTTTTGTAGGCCAGTAGGAACCACCTGCATCTTCCTGGTAGCCATAAAAGAGATAATACCGATCAAGGCTATTATAGCCCACTCGGTTACCACCAGATGATCAACCGGAATAGGCCCGAGATGGAAAAAGACATCATCCCACATTCCAAATAACATTCTCTATTTCCCCCCTTCCCATCATTAATCTGTCGAGTTTTTGCTAGCCGTTCAAATTGACCCAGCCAGGTTTAAAACCTAAAACTCATGGTAAAATAGCTTGTATGCGACTGTTAGAGGAACACTATTTCTCTCTTGAATTATGTATGATAAATCTCTTTGCTAAGATCAGCCTCTTTAATTCATTCTTCAGGCTGTCCTAGTTCTCTCTATCGGGATATTTCTTCTCAGACTGGTTACGCCTGGAGCGCCCCATCATCTTATCCCACATTACCTTAATGGCAGTTGCAATGCCCAGCAGGGCTCCCAGGGCTACGAACCAGGGTTCGGTGCCAAAGCGCTTATCCAGCCACCATCCGGCAAATAAGCAAATGCCGACCGAAGCTGCTATTGTAGTTGCCAGGTTGACCGCTTCACTCAACCCGCGGACCCATCCAAGCTTGGGTTTATCTGTCATTTGCTTTCCTCTATTGCCTACACAGACGAGCTATCCCTTTTTCCTATTCGTCATAAATAGGCAAATTCCTTTTTCATTTTTAATTAAATCCATATGCTCAAACCAGACGGTTTTAAACCTATCATTCCCTGGATCTGACCACTGCCGCGATTTTGCAAACCAGCTCTCCGATTTGCTTAGTATGCAATTTATTCGCGAAAAATAACACAAAATCCTTCCCGACAGATTATCTTTCTGATTATAAAAAGGCTTCCTTGTTTAGCGGAGCAGGTAGCCTTTATCTTCCATCTTCTGCCAGTGTTCTTGGAGAATGGTGTCGATATTGAGACCAAATTGCTCCTCCATCACAAACATCATGGTCACTGCTGTCTGAGCTACATCTAAAAGCTCTTTGGCAATCTGTTTGACAATGGTTTTTTCGTCGAGATGGACTTGCTCCCCTGACAGCCCCCGGTACTTGCCGATAACCTGCGCCAGTTCCCCGGCTTCTTCCATCAGTTTCAACGCGGTGGATTCAAGGGTCGGTTTGAGTTGATTGAGTTTTGGCAATGATAGCGTTTTGGCATCCATCAATACAAGCCCCTGTTTATTTGTACAGCGGGTATTTGTCACACAATCCGGCTACTATTTCCCGGGCTTCGTCAAGCCGGTTTTCCTGTTCCGGGTTATCAAGGGCCAGGGCTATAGCCCGGGCTATCAGCTTCATGTCTTCCTGCTTCATTCCCCGGCTGGTAACCGCCGGCGTACCTATACGAATACCGCTGGTCACCATCGGTTTTTCCGGGTCAAAGGGGATAGTGTTCTTATTCACGGTTATATTCACTGTTTCCAGTATGTTTTGCGCCTGCTTGCCGGTCAAGCCCTTGGGACGCACATCAACCAGCATCAAATGGTTGTCAGTGCCTCCGGAGACCAGGCGCAAACCCTGCGCGGAAAGCGCAGCAGCCAGAACTGCCGCATTCTGAACAATCTGCTCCTGGTATTGTTTGAAATCATCACTTAAGGCTTCCTTAAAACAAACCGCTTTGGCGGCAATGACATGCATCAAAGGTCCGCCCTGAGTTCCGGGAAATACCGCGCTGTCTATCTTCTGGGCCCACTCTTTTCCGCACAGTATAACCCCGCCGCGCGGGCCGCGCAGGGTTTTGTGCGTTGTAGTGGTGACGAAATGAGCGTAGGGAATGGGAGAAGGGTGTACTCCGGCGGCAACCAGACCGGCTATATGGGCCATGTCCACAAACAGCAAGGCCCCCACTTCATCAGCGATTTCACGGAATTTCGCAAAATCAAGGAAACGCGGGTAGGCACTGGCCCCGGCCACAATCATTTTGGGCTGGCATGCTTTGGCTATATCCCGCACCTGATCATAATCAATGGTCTCGGTTTGCGGGGATACGCCATATTCTACAAAACGAAAATACTTGCCGGATAGATTTACCGGGCTTCCATGGGTCAGATGCCCTCCATGGCTGAGGTTCATCCCCATTACGGTATCGCCGGGTTTCAAGGCCGCAAAATAGACTGCAGTATTGGCCTGTGCTCCGGAATGGGGCTGTACATTGGCGTGTTCACAGCCGAACAGCTTTTTCAGCCTTTCCCGGGCCAGATCCTCAACCACATCCACAAATTCACAGCCCCCGTAATACCTCCTGCCGGGGTAGCCTTCAGCGTATTTGTTGGTCATAACACAGCCCTGAGCCGCCATCACTGCACGTGATACAAAATTCTCGGAGGCTATCAGCTCCAATTTGGTATTCTGCCGGTTTTCCTCCTGTGCTATGGCCTCCGCGACTTCGGGGTCAACCGCTCTAACATACTGTTCGATATAATCCAAGTTAATTAACTCCTCTCTCGGCATTTTCTTTCCAGTGTTTTTAATTTTTCGACCCGGGCCTGATGTCTACCTGCTTGAAAGCTGGTATACAAAAATGTATTTACGATTTCCCGAGCGGTTTCTTTTTCCAACAGGCGCGCCCCGATAGAGACGATATTGGCATCATTGTGCTCACGAGCCAGGCGGGCCATTTCCGGGGTCAGGCAGACCGCGGCCCTTATTCCCGGTATCTTGTTAGCAGCAATAGCGATCCCAATCCCGGTCCCGCAGATCAGTATCCCGGGGCAGTTCAAATCCAGGACTTTTTCCGCTACCAACTCAGCAATGTCCGGGTAATCGACTGCCTGGCTGCTGAACGTACCGCAGTCATGTACCTCAACCTGGCGGGCAGCAAGCATGTCCACCAGATCTGCTTTCAATTCTATTCCCGCGTGGTCGCTGCCGATAACCACCTGCAAATTGCCTCATCTCCCGTATCAATCTTATTTATCAGGCTTCCCTATCAGCTTGTCAGCTATATTGAGCAACAGACGTTTTATTTCATTGGCGCTCTCCACATATTTTACCGCATCCATTCCAAAAGGGTCGAGTATATCCAGACCGTTTTCCCCGGCCATACCTGCCAGGGTATTTATTTTAAGCATGTGTTCGGGATACTTGTCCAGCAAATGCTCGCGCTGCGCCCTGGTCATGGCCAGTATGATGTCGGCTTTTTCTACCAGATCGCGATTTACTGCCTGGGATCGGTGTTCACTGATGTCCAGTCCCTGCAGTTGCATGGCGTAGACTGCTCCAGGTGAGGCCGGCCAGCCGGAAGCTGCTGCCAGACCGGCGGTGACAATGTGGAATTGCTCCAGATCAGCCCCATATTCCCGCAGGATCTGACGCAGCATGGCTGCAGCCATAGGGCTTCTGCAAGTATTGCCGGTGCAAACCAGAAGGATATTCATATATTCATCACCTCTAGAACCACAACAATTTTACAGCCAGTGCAATCAGCACCAGGCCGCCGATCATCTGAGCATAACTGCCCACCAACCTGTTCAACAAGCGGCCTCCCAAAAAACCGCACCAGGTCAACAAACCGGCTATGCTCCCCATAGTCAAAACAGTAACCAACAAGGGCATCTGAAAAGTCCCCAGCCCGAAACCTACGGCCAAAGCATCCATGCTCACTGAAGCGGTCAACAGCCAGATATTGTTGACGCCATTGATTTCAGGCCTTGCCTGCCACCGAGCCGCCTCTTTAAATGAATAGCGCTGCGGTTTAATATCCTTAAAGCCTTTGATAAGAAAATTTACCCCGATATAAATCAGAACCAAGGCACCCAGTCGCTGTGCCCATACCCCCAGGAACCTCCCCACCACGATCCCGGTATACAGGCCAATCAGAGGCATAACTACATGAAACAAGGCTACCAGGCTGGAAAACTTGAGTTCATAACGAGAGGATACCCCTTTTAGGCCCAATCCAAAGGCCAGAGAAAACGCATCCATTCCCAGGACTACTGCAATTATGGCTACGGTGACAAATTGTTCAAGCATGATAACACCATTTTCCTTCAAGCAGATGCTTTACCCGACCCCTGCGGCCCGTTTGATGCGGTCGGCCAGCGAACGGCTCAATCCGGTCAGGTTCTCTGGCAGGGGCGCAAAGATCAATCTCTTCAAGCCCTGGCTTTCAGCCTCGCGCATAATCGCATACAGCCCCCCGCCTTGCCCTTTTAAGTCCAATGTATATGCCTTTATTTTATAAGCCATACCCTCCAGGGGGTTTTGCCCGTAATGAACCAGAGCGGTGTTGTTTGGCTCACAGGCTGGTATAAGCTCCTGTAGCTGTTTTAAATCCTGGCACAACTCGATTTTCAATGACCCGGTCTTAAAAGCCGGTCTGGGTCTGCTGGCAGTAGCGGTTTCGAGGGAAAAACCCAGTACTGCTTCCAGTTCCTCCAGCGGCAGGCCTCCCTGCCGCACCAGCTCAGGCTTTTCCCGGCTTATATCCAGTATGGTTGACTCCAGGCCAAAACCAGTTGATCCTGCATCTAGTATGGCAGCAATCCTGCCATCTAAATCATCCATCACATGTTCAGCCGATACCGGACTGGGCCGCCCGCTGAGATTGGCACTGGGAGCCGCAATAGGCCCGGCTTGCTCAATTAACGCTAATGCTACCGGGTGAGAGGGCATGCGTAATCCCACACTTTTTTTACCGCCCAAAACCACCGCCGGTACACGGGCTGAAGCAGGCAAGATAAAAGCCAGAGGCCCCGGCCAGAATCGATCCATCAACAGCCTGGCCAGGGGTGAAATCTCTGCGGTCAGCCCATAGACCTGCTCGAGATTGCTGACATGAACCAACAGCGGGCTCTGTGGCGGGCGGCCTTTAACCTCAAACACCTTTTTCACCGCTTCGGGATTATAAGCATCAGCTCCCAGACCGTACACTGTTTCTGTGGGGAAAGCCACCAGTTGGCCGCTTTTCAGCAGGGCGGCAGCCTGGGCGATCAGGCCTTGATCCGGCCTTTGGCTATCTATCCGCCAGCGCATGGTCTTCATCATTGCCATACCTCCTGCTGATTATCAGGCGATCGCGTCCAGCCAGGTCAGTCACCAACTGGCTGGTGTCAATTTGCCCGGCCAGGGCCAGAGCTGCCTGACCCTGCCTGGCCCCGATCTCAAACAAAATGTATCCGCCCGGCACCAGGCGCGCAGCTGCTTGCGGCAATAGCCTGCGGTAAAGATCCAGCCCATCCCCGCCCGCCAGCAGGGCCTCTTTAGGTTCATACCGGCGCACCCCTGCATCCAGGGTTTTATACTCATCTGCTGTGATATAAGGTAGATTGGCTGTGATCAGATCGAATTGCTGATCTGGGTCAACCCCGGCAAAAAGGTCGCTCTGGCAGAATTCGATCTGCACCCCATGCCGCTCGGCATTGCGCTTGGCGATCTCAATAGCCGCTCCGGATATGTCTACAGCGGTTACCCTGGCATCGGAATAATAGGCCAGGCTGACTGCGATTGCACCGCTGCCGGTACCCATATCACAGATGCGCCACCGCTTGTTGGCGCACAGGTCCAGGGCCTTTTCCACCAAAAGCTCGGTTTCCGGGCGGGGGATCAAAACCGCCGGGCTGACTTCAAAGCTTAAGGACATAAACTCCTTTATACCGGTTATGTAGGCCACCGGCTCATGCCTGGCCCTTCTCTGTATTAAGCTGCGAAATCGGGCTCTTTCCTGCTGATTGACCGGTTTATCAAAATAAGTATATAAAAATACCCGGTCGGTTTGCAGGGCGTAAGCCAGCAGTATCTCGGCCTCCAGGCGAGCTGCAGCGATGCCCTGATCCTCAAAATACCGGGTAGTCCATGTCAACAATTCCTTTATAGTCCAATCCCGTGCCACTTACTCCACCTGTTTCAAGCGCTCCGCCTGGTCATGGGCGACCAAGGCCTCGATAATCTCCTCTAACTGTCCCTCCAAAATGGCATCCAGCTTGTGTAAAGTCAAGTTGATGCGATGATCGGTCACCCTGCCCTGGGGGAAGTTATAAGTACGTATGCGCTCACTGCGATCACCGCTTCCCACCTGGTTTTTGCGTGTGCCTGCATACTCCGCGTTTTTCTCCGCTTCCAGCATCTCCTTCAACCGGGCTCGCAGGACGCGCAACGCTTTGGCTTTGTTCTTGTGCTGCGATTTCTCATCCTGGCAGGTGACCACCAGGCCGGTAGGGAGGTGAGTAATCCGTACCGCGGACTGGGTGGTGTTGACTGATTGCCCTCCTGGCCCGCTGGAACAATAAACATCCACCCTGATGTCGGCAGGGTCTATGTTTACCTCCACCTCTTCCGCCTCCGGGAGCACAGCTACAGTAGCCGCCGAGGTATGAATCCGGCCTCCCGATTCGGTAGTGGGAACCCTCTGTACGCGGTGCACTCCGGACTCATATTTCAACTTGCTGTAAGCCCCCTGGCCATCAACAACAAAGATCAATTCCTTTATACCGCCGATATCGGTGTAATGAGAATCCATGATATCTATCTTCCAGCCCTGTTCCTCAGCATAGCGGCTGTACATGCGGAAGAGGTCCTGGGCGAACAGAGCCGCCTCGTCCCCGCCGGTTCCGGCGCGGATTTCCATGATGACGCTTTTTTCGTCATTGGGATCGCGGGGCAGGAGCAAAACCTTTAGTGTAGTTTCAAGTTCAGAGCGGGCCGCTTTGAGGTCTTCCAATTCAGTTTCCAGCAGAAGCTGGAATTCCTCATCCTGCTCCTCCTTCAACAGCTCCTGAACCTCCTGCAGCTGTTTGCTGATGGATTTATATTGCCGGTATTTATCCACGATCTCAGCCAGGTTGGCATGGGCTTTGGCCAGCCGCTGATATTTTTGCTGATCAGCAATGGTTTCCGGTTTGCTTAAAAGGTCGGTAAGTTCATTATACTTTTCTTCCAGGTTGTCCAGCTTGGAAAGCACTGCTATCCCTCCTGAATAAAGCTTAGCACAGGGTCATTATCCACTGGCCTGATTGGTCCTGGCCTCGGCCAGCAGGTTGGGGGCATTGTCATCCAGGATGCGCTGTAAGGCCGCAATGGCCACCTCCATTTGGGCATGGTCCGGTTCCCGGGTGGTCAAACGCTGCATCCACAACCCCGGGGCGATTAGCCAATTCAACCAGCCCTTGCCGTAGTATCGCCCGCTCAGCTTTAAGAATTCGTATCCCAGTCCGGCCACTACCGGCAGCACTGCCAGACGAGACCAAATGCGATACCACAGGTCGCCCTCGCCCAAAAGGGCAAAAACCACGATGGATATGATCATGACGATCAACAAAAAAGCGGTCCCACAGCGCGGATGCAGGCAGGGATGCTTTTTTACATTTTCCACGGTAAGCGGCTCACCGGCTTCATAAGCGAAAATGGTCTTGTGTTCAGCCCCGTGATACATAAATACTCGTGCTATGTCAGGCATACGGGCAATGGCGATTACATATAAAAAGAAAAAAGCGATGCGAATGATCCCTTCGACAAGGTTCTGCGTCCAGGGACCGGCTAAAAAGCCCTGTAAATAATGCACGATAGCCGTTGGTAAGACCATAAACAAGAGTATGGCCATGCCAAAGGCCACCACCATGGTAAGCAGAATCTCCCCCCAACTGAGCTCATCCTCTTCCTCGTCCAGGGCCAGATTGGCTGAATAATTCAGCATCTTTATCCCCACCACCAGCGATTCGATCAAGACAAAGGTGCCGCGAATGAAGGGCCACTTGAGAAAGGGAAAGCGTTTGCCCCAGTCGCTGTTGGGCTGCTCATCGACCAGAATGGTGCCGTCGCTTTTTCTTACCGCGATGGAGGTTCTGGCGGGACCGCGCATCATAACGCCTTCGATAACCGCCATACCCCCATAAGGGAACTTTTTTTGCATGTTTTCACCTGGTATCCTTAGAACAGAATCAGAGCCTTATCACGGCTCTGATGTATGCATAGAAAAGAGCAGAAGCCTCCTGCTTCTGCTGCTTGCTTTAGCCTAAACCATACTTCTTTCTGAATTTATCCACTCTGCCGGTAGTATCAACCACCTGGCCTTTTTTCCCAGTGTAAAAAGGATGACATTTGGAGCAGATCTCCACACGAATATTGGCTTTGGTGGAGCCTACTTCGAACTCATTGCCACATGCACACCTGGCAGTGGTTTTCACATACTGGGGATGAATCTTTGCTTTCATGGTTTCACCTCGCTTCAAACTGGCCCCTGAAACAGGCGCCATTATAGCTGCAGTAACGATTATACCAATTCTCCTGGCAAAACACAAGCAGCAACTGAACCGCCGCCCAGCAGGGGAATTGGGCCAGATACATGCGTAACAGCATTGATCCTTACTCATCACCGTCAGGCTGGTCTGGCTGCTCGGACTGATAGCGATAGGTGAAAAACTCCTGCTGGTAAAAGCTGTCATAAGGGGTGATATACTGCTCCTCATCATCAGTGCGGGCCATTTTCTCAAAGTAGACAAACATTTTGGCATCCAGATCATCCATCACATGGACCAGGAAGGCTTCCGGGAAGAGCGGTTTGACCGGGGAGCCAAATTCCAGGTTGCCGTGATGGCTGAGGATGAGGTGTTTAATCATGTTTTCTAACATAGGAGGAAAGTCGTGACCTTCCCCGCGCATCTTTTGAATAGCCTGATCAATCAATCCATAGCCAATAACGATATGCCCCAAAAGCTTACCCTCCAAGGTGTATTCTGGAGTTACTTGCAGTTCGTATTCCTTTATTTTCCCGATGTCATGAAGAATCGCACCAGCAACCAGCACATCCCGGTTGAGCTGCGGATACACTTGGGCTGCTTGCTGACACAGCCTGGCCACCGACAGGGTGTGTTCCAATAAGCCGCCCAGATAATTGTGATGAATGCGTTTGGCAGCCGGGGTGCTGCTGAATACAGTGACAAATTCCGGGGTTAGTATAGTTTGCAGCAAAATGGACAAATGCAGGTCAGAAACAGAATCTACCATCTGCTTCAATTCTGATAGCAGGGTTTCACGTGGAACAGGAGCAGCTATCAGGTATGCTGAAGGATCCTCGTCAAGAATCCTGATGCGTCTGGCAGTGATCTGCGGGCGATTATTATATAGACTGACCTCAGCGTGCATGCCGATTACAACGCCTTTGTGCAATTCTCCCTGTACCCGGCAATCATCCCACACTACCACCTCAAACGAGCCCAAGCTGTCTGCCAGCCTTAGGTTGATAATATTCCGGCCGTTTCTGGTTTTACGCTGATTTTTCTCGGCAACCAGATATTTGCCCCAGAACTGCACTCCTGATGCCAGATTGGCCACCTGTTTGCTTTTATATGGTCCCGGGATGCCCATGCCATAGCCCCCTCACTCTCTATTATCTAATCCCATGGGTATATGACCCCAGTTTTATCCCAGGGGCTTCCCTTTTCAGGGTCTCAATCAGACAGGTTATTCCCAGTCCCTGGCTCTTAAACCCCACCTGCCGGTTTATCACCTCAGGATCAATATTGAGGTTGCGCAGTTGAATCATGTCAACCGGATGCTTCTCCAGAAAAGCCAGCAAAGCCTCGATCTCCTCAGCCTGGTCGGTAAATCCGGGCAGAACCAGGAGATTGAGTGAAACCTGAATGTTCTGATCCAGAGCGGCTTTGATAGAGTTGAATACCTGCCTCAGTTTATAGTTGCGGGGACGGTGGTAGAGATTGTAATGCTCTTCCACCAGGGAGAATATGGTTATCCTGATAGCATCCAGGCCAGCCTGGTATATCTTGCGCAGCTGTTTGTCATTGCCCCCGTGTGAATTGATATTGATAGTGCCACATGGGGTTTGCACCCGTATGGCTTTAATAGCCGCAGCAAGCAAATCGGCATTGAGAGAGGATTCGCCCTCGCAGCCCTGCCCAAAGCTGATTATGGCCCGAGGTGCGTTGGTAAGGTGGTTTACTCCCAGCTCAACAATCTCTTCCACCCCGGGCACGAAATCCAGGCGGTGCTGCGGTGAATCAACCTCACCGTGCTGCTCCGATATGCAGCCCAGGCAATCGGCATTACAAGCCGGGGTGGTAGGAATCCCTGCTTCCCAGCGCTGGTAGAATATATTCTGGGCGGTAAAACAGCCGTACTGCAAAGAGCACCTAGCCAACTGGCGCAGGATGCGATTATCGGGAAATCTCCTCAGCATGCTGTGAATGCGCGAACCCAGCCCTTCAGTATTGTAATAGCGCGGGTGCCAGGAATGATGCCGGTCGCTCTGTACTGCAGCCGCGTAGACCTTATCCTTTTTAAAGCCCACCGCCGTATACCCCAAGAGCGGCATCCCCGGGCCTTTATCCTGAGCTATGCAGGCCGGCAGAAGGGTACGGGTAAACCCCTGCGGGAGCAAAGCGGCTACCACCCCGGCTCTTTTCCCAGGCCGGCAGGGATCGCGGTTTAAGCAGACAGCCTGCTCTCCATCACCCAAACCTACCGGGAAATAGCCCGGTATGGTCACCAGCGACGATCCGGAAGGAAGGGGGATCATTTCGCTCTTATCGGGTATCACCCAGCTGTTCCCGCTGCGCCCCAGCATGATAAGATCAGGATGCTCCATCCATTCCCCGTTTTCATTGCTGTAAATTACACGATACATTTGAAAAGTGTCCTCTCAACAATCAACTAGTAATAGCCTATCTTAAATCTGCCCATAAAAAAAGCCCCCATATGGGGGCCTCAGACCGTCAAAAAAGGCCATGT
>LSQX01366260.1_pt1 | contig 34096 bp, 33 predicted proteins | sample 654561 | NCBI WGS metagenome assembly LSQX01 (sample SAMN04489861, study PRJNA283612) | anaerobic digester metagenome | isolation source: 4 biogas reactors fed with cattle manure at either 37C or 55C with and... | place: Denmark: Kongens Lyngby | collected 2014 | reverse complement strand
GTGAGGGCAGTATTGGGTTCAGTTGTGTGGGTAATCCGCACAGTGTTCTCAGCGGCTTCTTCTACACTCTCGTAGATGCCGGCTGCTACCCCTGCCAATAGGGCGGCACCGAAGGCCGGCCCTTCATCCACATTCAGTGTAGCCACCTCCAGCTGCATGATATCTGCCTGCATCTGACGCCAGAGGGGGCTCTTGGCACCGCCGCCGATGGCCCTCACCTGTTCAACTGGAATTCCCATGCCCCGGATGATCTCCACCGAATCCCGCAGTGCATACACAACTCCCTCCATGACGGATCTGATCATGTGGCCCCGGTTATGTCTGGGGTTGATGCCGAAGAAGACTCCCCGGGCAAAGGCATCGGCATGGGGAGTCCGCTCCCCATTGAGATAGGGGAGGAAGATGAGGCCTTCAGCACCGGGAGGCGTCTGAGCAGCCTGCTGGCTCATCAAGTCATAGGCATCGGTACCCGTCAGGCTTTCCATCTGCTTTTCCATATGGGCGAAATTATCTCTGAACCACTTTAGGGAAAGCCCCGCGGCCATGATGACTCCCATTACATACCACTTGTTGGGAATGGCATGGTTGAAAGTATGGACTTTGCCCTCGGGGTCGGTTTGGGGCTTATCGGTGTGTACCAGGATGACACCTGATGAACCGATACTGGAAAGTACCCGGCCGGCACGGACGATGCCGGCACCGGTGGCTCCACAGGCGTTGTCTGCTCCGCCGCCGGCTACCGGTATCCCTGCCGGAAGCCCCGTTGCCTCCGCCGCTGCCGCGGTGAGGGTGCCGCAAACATCGGTGGCCTCCTTCACCTCCGGCATAATTGCCGGTGAAATGTCCAAAGCATTCAAAACAGCCTCCGACCAGCGGCGGTTGGTTACATCCAGCAGCACTGTACCTGCGGCATCGGACATCTCTGTAAAGATCTCGCCGGTGAGCCGGTAGCGGACGTAATCCTTGGGCAGCAGGACTTTGTCCACCTGCCGGTAGGTTTCCGGCTCATTTTGCTGCAGCCAAACGATCTTGGGAGCTGTAAAACCTTCTAGAGCCGGATTGGAAGTATGGCTGATCAGCTGTTCCCGGCCGCCGGCTTTTTCTGTTATGTAGCGGCACTGCTCAGCTGTGCGCACATCACACCAAAGAATGGCCGGCCGCAAGACATTGCCAGATTTGTCCAGGAAAACTGAGCCGTGCATCTGCCCCGATAAGCCAATGGCCTTTACCTCTGCTGCCTTGGGGCCTAGGTTTTGGGCAACCTGCTTGAGCGTTGCCAGCGTTCCCTGCCACCAGTCCTCTGGATCCTGTTCTGCCCACCCGGCCTTGGGGTGATACAACGGGTATTCCGCTGTGGCCTGGGTGACTATCTCTCCCGTTTCGGAAACGACCAGGGTTTTTACCCCACTGGTACCTACATCAATACCAATCATGTAACCCATAGTTACCCTCCTCAAAAGGCCTGGACTAAAAGCCGCCGCCTGCCTGCTGGCTTCTGCTGGAAGGGCTGCCGCCGGCGGCAGGCAGTCTCTTTCTTGCAGGTGTTTTAGTCCTATACGGGGAATTTTGCCATTGGAAATATTCCACGCAATCGTAAGGAATACCTTTTCATATCCTCTGCTGGAAGGCCTTTGCTTATTTAGCTTCTCCGGGCCGCACCGAGCAGGAAAATCAGGGCAGGTGATGGCAGTGATTGCAACTATTACACTTAACCCATCTATCGACCGGACACTGGAGATCGGCCGGCTGGTGGTGGGCGGCATGAATCGAGTTAAGAGCAAGATTGATCATCCATCGGGCAAGGGCATCAACGTCTCCCGGGACCTGAGCCTGTGGGGCTGCCCCACAGAAGCTGTCACTATGGTGGGCGGGGACAGCGGCCGCTGGCTGGTTGAGTCCCTGAGGGAGCTGGGCATCCCGGTGGATTTTGTGGAAGTTGAAGGCGATACCCGGATTAATATTAAGATCTGGGCTGCTGAGGAGAACTCGTCAACTGAAGTCAATGAACCGGGGCCCACTGTTACGGAAAAGGATCTGCAGGAGCTGCTCGCCATGGTGCAGGCCAAGGCTTCCCAATGGGATTGGGTAGTGATCTCTGGCAGTGCTCCTCCAGGAACGCCTCCGGAATTCTACGCCGAAATCGTTAAGGCGGCCAGGGCCCAGGGTGCCAAGACTGCTCTAGATGCCAGTGGGATGGCCCTGCGGGAAGGCATCAAGGCCTCTCCCGATCTGATTAAGCCCAATGAAACAGAAGTAAGGGACATCTTGGGCTGGGAGCCTCAGGATGAGGCTGGGGCCATTCGTGCCTTAGAAGAACTGAACTCAATGGGGATCGGCTGTGTACTCTTAACTATGGGTAAGACAGGAGGGTTTGCCGGGTGGGACGGCTGTATCTGGCAGGGGATTCCCCCGGAAGTGGAAGCAAAGACATTGGTCGGGTGCGGAGACGCGGCAGCTGCCGGGATGGTTTGGGCCCTTCGGGAAGGAAAGGGCCTACCGGAGGCCTTAGCCTGGGCCATGGCAGCTGGTGCTGCTGCAGCTACCACCTGGGGCACTGAGCCGCCGGCTTGGGAGCTGGTAGAGGATCTGTTCCCTAAGGTCAAGTGCATTAGCCACAAGTAGAAGACCGGATACAGGGAAGGAGGGACGAGGTTGTCTGCTGCCGAGCTGATGGTGATGATGAGGGGCCTTGCCCTTTGGCATAATGTTCCTGATGGGGAACTGGGTGAGATTCTGGATTTGATGGATCAGCTGGAACTCTCCATGGGAGAGCGGCTGGACCTGCAGGGAGAGGCGGGAGCAGCTCTATATATAGTTGCTGAGGGGATCATTAAGCTGGTAGAGGAGAAAAAGGGCTGGGAGACCACCTTGGATATCCTCACTGACGGCAGATGCCTGGAAGAACTGGCCCTGTTTGCGTCGGTTTGGGATGGCCATTTTGCGGCAGCTGTCTATCCCGCCAGGCTCCTGAAACTGGAACGGGCGGTGTTCGCCCAGTACCTCCAATCCCGGCCGGATATTGCTTGGCTGATCATGGAAAACCTGGCAGCTATCGCCGCCCGGAGAAACCCTGTATCTGAGCTGTACCGCCAGCCGCTGGAGACCCGCTTGGCCAGATATCTCTTTGGCCTTTCCCGCCTGCAGGGAGTGATCAGCCCTGGAGGGCTCATCATCGATTTTCCCCTGCAGGTCAGTGACATTCAGCGGGCAATAGGAGCCCGGGAAGGAGACTTGGTAGCAGCCTTAAGGTCTTTGGTAGCTAAGGATGTGCTGGATCTGTCGGAAAAGCTGGTGGTGACTAATCTGGAGCACCTCAGGTCACTGGCAGGGGCGGGGCTGTGAGGGTTGACAATGCTTTCCCCCTTATCTAGAATGAAGGGGAAGGAAATAGAATACATGGTAGAGTAGGTGCTGTGCGTTAAGTGCTCTAGGATGGGAAGTTGCCTGGAGACGAAGGGCTGTGCAGGCCCGCGATGCAGTACCGCGTCCGCTACCACTTCGAAGATTTGGGACCTCCCGGCTTCGGTGTGGTGCGCGCTCACCGAGAAAGGGAGGTTTGCTCGTGCGCGTTGCAACCAGGAAGCTGACTACTTTGGGCCTGTTGGTGGCAGTGAGTATTGTATTAAGCCGGATGGTGCCGGTAATTGTCCCCTTTGCTGGAATTCCAGCCCTGCGCATTGGCTTTGGGCAGGTGCCGGTGATGCTGGCGGGGATCTTGTTCGGTCCCGGTGCCGGCGCTGTAACCGGTGCCCTGGCGGATTTGATCGGCAGCACCTTGTTTCCCATTGGGCCGTATTTCCCCGGCTTTACCCTGAGTTATGCTGTATTCGGCTGTCTGCCGGTGATCATCTGGCGGCAGTTCCCCCGGGACAAGGCAGGGTACTGGACGCTCTTTTTGGCTGTGTTTCTCACTTCTCTGGCAGTGTCGGTCCTCAACACCATCTGGCTGGCGATGCTCTCTCAAAGAGCTGTGTGGGTACTGCTGCCGCCCCGGCTGTTGGCCAGCCTCTTGCAGGTGCCCATCCACACACTGGTCCTGCACTATAGTATCCAGGGCTATGCTGCCTACAGCAGGAGCCTTTCTAAGCAGGGCCTTTAGTACAACTCTTACAAATCTTGGTATGTCAAATAAGAAACCACTGGATGCCGGATCTGCTGATCCGGCATTTCATCTATGCTGTCAAGATGGCAACTGTGCTGTTGAGATGGCGATGCCCTAGCGCAGCCTGCTGCAGGTACATCTGCGCCAATCCAAGCAGCAGAAAACTCAAATATCCTCTTTATCGCATTGACAGACGCATTGCATCTGTCATCTTGCTCATCCCCAAGGCCCATCAACCGTGATCGAGCTCAAGCGGCATCCGCGGCGGCATCTTCCCAGGCAAGCAGGAGGTTGGCACCATCCGGCGAAGAATGAACTTAATGGAAAGGACGTCAAAAACGATATTAATCAGATGTAGTACGAAATCTAGCCAGAAGGGAGAGGTGGCGCTAATAGGCTGCAAATTGCGGCATGTAGCGCCAAATCTATGCACACTTCTGCGAAACAGCCGACAGGTGGTTCCGAGCCGCTGGTCCTGTTGCGGGATGTCCATCGCATCTACCAGACCGGCGGCACAGAGGTCCGCGCCTTAGCTGGAGTAACCATGTCGGTGCCCCAGGGGCAGCTGGTGGTGATCAAGGGCCGTTCCGGTTCCGGCAAGACCACTGCCTTGAATATGATGGGGGGCTTAGATCGGCCCACCCAGGGCCGGGTGTTCTTCAAGGGGACAGAGATCAGCACCTTTACAGAGAAGACGCTGACCCGCTGGCGCCGACAAGAGGTCGGTTTTGTCTTTCAGTCTTTTGGCTTGCTGCCCTACTTGACTGCAGAGGAAAATGTGGAGCTGCCCCTGCGGATCGCAGGTGAGCCCCACAGCAAGCGGCGGGCCCGGGCGCTGGAATGCCTGGAGCTGGTGGGGTTGAAGAAACGGGCTCGGCACCGGATCTTGGAGCTCAGCGGCGGTGAGCAGCAGCGGGTTGCCATCGCCAGGGCGCTGACCATGAACCCCAGCTTGATTCTAGCCGATGAACCTACCGGCGAGTTGGATTTTGCCACCAGCATGAAAGTCATGGAGCTGTTTAGGACTTTAGTCGATGAACATGGAGTCACTGTTTGCCTAGTCAGCCACGATCCCGCCGTTGAAGAGTACGGTGACAAGATCTACGAGCTGGCGGACGGCCGGGTGGTGAAGGAGGAGTAATGATGTTGGGCTCAAAGCGCCAGCTGCTGATCATAATCGGGTTAGTGCTGCTGACTACTGGAGCGGGCTGCAGCCTGCTTCCCTCTGAAGAAGTAGATGCACCGCCGCCGCTTTTGTCGCCGCCGGAAGCCCGGACCATTACATATACGGTGGAGCGGGGATATATCGCCTCTGAGCTCCGGACCCTGGGGCGGGTGGCTGCAGTACGGGAGTCGACACTGTATTTCCGCCGCAGCGGCCGAGTCCGGCAGCTGCTGGTGGAACCCGGTGATGTAGTGGAGGCTGGCCAGGTGCTGGCCAGGCTTGAAACCGGTGATTTGGAACACCGCCTTAAACTGGCCCAGGTGGATCTGGAACTTGCCGAAATGGAGTACCAAAGGGCAAAAAGCCTGCTGGGATTAGAGATCAGCCCCCATGAGATGAAGATGAAGGAACTGGCCAAGCAGAAGACTGTTTTGGAGGTCGAGCGGCTGGAGGACGAACTGGAGGCGTCCACTATTCGGTCACCCTTCGATGGCAGAGTGGTCAGTGTCTATGCCCGGGAACGGGATGCCGTTGAGGCTTACCGGACGGTGGTGAAGGTGGCTGACCCGGTGGAATTGGAGATACAGGTGAGCTTGCCGTATTCCGCAGATGCCAACAAGCTGGTCCGTGGTCAAAAAGTCTTGATCAATGTGGCCGGCGAGACCTGGGTAGATGGGTATATCCATCAGATCGCGGTTTCCGATGAGGGCGGGTCCAGCTTCGACAACCAGCCGGTGATACACATCCGGATGGAAGGCTCCGACGTCAAGCTGGAGTTCGACAGCCTGGTGAGAGTCGTCATCCTGCTGGAAGAGGCGGAGGATGCCTTGTTGGTGCCCAAATCAGTTGTCCGCAACTACATGGGGCGGAAGTTCGTCCGGGTGCTGGAGGGAGATGCTCGCCGGGAAATTGATGTGGTAGCAGGCATCGAAAGTGATACCCATGTGCAAATTCTCAAGGGATTACAAGAAGGCCAGATTGTCATCGGCAGATAAAGAGGTGGCCGCATGCGACTGCTTACTGTACTATGGATCGTTGTCAAACAGATGGTCAGAAACTGGCGTCTGGAACTGGGGCTTCTCTTGGGCCTGATCATGGCAGTGGCCATCGCTTCAGCAGTCCCGATTTACACCAATGGAGCTTTGCAGTATTCTTTCATGCGGGATTGGATGAGAAGCACCACCAGGGGGCGGCTGCCCTTTACGTTGTTTATCATGCACGATCCCGGCATGGATGGTGAAGTTGAGCTCCAAGAGTTCCAGCGGCTCCAAGAGTTCTTGGAGAAGGAAGTCAAGGCCCGCATGGGCGCTCCGGTGCTGTATCAGTCCGAGATTGGGACTGTAGATACCAAGGGCATCCGCCCGGTGGATCCCGATGTCAGTCAAAAGGATCTGTACGGCCATCTCCGCTATATGAGCGGCCTGGAAGAACGGGTTGATGTCATCGAAGGGCGCTGGCCGGCACCCCTGCCCAGGGAGGATGGGGTCCTGGAAGTGATAGTCGATGAGCGGGCTTTGGATAAGAAAGAGCTGCTGGTGGGCAGGCAGTATGTCATGCGCCTGGCAGCCACCAGTGAGTATGACCGGGAAGTCAAGACCATCACCGCTGAAGTTGTAGGGGTTTTTAGGCCTAAGGAGGAGACTGTGGGGTCCCCGGTGTGGCCTTACTTTCCGCCCTTTGAGAACAGCTTTTTCATCAGCAGGGAGTTTCTGGTCGGCCACCTGATGCAGACAGAGGGAGTAGCGGTCTATGAGCTGGTTTGGTATTGGGTGTTTGACCATGATTATGTCTACGTAGACCAGCTGCCCCATCTCATCGAAGAGATGGAGTATATCGAAAACCAGGCCAATCAGATACTGCCGGGCACCAGGCTCTGGCTTTCGCCGCTAACGACCTTCAGGTTCTTCCGGACAAAGGCCTTTTACTTAAGGCTCCTTATGTTTGTCCTCAGTATTCCCATCCTGGGGATGGTGCTTTACTTCATCGTGTTGGCTGCCAGCCTCACCGTAGGGAGGCGGCAGACTGAGATCGCCATGCTCCGCAGCCGGGGGGCAAGCGGCGGCCAGATCCTCTTTTCCTTCTTGATGGAATGGTGCCTCTTGGGGGCTGCTGCCTTTCTGGCGGGCCCCTGGGTGGGGCTTCTGATTTCCAAGATAATGGGTGCCTCTGCGGGTTTCTTGAGTTTTGTGGATCGGACGGCACTGCCCGTCCGGGTGGGCAGAGAAGCCTATCAGTATGCGCTGATTAGCGGGGTAGTGGCGGTGATTGCCTGCCTCTTCCCAGTGATTTCTGCAACCCGGCACAGTATTGTCACCTACAAACAGGAGATGGTCCGCAAGTCCCGGGTACCTGTCTGGCAAAGGTACTACTTGGATATTGCCCTGGGGGGCCTGGTGTATATAGGCTACCGCTCACTGCAGCGCCAAGCGGCCTTGGTGGCAAAGGCAGCAGATCTGGCAGACTCGGAGCTGATCTTGGATCCCGCCTTATTTGTGATCCCGGTGCTCTTCTTGGTAGCTGCGGCTCTGCTGGCGTTGAGGATCTACCCCTGGCTCATGCGGCTGTTGGCTTGGATCACCGACCGCTGGGCGGGAGTCGCCCTCTCCCTGACTACCCTGCATCTGGAGAGAAATCCGGGGCAAGCCAGCCCCTTGATACTCTTGATCATCCTTACGGTGTCCCTGGGGATTTACGGCGCCTCCACTGCCCGCACCCTGGATAGAAACTTCGGTGATCAGCTGCGGTACCGCTACGGCGGTGAGGTAGTCTTGCGGGAGCAGTGGGCGCTGCCGGGATCGGGGAGCATGGGCCCTGGAGGGGCCGGTGGAGACAGCGCCGGCGATCAGCTGGTAGTCTTTGAGCCCCCGTTTTACATTCATAAGGAATTGCCGGGGGTGGAGGCAGCAGCCCGGGTGCAGAAACTGGAGGTGGCAGCCCGCTCCGCCGGCCAGATGCGGGGCAGGGCCCAGCTCATGGCCATTGACCCCTGGGATTTCGGCAGAGTAGCTTGGACCAGGGAAGACTTAAATGAGCACCATATGAATGCCTACTTGAACCTTTTGACACAGCATCACGAAGGTGTGCTGGTCTCCCGGGAACTGGTGGACCGCTACGGTGTGCGGCTGGGAGACTGGGTCAGTGTGTCTTTAGGGAGTCAAGAGATTGACTTTTACGTAATCGGCGTGGTGGATTACTGGCCGACACTCTATCCCGATGAGCAGCCCTTCGGCATCGCCAATCTCAACTACCTGCAAGAAGAATATGTGATTCAGCCCTATGATGTTTGGCTGAAGGTGGATGAGACAGCCCGCCTCAGCGAGATTGTCACTGCCCTGCGGGATCATGGGGTTTGGGTGATCGGTGTCGATGATGTCCGGGGGATGCTGATTGAGGGCCGCCGGGATCCCCAGAGGATGGGATTGTTCGGCATGCTGTCCATCGGCTTTCTCGTCGCCGTTGCCATCAGCTTGATGGGGTTTTTCTTCTACACATTTTTATCCCTGCGTCAGCGGTTCCTCCAGTTCGGTATTTTGCGGGCCATCGGCCTTTCCATAGGGCAGCTGGTGGGAATGCTGTTTATCGAGCAGGTCTTGTCTGTAGGTGCAGCGGTGGCCATGGGCACAGTGCTGGGCGGATGGGCCAGCCGGCTGTTCCTGCCCTTTACCAAGGTCAGTGCCGACCTAACCGGTTCTGTACCGGAGTTTATGATCGTCATCTCCGGCTCTGACCTGGGGAAGATCTATCTGACCTTGGGCGGCATGCTGTTCTTTGGCTTGATTGGGCTGGTAGTCATCCTATCCCGCATGCGGCTCCATCAGGCGGTTAAACTGGGGGAGGAAGTCTAATGGAACCCATCATCACCTGCGATAACCTGGTCAAGATCTATCGAATCGCCGATCTGGAGGTAATGGCCCTCCAGGGGCTGGACCTAAAGATCTACCCCCAGGAGGTTATGGCGATCATTGGAGCCAGCGGCAGCGGCAAATCCACCCTGATCAATATCCTCGGCGGGTTGGATGAACCCACCGCCGGGAGCGCAGTGGTGGCCGGCTGGAATCTGGGCCGCCTTACCCGGAGCCAGCGGCTCGTCTATATGCGGGAGATTGTCGGCTTTGTTTGGCAAAACGTCGCCCGCAACCTGGTTCCCTACTTGACTGCTGAGGAAAACGTCTTGGTGCCTATGATCCTCAATGGCAAGACCGATCGGGCCTGGGCCCGGGAGCTTTTGGAAGCTGTGGGATTGGGCCACCGCATTCACCACCGTCCGTTGGAAATGTCCGGAGGAGAGCAGCAGCGGGTGGCCATCGCCATCGCCCTAGCCAACCGGCCCAAGGTGCTCTTGGCCGATGAACCCACCGGAGCCTTGGATACCCGCTCCAGCCGCCAGGTACTGGAGGTCTTCCACCATGTGAGCCGGGCCTATGGAGTCACAGTGGTGATCGTGACCCACGACCGCAACATGGCCTATGCAGTTGACCGCTTTATTGAGATCCGTGATGGAAAAACCAGTGTGGAAACTGTGCGGCGCCGGCCCTTGAGCGAAGGTGAGCATATCGAAAAAGATGAAGAATCCCACGATGAGTATGTGGTGCTGGATTCCGCGGGCCGCCTGCAGATCCCGCCGGAGTACCGGGAAGCTTTGGGGATTGGGAACCGCCTGCGGGTAGAGGTGGAAGACGGCAAGATCGTCCTCAAAGTCCCTGAAGCCGGCCAAAGCCAGGAAGACAGCCCAGAGGAGGCCGGGGAACAGCAGGACGGGCAGGGTTTTGCCGGTTAGAGGTGAATTATTAGAGGTGAGCTAGTTGCAGTAACTCAAGCACCGGCCATCCTTAAAGGGGGTGGAGGTGCTTTTTTGTTGGTTTACAAGAAATGGCATATGAGAAAGAGGTACCCCTTGGGGGAGTATCTAAACAATATATGGCAGGCAAGCCTGGATTTGCTTTTCCCGCCGCCGGCCCTTTGCACTGTCTGCGGGCGGAAACTGACGCTGGGAGCCCAGCTTAAGCTCTGTCCATGGTGTCTTGAACAGCTGCCCTTGGTGGGCACAAGTCTTTGCCAGCAGTGCGGCCGCCCTGTGGCCGGCGGGCATGGGAACACACTTGAGGATTGCAGTGCCAATTTGCAGACTGCCGCTGCCCGGCAGCCAAAGGCTCTGGCTCTAGATGAGCAAGGCCCGGGGCTCTGCTTTGACTGCAGGCATGTGAAGCACTTTTTTGTAAGAAATCGGGCTGTGGGCATTTACAGCGGGGCCCTCAAGGAACAGATTCAAGAGATGAAGTACCGGTACAATCGGCAGCTGGGCATTGCTTTAGGGCAGGTCATGGCTTTGATGGCCAAGGGGCGGGGATGGATTCCCAGGGAGGCTCATCTCTTGGCTGTACCCCTTCACCCCCAGCGGCTGCAGCAGCGGGGATACAATCAAGCTGAACTTCTAATTCAGGGGATGGAAAGCTTGCTGCCGGCCCCAGTTCTAGAGCCCGGCACCGTGGTCCGCCGGCAGGCGACAGAGGCTTCCAGGAGCCTCAATCCCCGGCAGCGGCGGGCAAATCTCAGGGGTGCCTTTTACGTACCCCGGCCGGGGCGGGTGGCGGACAAGGTGCTGTGTATCGTCGATGATATTTACACCACGGGGGCAACCCTGGACGAACTGGCCCGGACTCTGCTCCAAGCCGGGGCAAGAGCGGTTTATGGATTGACCCTATCCATTGCGGTAGATGATTACGATCTATAGAGATCCTGCCCTTGAGGTGCGAACCCGGCCTTTGAGGGGAGACAATCGGCAGCGGTGGAGAAAGGAGGATGGCAGTGGCGGCTTTGCGGAATTGCGCTAAGTGCGGCAAGTTGTTTACTCCCATAAGCTCATCTATTAAGCTCTGTGTTCAATGTGAAAAGGATGAACAGGATCAGTTTAATCAGGTGAAGGAGTATCTCAAGGAGCATGCTAAAGCTACAGTAATCGAGCTCACCAAGGCGACGGGCGTAGAGCGCAAACAGATTTATGAATGGGTGAAAAGCGGGCGGCTGGATATCGCGTCAGTTTTGGATTTGGGCCTCTCTTGTGAGAGCTGCGGGAAATCCATTAAGAGCGGCAGGTTCTGTATTGAATGTGCAGCCCGCATCGAGAGCGATGCTAGAAAGGTCTTGGCGCAGCAAGATAGGACCAAACCAACGGACTCGGGCTCGAGAAAGGACAGGGCAGGGTTTCACGTGGCGGATTCTATCCGGCGCCGGCGGGGGTATTAAAGGGTCTGTGGATTGATGCCGATAGAATTAGTAGAGTTGAATTGTAAGGTTCCTAGGGCCGGAGGTGAAGAGGCGCCCGGCGAGATTCTCTGTCGGGTGCTGTAATTATGAAAATTAGTCCCCAGCAACTAAAACTGGTTGAGAGCCTGTACCGGGAACAGAAGCAGGCAGCACTCCGGAGGGCCAGCAATGAGGGTGGCAGAGCGCCCATGGATAAAGTCACAATCTCTGAGGAGAGCCAGGAAATCCAGGGTATCCTCAGCGAACTTAAGGCTGTCCCCGAAATCAGGGAGCAGAAAGTGGCTGAGCTGCGGGCTGCTGTCCGCCAGGGGACATACCAGGTGCCTGCCCGGAAGGTAGCTGAGAAATTGTTGGATCAGATTGCAAAAGATGATCTTTTGCGAGGCTGAGGGGAGGCGTTCCTGTGGGGCAGGAAACCAAAAAAGAGGCGGCTGAGAGGGCTGCCGGAGTCTCACTATCCTCTGGTTGGGCCGAAGGATTAATCGGCATCCTGGCTTCAGAGACCGATACAGTGACAGCATTGATGGCTGAGGCAGAGGGCAAGCAGAGGGCTCTGGTGGATGATGATCTTCCGGCTCTAGAGGAGGCCGTTGCCCGGGAGGCTGAGCTGTTGCGGGAGTTTGAGCAGCAGGAAGCTCAGCGGTGGAGCTGTCTAGAGGAGATTGAGAAGAAGCTGGCCGATGCCGGTTTTGTCAAGGACGACGGCACCGCCCTGACATTGCAGGACGTAGCAGATGCCCTGCCCGATGAAGACAGGACCCGCCTTCTTAGCCAGGGAGAGAAGCTGCGGGAAGCGATTTCGCGGGTGCAGGCTGTCAATCTGCTCAATGCCGATCTTTTGCGCCACTCACTAACCCTGACGAACTACTATCTAAGCCTCTTGACAGGAGATACAGGGCAGACTACTTACGGACAGCCGGGAAAAAAGGACCGGCCAAGCTACCAGCAGGGCCGCTTGGATGCCAGGGCATAGGGGGAGAGAGTTATGCGAAGCACTTTTGCAGGGCTGCAGCTGGGCCTGAGGGCTCTGCAGGCCCATCAATTGGCGCTAAATGTCACCGGCCACAATATCGCCAATGCCAATACAGAGGGCTATTCCCGCCAGAGGGTTAACCTAGTTCCCGGCAATCCTTATACAGTACCGGCTTTCAATAAGCCGCTGACACCGGGGCAGATCGGCACCGGTGTACGGGTGGCTGAGGTTATGCGGATGCGGGATGATTTTATAGAGATGCAGCTGCGCCTGGAAAGCCAGACCACCGGCAACTGGCAGGTATTAATGGATGGCTATGAGCAAATCGAGATGATCTTCAATGAGCCCTCGGATACCGGCATCAGCACCATGTTGTCCGATTTTTGGAAAGCCTGGCAGCAGCTGAGCCTCACCCCATCGGATCTGGCCGCCAGGGCGGTAGTCCGCCAATCGGGAGAGCTGCTGGCCGATGCCATCCGCCACACATACACACAGCTGCACCGCTACCGTGAAGAAGTCAACTATGCCATTGGGGTGAAGGTCAACCGAATCAACTATTTGGCCCAGCAGATCGCAGATTTGAATAAACAGATCGTGGCTGTCAGCGTCTCTGGGGACCGCCCCAACGATCTATTAGATGCCCGGGACCTTTTGGTAAAAGAGCTGGCCCAGATCACCAACATCCAGGCAGTAACCGATCACAAGCTGCAGATGCATATCAGCATCTCGGGAAGCTCATTGGTGCAGGGTTCCCATGCCTCCAAGCTGGCTCTAGTAGAAGAGCCCGATGGGTACAAAGTGGTCTGGGAAGCTACCTCCGTCGCTGCAGCCTTCAACGGCGGCGAACTCAAAGGCCTCTTTCAGCTGCGGGATGATATTCTCCTGAATGGATATATGCATGAACTCAACCGCTTGGCTGAGGCCTTGATTAGGGAAGTCAACCAACAGCATCAACAGGGGTATGGATATGTACCCTCTACTGATCCCGATACCGGCCCCGAGTATCCAAGGGGAGTCAACTTTTTTATCGATATTAGCAAGGTTGCCGACGGCAAGTACGCCCAGGATATAAGGCTGTCTGAAGCTATTCTGGGAGAAGACGGCCTGAATTATATCGCTGCCGGGTTGGGAGAAGACGGTGAAGAAGCTCCGGGGAACGGCGAGAATGCCCTGGCCATTGCCAAACTGCTGCAGGAGCACAAAGTAGAAAGCCTCAACGGCAGCATACCCGACTTTTTCTCTTCACTGATTACCAGCCTTGGAGTCGATTCCCAAGAGGCCCAGCGGATGGTGGCCAATCAGACTGTCTTGATGGAGCACCTGCAGAACCGTCAGGAATCGGTTTCGGGAGTAGCGCTGGATGAAGAAATGGGCAACTTAATCCGCTTCCAGCATGCCTATCATGCTGCAGCCCGTCTCATCACAGCCCTTGATGAGAGTTTAGTGACAGTGATCGAGCGGATGGGGCTCGTGGGGAGGTAGTAGACCATGCGGGTAACCAATAAGATGCTAGTTACAAATTCTCTAGCCAACCTGAACCGGGGGCTAGAACGGCTTGAACACCTCAGCAGCCGGATGGCGGCAGGCAAAAAAATCCTGTTTCCCTCCGATGATCCCATCGGCACAGGCAATGTCCTGCGGTTGTACAAGGGCCTGGAGGAGACCAGGCAGTATGTAGCCAACAACGATTACGGCATCGGCATGCTGACTGCCACCGATGGAGCCATTACTGACCTCACTGCCATCCTGCAGCGGGCCAGGGAACTGGCTGTCTACGGCGCCAACGGTACACTGCCGGAGGACTCTCTTTATGCCTTGTCACAGGAGATCAATGAGCTCATCGATCACGCTGTCCAGGTGGCCAACTCCACCTATGCCGGCAGCTACATCTTCGGCGGACAGGAGACGGCACAGCCGCCGTACTCTGCCGTGGAAGACGAAGACGGCATGATCAGCGAAGTGAAATCTATCTTTGATTCCATCAGCGGAGAACCAAAGGGAATCACTGTGGAAGTGGGGCCCGGTTCGCTGCTGGAGATCAGCCTGCCCGGCTCAGTGGTCTTTAAAGATGTCTTTGAGAAGCTGATTGACCTGAGGGATAAGCTGGCTGCTGGCGAAACCGGCCAGATTTCTGATACTTCCATCGGCGACCTGGATAAAGTCATTTCCGAGGTCTTGCGCTATCAAGCTGAAGTCGGGGCTAAGACCAAGCGGCTGGAGACGACCAAGAGCCGCTTAGAAGGACTGGATATCAACCTCCAGACATTGATTTCCAAGACAGAGGATATCGATGTTGCCGAAGCCGTTATGCAGTTTAAGATGCAGGAAAATGCTTACCGGCTGGCACTGGACACTACAGCCAGGATCATACAGCCGACTTTGATGGATTTTCTCAGATAATGCACATGGGGCTGGAGGAGAACAGCCATGCTGCAGCTAAGGATTACTCATTACTTTGGCCGCATCGGCATTAACCACGTGCCTTCACAGCTTGAGATCAGCTGCCCAATGGCAGATATGAAGATTCAGCAAGAGTTGGGTCAGCTGGAGATCAAACGGGAGCCTCCTGCAGTGAAACTCGACCTCAAGGAGGCCTTTGGTGATCTGGGGATGAAAAGGCCGGACCTGTTGGCTGAGGCAGCTAAGTGGGAAGCTGTCCAAAGATTTCACCGGGGATTGGACAGAGTCGTTGCCGAGGGAGACCGGCTTAGCCGGATTGAGCTCGGCGGCCATCCCTTGATCGATATCGTCCGGGAAAATGTCAACCAGCAGAGGGAGCTAAACATCACCGCAGCCCCCAAAGCCCGGCCCCGGGTAGAAGTGGTGGGAGGTGGTTTTTCTTACCAGTACCATCCAGGAGGAGTGCACATTGATGTAGAACCGCAATCGCCGGAGATCAGGTATTATCCCGGCAAGGTAGAGATCTACCTGCTGCAAGAGCCTGGAGTGGATATGGAGGTGGTGGGGGTTAATATCGACGGGTGGGCTTAGGCTTTGAGCTGGAAAGGCAAGTACTATTTGGCAGTATGGCAGCATGAGAGAGGAGGCTGGGGATGATGCTGGTACACACAACCCGGTTTGGAGAATTAGAGGCAGCAGAAAATGAGATTATTACTTTCCCTCAGGGCATACTAGGCTTTGAGGCGGTGAAAGAGTACATCCTCTTGGAAGGTTCTGGATCTTTTAGATTCCTGCAGGCTGTTGGGGAACCAGACCTGACTTTTGTGGTCATCGACCCCCGGGATATTGTCCGGGACTACAAGGCAGAGGTGCCAACACATGAGGTAGAGGAAATTGGGGTCACCCGGCCGGAGGAAGCAGTGATCTTGGCTATCGCCACGGTTCCCGGGGATGTGCGGAAGATGACTGTTAATCTCCAGGCACCCTTGGTGATCAATGCCGTAAACCGCAGGGGCAAGCAGATTGTCCTGGCGGAGCAGGGCTATGCCATGCGGCATCCGGTCTTCGGCACCATGGAGGAGACCGCCTAGGAGCCGAGCAATGGGTTGGGAGCGCCAGGAGGGCCTGGCAGTCCAAGGAGGGACTCACCTTTCATGTTGGTGTTAACCCGCAAGGTAGATGAGAGCATAATTATCGGTGATAATATCAAGATCACTGTGGTGGATATCCGGGGCGATCAGGCAAAGATCGGGATCGAGGCTCCTCGGGAGATTTCTGTTCATCGGGAAGAGGTTTACCTGGAAATCCAGGAGGAAAACCGCAGGGCAGCCATGTCGGCCCAGCAGGTTGACCTAGACCAGCTGTCGGATCTGTTTAAGCAGGCCCGGGAAAAGCGGGAGGAGTAATTTGTCCACGCAGCTTCTTCACTTGCTGCAGACTCCGTGAATGACAATCGATATTGGACCAGGCGGGTACACGGCACCGGGAGTATTGGCTGCCGTTTTTGTTTTTGTCTGCTTGGAATCCTCTATGCCCTTTTAAAGATCTCCTGTAACCCTGCCGATATAAGTAGTAGGCAGAAAAAGCCACTCTACGATGATTCGGCCTCGTGAGGCATCTACTGGGGGTGACGGGATGGCGGTTAGAGGTGTTAGTCCAGTTGGTGGAGCAAATGCAAATTACGCCAGTGAGATTCAGATTGGGAGGCAGCGCAGTTCCTACCGGCCGCAGATAGTTGATGCAGTAGATGGAATTGTGCAGGGTATTGGCACGTCCAGCAAGCCCGGCTCCCAGGTCCCGGATGGTTTAGAAAAAACCATCGCCGACGGCATCGCTCACTTGAATGCGGCAGCAGAAATCTTCAACAAGGGCCTGCATTTTAAGGTCCATGAGGATACAGAGCAGGTGGTTGTGGAGATCGTCAACAAGGACACCGGGGAGGTTATTCGTCAGATTCCACCAGAGTACATGCTGGAGGTTTTGGCCAAGATCGATGCGCTCCTGGGAGTATTCATCGATGAACGTGTTTGATGCAGCTTCTTCCGATAGACGGTGGCAGGTGTTTAACATGACGGAGCTCACTCCCCTCCATAAGGAGATACTCCGTATACTTGAAGAGAAGGATTCGAGCTATGCAAGGCCTGTCAGATCCCAGGAGATCGGAGAGGCCCTTAATGTGAGCCCATCTTACGTACGGGAGATGACCACTATACTCCAAGACAGGGGTTTGGTGAGGGTACGGCGGGGCCGCGGCGGAGGTTATTATATTTCCACCTGTATGGAACTAAAGCGGCTGAGCTCATAAACACGGTGCAGGAGGGGTAATGATGACAGCAATACCAGTAGAGGCATATCAGGCATACCGGACTACGCAGGTCCAAACTTCATCGCCGGCGGAACTTATATTGCTTCTTTACGACGGTGCTATCAAATACTGCAGGCAGGCAGAAGCCCATCTAGACAACGGCGAGCGTGAGCTGGCCCACAATGCTCTGCTTCGCAGCCAGGACATCATCGATGAGCTGGCAGTATCCTTGGATTTTTCGGCAGGGGAGGAAATCGCCCAGGGGTTGTCGCAGCTCTATGATTACATGGGCCAGCGGCTGGTGGAAGCCAACATCCACAAAGACAAAGCACCCATTACAGAAGTTGCGGCAATGCTTCAGGAACTCCGGGAGGCCTGGGCAGAGGCAGCTAGATTGGTACAGCGGCGGGTCAGATAACCTGCTGAGCAAAGCAGGCAGCGAGCATAGAGACTAGACGTCCCATGGATGATGGTGATGCAGATAGAAGAGGCCTACACGGCCTTTTATTTTTGATGGCAGACGAGTTGAAGAGCAGACTGAGCGGTCAGATCGAGGGCAGGCTGAAGACTAATAGGCAGAGGCGATTACATCATAGCCCAAGGCCCGCAGCCGCTTTTGCCAGGTGGAGCGGTGCATGGCTTTGAGGCGCAGCTCTTCACAGGCGAACAGGTGGTGGAGCCTCCCTCTTTCTTCTTTGCCCAGCTGTAGATAGAGATTGAACTCCGGTGTGCTCAAGGTAGCCCTGGTATGCCGGGGAATATCCCACAGGCTCTGCTTGGCACCTTGCGAGCGGAGCCGCCTTTTGGTGAGGTAATCACCTAAAGCACAGTCCCAAGGCAGGATTCCATCATCTACGACAAAGGCTAGAGTCGAGGGATTTCCGTCATCGTCGTAGTCGATTACATAGGCCTCATAGCGCAGCAGATCATCGGTCTGGTCATAATACACCCAGACATGCAGATCTTCTTTATAGGCGACTACTTCTCTCATTTGCCGGAAAGCAACGATGCCCCGGCTGAATCTATCCCTCGCTGCCGACATCAGTACTCCTCCTGTGGTGACCTGCTTGGAGTATACCACGCTGCCTTACTTAGCATACAGGCTCAGTATCACCTTATGCTACGAACAACAAGTTCGTCAGAGGCAGATTGTTTTCCTCTTCATCCATGGGCAAAGGGTTAATGGCAATGGCTGGGGAAGGTTAACGTGAGAAGTTCAATAAACTGAAGCTGGTGATGATCATGATGGTCGAGGAAGCCAAGGAGACAGCCCGCCGGTGGGTGAGGGAGGAAGCTCATCATATCCCCAGGCTCTGGGGGGCATTCCTCCACGGATCCATTAACTGGATGCCGGATGATGCCGGCTTCCCGCCAGATTCAGATCTGGATATCATGCTGGTCCTTGATGATAGTGATCCAGGGCTGAAACTGGGCAAGTTCCGGTATAACGGCCTGCTCTTGGAAGTCTCCCACATGGCCAAAGATGAAATCCAGCCAGCAGAAAAGGCCTTGGGCATGTATCATTTGGCGGGGAGCCTCAGGGCACCCACTATTCTGTATGACCCTTCCGGTGAGCTCAGCAGGATTCAGAAAGAGGTGGCAGAGGGCTTCGCTAGGCGGCGGTGGGTGGAGAAGCGCTGCCGCCACGCTGTGGAGAAAATCCTGCAGGGCTGCCGGCTGGATAGTGCCGCTCCCTTTCCCGATCAAGTCAATGCCTGGCTCTTTCCCACCGGGATCACCACTCATGTGCTCTTAACAGCCGGTTTGAGAAACCCCACTGTCCGGAAAAGATATCTAGCAGTGCGGTCGCTGCTCTCAGAATACGGCCTTTTGGCCTTGTATGAAGAGCTGCTTGAGCTCTTGGGATGTGCCCAATTGACCCGGCTCCAGGTGGAATCCCACCTGGTGGGACTGGCTAAAGCCTTTGATACAGCCAAACAGGTACAGCGCACTCCCTTCTTTTTCAGTTCCGATCTAACTGATGCAGCCCGCCCCATTGTCATTGACGGCAGCCGGAAGCTCATTGAGGAGGGATCCCACCGGGAGGCAGTTTTCTGGATGGCAGCCACCTATGTCCGCTGCCTCAAGGTGTTGGCCTGTGATGGGTCAGCAGCTGAGTACCAGGAGGCTGATGGGGGCTTTCGCCGCTTCCTTGCTGATCTCGGGATTGAGGGCACTGCTGATTTAAAGGCGCGGATAGAGGAGCTAAAGGCAGCTCTGCCTAAAGTCTGGCAGGCGGCAGAGGCAATTATGGATGCCAATCCGGAGATTGAGGATTAGTCTCAAGTATAACCAAATTTTGCCGATAGATATAAGGGAAAGACTGTTTAACTAGCAGGCGATGCGAAGCAGAGGGGAACTACCAGGCAGAGGTGATTGCCCATGGCAGGTATTCAAATAATGGGTTTGAGCTCGGGGATGGATTACAATGCCATTATCGAGCAGATGATTGCCCTGGAGCGGCTTCCCATAACCCGCATGACGGAAAGGAAGGGCGTCTACAGGGCGCAGCAGGATGCCTGGCGGGATATCAACACAAGGCTGTCAGCCCTGGACAACAGATTGACAGATCTCAGGCTATCCTCGACCTTCCACGGCAGGACAGCCAGTTCCAGCAATGCACAGGTGGTTGCGGCGACGGCCGGCACCCAGGCGCTGACCGGCACATACGCGGTGGAAGTGGCTCAGCTGGCCCAAGCCCACCGGGTAGCGTCGGACGGAGAAGTGGGAGAGCTTACGTATAACGGTAATGCGATTATCACCATCATTGTCGGTGACAAAGAAGCAGCGGTCACCATTGCAGAGGGCTCTGATCTATCACAAGTAGTCAAAACCATCAACGGAGCAGATGCCGGCGTCAGGGCCAGCATTATTGCAGGCCGCCTGGTACTGGAAAGCACTGAGACCGGTGAGGGCAGCAAAATCGAGCTGAGAGGCACAGCTGATTTCCTGAACCAGCTGCGGTTGGGCCAGGGAGTCGAAGATGGTGATGGCAGCACCACCATTACCGCTGACAAGATGAATACCATCCAAGATGCTCAAGATGCCATACTCACCATCAACGGCATTTCTTTGACCAGCGCTGCCAATACCATTAAGGATGCCGTCGAGGGTGTGACCTTTACCCTGAACGGTGTAACTGAAGGCGGGCCTGTCCAAATCACCGTGAGTCAGGATCTGGATTCTGCAGTAAGCAAGATCAAGGCCTTTGTGGACCAGTACAACAGCGTGATGAATTTCATCGCTGAGAAAACCAAGGTTACCATGACAGATGGTGGGGATATCAGCTCTACAGGTACCTTGCAGGGTGATGGGACGGCCAACCGGCTGCGGACGGCGTTAAGATACGAAGTCACCCGGGCCATAGGGACGGAATCGGGGTTCAATCAGCTGGCCGTACTGGGCATTACCACCAACAAAGAGGGAGTTCTGCAGATCGATGAAACCAAACTGCGGGAAGCTCTCAGCGAGAATCCAGAGGAAGTGGCAAAGTTCTTCAACGAGAAAGCCACTAATCTCAAGGATTTCATCAAGGGCTACGTTCAATACGGAACCGGGATCCTGGCTGAGAAGCAAGAGTCCATCGGCCGTTTGATGAAGGACATTGACCGGCAGATTGAGCGGCTGGAGGAGCGAGCTGCCAGGAAAGAAGAGAGCCTTGTCCGGCAGTTTACCGCTCTGGAGCAAGTCCTGGCCGACTTCCAGAGCCAGAGTGCCTGGCTGACCCAGCAGATGACTCTCCTCTCCAGTTGGGCGGGAGGCAAAAACAGAAGCAATTAGCGTAATATCTAGAGACAACAATGCAATAGATATGCTGCTGCCCGGAAGCGGTGGATGCTTCCGGGCTTTCTTGTCTGGAGCTCCCGGGGTTGTCTCAACTCCGTCAATTCCTCAGTACGCCAGGATGATCACTTCTCAATGAAGGAATTCGCATGCGTAGATAGAAAATAATGAATAACAGAATAAACAGGAGAATTCGCTTATATCGACGGGCCAGGGGGGATGCATGAGCGTGGATTTGCCGCGCTCTGCTTTTGCCTATCGATGGGCCACTGCTCACCGACCTCGTACGTACCTTCTATACGCCTTCTACATACCTTCAGCTGTGTCAGGGCCTGGACATAAGTCGCTTAGACAAACATACATAGGCAAATAGCCCAACCGTCGACTCCAGACTTCACATGGCTGCTGGGCTGGGTGCAAAGAGTCTCCGGGCTGGGACCTATAGCCGGAAAGTATACCGGAAGGGAGGCGGTAACAAGTACCAGCGTGGTCAAGATGCAGGGTGCCTTAGGCAGCTTGAGTTTGACGAAGGCAGCAACAACGAGATGGAGGGGTAAAATTGAGAACATCCAGATGGCTTAAGCTTGTCGGAATGTGTGGAGCGCTCCTTCTGATGTTTGCCGCCGTCACCAGTGCGGCCGTTCAAGGGGAATTGGAGATTTTCTCGTGGTGGGCTGGAGATGAAGGCCCTGCCTTGGAAGCGCTGATCGCGTTGTATGAGAAGACATATCCGGAGGTCAGTGTGATCAACGCCACCGTTACCGGAGGCGCCGGCGTGCACGCCAAGGCGGTGCTGAAAACGAGAATGCTGGGTGGAGATCCGCCGGATACATTCCAGGTCCATGCCGGCCAGGAGCTGATCGGCACCTGGGTGGTGGCAAACAGGATGGAGGACCTTACGTGGCTCTATGAAGAGGAAGGCTGGATGGAAGCATTCCCCGCAGACCTGCTCGGCCTGCTCAGCACCGAAGAAGGAATCTGGTCGGTACCCGTCAACATCCACCGCTCCAACGTCTTATACTACATTCCAGATAACTTAGCCCAGTGGGGAGTAGATGTTCCCAAGACATGGGATGAGTTCTTTGAAATAGCGCCAAAGCTGGAGGCCCAAGGGATCATCCCGCTATCAGTGGGTGAGAACTGGACTGCTACCCACCTGTGGGAGTGTGTGGCCCTGTCCGCCCTGGGCCCTGAGAAGTATGGCCAGTTATGGGATGGGGAGCTTTCCTGGAGGAGCCCTGAAGTCATCGCAGTATGGGAGCTCTTCGGCAGGATCCTTGAGTACACCAATCCCGATGCTCCTTCCCTGTCCTGGCAGCAGGCCACCGATATGGTTGTCAGTGGCCAGGCAGCCTTTAACATCATGGGTGACTGGGCCTCGGGCTACATGTCGACAACCCTCAAACTGGCACCAGGCACCGGCTATGGATGGGCTGCAGCTCCCGGCACCGAGGGAGTGTTCATCATGCTGTCCGACTCCTTTGGCCTGCCTGTAGGCTGCCGCCATCGGGACAATGCCATAGCCTGGCTGAGAATGCTGGGCAGTCTGGAAGGCCAGGATACCTTCAACCCGCTGAAGGGGTCCATCAGCGCCAGAATCGACTCAGATCTAACGAAGTACGATGTATACCTGCAGAGTGCAGCCAATGACTGGAGAACCAATCGGATTGTAGGCTCTCTAGCCCACGGTGTTGTGGCCAATGAGCGGTTTATGAACGATTTCGCCACAGTCATGGATATCTTCTTGGCAAGTAAGAATGCTGAGGCTGCCTCCAATGCCGCAGAGGCTGTGGCGATCCAGTCGGGAATCGGCAGGTAAGCTGCCCCCAACAGAAGCAGTCTTGGGTGAGGCCCGCTGTCTCTTGACCGCGGGCCTGCCCCGGGGATTCATCGGAAAGGACGGTGAAAGGCATGCAGTCACGACGAGACAATTTGGCGGCAGCCCTGATTATCCTGCCGTCCATAATCCTGCTGGGGATATTTGTCTATGGGTTTATCGCCCAGACCATGAGGGTATCGATGACCGATTGGGGCCAGGAAGCAGCCATGGTACTTGAGCCCAAAGTAAATTACATTGGGCTGGCCAACTACAGTGACCTTTTCACAGGCTTTCTCAACATGCGGTTTAGGCAGGACCTTACCAACATGCTGTTTTTCACACTGCTGTTTGTGGGGCTGTCCCTGCTGGCCGGGCTGCTGCTGGCTGTCCTCATCGACCAGCTGGCCTGGGGCGAGACATTTTTCCGCACAGTCTTCTTGTATCCAATGTCCCTTTCCTTCGTTGTCACCGGCACCATCTGGCGGTGGCTCCTGCAGCCCAGGGGAGGCCTTAACGTCCTGCCCACCTTGGTGGGGCTGCCTGCCGGCAAATTCCTCTGGCTGACCAGCAGGGACCAGACCCTCGCCTTTGACTGGTCCCATATCTTCTATTACCTGTGCCTTGGAGCCCTAATTCTCTTCAGCATAAGCGCCTGCAGTCACTGGGTTCGGGGAGAGGCGGCAGGGCTCCGTGCTAAGCTGGTCATTTGCGCAGTGCTCCTCGGCATACTGGCCAGCGGTGTGTTGACCAGTATAAAGCTCCTCCCATTTCCGGAGCAGCACGGCTTTAACAAGGCTCTGTGGGGAATTGTGCTGGCAGCTGTTTGGCAGATGTCGGGCTATACCATGGCCCTGTATCTGGCGGGGCTCCGCACCATACCAGATGAGCTTCGGGAGGCAGCCAGGGTAGACGGTGCCAGCAAGTTTCAAGTCTACCGGTATGTGGATTTGCCGCTCTTGGGCCCCATCACCGTCAGTGCTGTAGTGATCTTAGGGCACATAGCTCTCAAAATCTTCGACCTGATCTTCGCGATGGCGGGCCCCGATCACTACCCCACATCGGTGCCGGCCATCACCATGTTCCTCAAGACATTCCGGGGCAATGAGCTGGCCGTCGGATCGGCCATTGGGGTGATTCTGCTTATTTTGGTGTCATTATTGATCATTCCCTATCTAATCACTTCCTTCAAGGCAGAGGAGGGATAGAGATGGCCAAATCCCGGGGCGCAGCCAAGGTGTTGGTGCAAGTCCTGGCGGCCCTCCTGGCAGCTGCCTATCTCATCCCGGTGTATATGACATTGGTGACCAGCCTCAAATCACCCCAGGAGATCAACCTAATGACTGCTTGGCAGCCGCCGTCACAAGTTAATTGGGAGAGCTACAGCACTGCCTTTAAGCAGTTCGCTCCGTATATCAAGAACAGCCTCATTCTAGCTGTCTGTGCCACAGCCATCTCCGCTGCCATGGGTTCTCTCAATGGATATGTGCTGAGCAAATACTCCCTTCCCGGCAGGAATGTGATCATGCCGCTGATTGTATTCGGTATGTTTATCCCCTACCAGAGCATCCTGGTGCCCTTGTTTCAATTTATGCAGCGGACGAAGCTGTATGGGGGGCTGCCGGGGCTGATCCTGGTCCATGTAGTCTACGGCCTGCCCATCACCACCCTGCTTTTTAGGAGCTTCTATGAGGAGATTCCCGATGAGCTGTTGGGAGCTGCCAGTATAGACGGAGCCGACTTTTTCGGAGTCTTTCGGTATGTGATCATGCCCCTTTCCGGCCCGCCGTTCTTGGTCGTCTGCATCTGGCAGTTTACCCAGATCTGGAATGAATTTCTCTTTGCTGTCACCTTAACCCGGCCCAGTGCACAGCCCATCACCGTTGCCCTCGCAAACCTAGCAGGCGGTCAGGCAGTCTCCTGGAATCTGCCTATGGCCGGTTCGGTCCTGGCTGCTCTGCCAACGGTGCTCATCTATGTCTTGCTGGGCCGCTACTTCGTCAGAGGACTTCTTGCCGGAGCATTGAAAGGGTAAGGGCAGGGTCTTGCTGCCGGGCAAGGAGATGAATCACTGCCGTGCTTTGGGAGGCAAGCACTCTGAGCACACCCAGAGCGCTGAACGCCCTCTGTATTCATGTTGTTCCAGATTCTATGGCAGACAGCGCAGTCGCAGCGGGTGTCTGGCATATATGGGTATTTACGAATGGGCATGTAGATCTAAGAGTAAGTAAGAGCAAGTATGTGAGGCCTGGGAGATGAAGTACCTCCCAGGCCTTTGCGCGCCGGGGGATGGTCAAGGAATCCCCTCGTCAGTTAATAATCGGCCAGATTAATGCATAAGAAAAATATACATTAACTAACAGGAAAAGTTCAGTCAATGGTCGAATGATCTGCCATACAAACGATTGCACAATGTACAAGCAGGTGGTCAGGTGTGCGGGTTACTCTTGCCGACATAGCAAGAAGCCTGGGGGTTTCTGAGTCAACTGTCTCCAGAGCCCTGAATGATAACCCCAGAGTTAGTCGGCAGACCAGAATGAGAGTAAAAGCCGCTGCCGAAGAAATGGGCTACATCCGGGATGAAATCGCCAAATGCCTGCGGGTGAGGCAGACGGAGGTCTTGGGTTTCATCACCGGGGGTTTCACATCATCATATCCCAATGACATCCTCCAGGGTGTTGAAACCACTGCCTCCCGGATGGGTTACAGCGTCATCGTCGGAACCAGCCGGGCAGATCCCCAGGTAGAAAGGCGGCTGATCACGGCCTTTCTCGGCCGCAAGGTTGACGGCATCGTTGTCAGTCCAGTTGTCAGTGATGAGAATGTGGATCTATACAACTGGCTGCTGGCCAGGGGGTTTCCCATCATTTTTGTGGACCGGCATCTGCCTGAGGTCAAGTGCAGCTACATAACTACTGATAACTACAAAGGGGCACTGCTGGGAGTCCTGCATCTCATCGATCAGGGTTACCGCCGCATCGTCTGCTTGGCAGGAACGGAGGCCCACTGCTTTGAGGTTCAGGAACGGGTGAGGGGGTACACCGATGCGCTGGATCAGCACGGCCTGTCGTACCGATACATACAGGGAGATCAGAGCATCGATGAGTGCCCGACCCACGTATTCTACGGCTACCACTACACTTTGAACTTGCTGAAAAGTGCCGAAATGCCCGATGCCATATTTGCCATCAATGACGAAATCGCTCTCGGAGCCCTGCGGGCTTGTGTCGAGGCTGGCCTGAGGGTGCCGGAAGATATCGGCATCATCGGATTCGATAATGTTATGCTGGATGCTTATCTTCCCATCAGCCTCAGCAGCATCCATCAGCCCAAGTCGGAAATGGGCATTGCAGCAGCCAACTGGGTGATCAGCGCAGCCAAGGGGCCCCACTATGATGTGATCGAACAGCTGCTCACTCCCACATTGGTCGTACGGGAGAGCACACTGCGCAAAGGGCTGAACCAAAGCCGGTGACCCTGGCGGCGGTACAGATTACATGTAGACAATGGAGGATGCAGATGAGAGAACTAAACAGCTACACAGTCAACTACTTGAAAGCTGTACGATGGGAGAAGCCCGACTGGATCCCGGCCCATGTCTCTCTGCTGCCGGCAACCTGGCGGAAATATAGGGAAGGCCTGGAAGCCATCGTTAAAGATCATCCTCGGCTCTTCCCTTGGTATTCCGGCTCCGTTGATTATGACCGCATCGATGCTCCATCTTATAGAGAGGGCACGTATATAGACCACTGGCACTGCGTGTGGGAAAACGTGGAAGAAGGATTGGAAGGCATGGTGGTGGGGCACCCGCTGTCTGAATGGGAAGCCCTGGATAGATTCCAGCCGCCTGTTGTCCCTGCCGATGATGACCCAATCTGGGACCGGTACCGGCGGAATTTCCAGGCCCAAAAAGAGCGGGGCGGCCTGGCCACAGGAGGTATGGAACACGGCTATATCTATATGCGCTTGTACTATTTGCGAGGTTTTGAAAACTTCATGCTGGATGTAGCCACCCGGGACCCCCGCTTGCTTCAGCTCAGGGATATGGTCCTAGAGTATAACCTGGGGATGGTAAAGAAACAGCTGGAGCTGGGTGCTGAACAGATGAGCTTCGGTGATGACCTGGGCATGCAAACCAGCCTGCCCATCAGCCCCGAGGATTGGCGTTTCTACCTCAAACCTGCCTTCCATGCGATTTATGGTGCCTGCAAGGAAGCTGGGGCCATCGTCCGTGTACATACCGACGGCCACATCTTGCCGATTATCGACGATTTAATCGAATGCGGAGTAGATATCTTGAATCCTCAGATCGGGGCCAATGATTTGCATACTCTAGTAAAGCTCTGCAGGGACCGGGTATGCGTGGACTGCCCAGTGGGCTTCCCAGGGGCCATTTCTCGATATCCGGCCTTATGCTGAGCGGGATGGAGTTGTCAGGGATGACTGGTTTGCTTCCCAGTGGGACGGGACGTTCTTCAACGGCCGGCAGTTTGCCCTGCCGGGAGTAACCGATGTCCGTCTCTTCTACTGGAACAAGGACCACTACCGTGAGGCAGGGCTTGACCCCGAAGTGCCCCCTGCAACTTGGGATGAGCTGGAAGCAGTCACTGCCAAGGTGACAAAACGGGACAACAGCGGCAGGATCACTCAGTTCGGCTTCCTACCCTACTATGGAAACACATGGACCTGGCTCTACGGCTGGCTGAACGGTGGAGAGTTCGTTGACGAGACAGGCAGAATCATCACCTGTGATGATCCCCGGATCGTCTACGCGCTGGATTGGATGGTCAATTTCTATAACGAGTACTGCGGCGGAGCCCAGCTGGCTGCTAGCTTCATTGAAGGCTTCCAGGCCGCTGCTCAAGATCCATTCGTTTCTGAGAAGCTGAGCATGGTAGGTAACGGCAACTGGATGCTGTGGAACTTCGCAACATTCCCGGATCTGGACTACGGTGCAGCGCCTATGCCGATTCCCGATACCGGGACTGGCGTAAAGACCACTTGGTCCTGCGGCAGCTACTATGCAATCTCTGCTAACACCAAGCATCCGGAAGAGGCATGGACCTTCATTAAGTGGCTGTCTGGCCCTGAAGGCGCCAAAGCCTATGCCGCTGCTCTATTGAAAGCCCGGACCAGGGAGTGGGAGCGGCAGCAGCTGCCCGGCAGCCCGGTATATGTGCCTGAGCTCTTCAACAGCAAGCTGGCTATGAAGGCTCTGGAAGAGGAATACCTGGGAGCACTTCCTCCCAAAGTACAGGCTGAGTACCAGCTGACCATCGATGCCCTGAGCTGGACCCACAGCTGTACCGAAATGGGCCTGGTAGGCCTGACCTACTGGAATGAGATGCACGCAGCAACCGAAGCTGCCATGTACGGCAAGATGACCGCCAAGGAAGCTTTGGAGCAGTGCCGCATCAGGGTACAGCAGGCGCTGGACGAGGCTTGGGAACTGATTAAGGTGAAATAATCACCGTTCCGGGGCCCTTCCCGGGCCCCGCTCTGTTCAGGAGGTGCAGCAGGTGCGGAACCGATCATTGTTGGCCAGAAGAGAAGCACTGGCATTCTACGGATTTATTAGTCCATGGATCATCGGATTTATCTGTTTCACCGGAGGGCCGATTATCGCCTCCCTTTACTTCAGCCTCACCAATTACACATTGCTGTCAAGTCCCCACTACATAGGGCTTGGCAACTACACTGCACTATTTAATGATCCATTGTTTTCAACTTCCCTGTATAACACCTTCTACTATACGGTGTTCTTTGTGCCACTCGGGATCATCTTTTCGTTTATGCTGGCTCTGCTCCTCAACCAGAAGGTGGGCGGCTTAGCAGCGTACAGGACTGTCTACTATCTGCCGTCCATTGTCCCGGCTGTGGCCAACTCCATTCTGTGGATCTGGCTGCTCAATCCCCAGTGGGGGCTGATTAATACAGTCCTGCGGATGGTAGGTATTGAGGGGCCCGGTTGGCTGACCTCGGAAGTGTGGTCAAAACCGGCGATTATCCTCATGAGCCTGTGGGGCGTGGGGTCTTGGGTAATCATCTTCCTTGCCGGCCTGCAGGGAGTGCCGGAGCAGTATTATGAGGCTGCCGAAGTAGATGGAGCGACGACTTTGGCGAGGTTTTTCCACATCACCCTGCCATTAATGACTCCCACCATCTTCTTTACACTGATTACAGGTATAATCGGAGCGCTGCAGGTCTTTACCCAGGCTTATATCATGACCAACGGGGGGCCGGTCAACTCGACACTGTTCTACTCACTGTACCTTTTCCGCAATGCCTTCAACTATCTCAAGATGGGCTACGCGGCTGCCATGGCCTGGATTCTGTTTGTTATCATCTTAATCCTTACCATCATCCAATTCCGTTTGGCCCAAAGGTGGGTGTTCTATGAATAGGTTCCGTAAAGCTAACCTAGTTAAGATAGGAAAACAGATCCTAAGACACTTAACCCTGATGGCGGTGGGTGCCGTGTTTTTGCTGCCGCTCTTGTGGATGGTGTCCACCTCGCTAAAGACCAACCGGCAGATATTTGTCTACCCGCCCCAGTGGATACCAAACCCGGTGATCTGGCGCAACTACTCAGAGGTATTCTACTATGCACCCTTCCTGCTGTACTTCAGGAACACACTGATCATCGTTACCCTGACCATCCTGGGAACCAGCATATCTTCCTCCCTGGTGGCCTACGGTTTTGCCAGGCTGAACGGCCCCGGCAAGAACATACTGTTCCTGATCATGCTGAGCAGCATGATGCTCCCCTACATGGTGTGGATGGTGCCGCTGTATGTACTGTTTACACGGATCGGCTGGGTGGATACGTTCTATCCATTGACCGTGCCGGCCTTCTTTGGAAATCCCCTTTACATTTTCCTCCTACGCCAGTTTTTCATGGGCATCCCCAGGGACTTGGAGGATGCAGCCAAGATCGACGGCTGCAGTTACCTAAGGATCTACTGGCAGATCATGCTGCCCTTGGTCAAGCCGGCCTTGGCGACGGTGGCGGTGTTTTCGTTCCTGAACGCGTGGAATGACTTCCTAGGGCCGCTGCTCTATTTGCAGAGCCCGGATTCTTACACCATAGCAGTCGGCCTGCAGGTCTTCTTAACGCAGCACGGTGCCGACTGGGCCTTGCTGATGGCTGCCTCCACCATGGCGGTGATTCCGGTGATCATCGTGTTCTTCTTTGCACAGAAGCAGTTTATCCAGGGTATTGTACTAACCGGACTCAAGAGCTAGCCCGTGCAAGCTGCTGAAACCGAGTGAAAGCGGGAAGGGTGGAAGGCATGCTCCCCGGCGATCGAGAACAGAAACTGCTGCGGTTCCTGGCGGCCGTTATCTGCCTGACCATGGGCTGCAGCAGTGCATATGCCCAATGCCCCGGCTGTCCGCCTGAGGGCTCACTGCCCACCAGAATGGTGCTGACTTATTTCTATAGAACAGAAGATCCCGCCCATGAAAGGACCCTGCGCGTGCTGCAGGCCGTTACTGAGAGTTTCCCACATCTAGATTTGGCAGTCCAAGATATGGCCGTCCAGCGGACACAGGATGTGAGAAGGATACTGGACGATGTCTACGGCGTCCCTTCAGAGCTGGCAGGGAACGTACCTGCAGTATTTGTTGCCGACAAAGCCTTTGTGGGGTATCAGCAGATTAGAGAGGGAATCATTGAGATAGCCCTGGCCCCCTGGCGGGAGTCAGCTGGGGTAGTGGGCAAAATGACAGCTTCTTTAAAGAAGCTGAAGCTTTTGGTGATCACCGCTGGTGAGGAAATGCTGCCGGTTCTGGTGACGGCAGCAGGGCTGATCGATGGAGTAAACCCCTGTGCCCTGTCTATGCTGCTGTTTTTGGTAGCATGCCTCGCCATGACTGAACAGAAGCGCCGGGCCATCCTGGTGACGGGCTCCGGTTTTGTTGCCGGCTCTTTCGCGGCATACCTAATGCTGGGGATGGGGCTGCTCCGGATTACCGAGAGTGAGGCATTTGCCAGGGTGTCCGATGTGGTCTATCTCATCTTAGGCATCCTGACCCTGGCCTTTGGGATTGTAAGTATAGTGGATTTTGTGAGAATCAAGACCCGCGGGGCAGGGGAGATGCGGCTAAAGCTTCCCTCTAGGTGGAGAAGGCCCTTGCAGCGGGTAATGAGAACATATGCACAGAGAAATCAGATAGGCTTTCTGGTAGGTTTCTTGCTGGGGATTGCCGGTTCATTGATCGAGTTCCCGTGCACCGGCCAGATCTATCTGCCCACGGTATCCCTCTTGAGGGGCCGGGGTACTTGGCGAGGCGTAAATGGTTATCTTGTATGGTACAACCTCATGTTCGTGATCCCCTTGATTTTGGTTGTTGGAGCCTCGGCCTTTTTCACCCAGTCCCAGCGGGTCGCAAGCTTCTACTCCCGGCATATTAGGATCTTCAAGCTGCTTGCAGGCTGCTTCTTCTTCTGCCTGTCGGCCTACATGTTTGGGCTGCTGGCTTAGGTGCGGCCCGCCTAGGCCCAGCCCCGGGCCCTGCTAGGCATCTAAGTAGGGCACCGGTGGCAGCAGCCGGCTGCGTTCTATTCAGGCTCGCTAAAAAGCTCAGCTGCATACTCACTGGGCGCAATGCCAAATTCCCGCCGAAATGCCCTGCTGAAGGCGTTTACCGAAGAATAGCCGACCAGGGAAGCAATTTCTGCGATGGTCAAGTGATTGAGCTGCAGCAGCTTCTTAGCCTGCTGCATCCGCAGGCTGAGCTGATACTCCTGGGGCGTTAAGCCGTATTCCTCCTTAAAGGACCGGGCCAGGTGGTATTTGCTGAGGCCCACCTGCTTGGAAAGATCGTCTAAGGTTATGTCCTTGTGGAAGTGGGCTTCAATGTGCCACTTCGCCTGGAGAAGAGCGACCTCTGTATCACTCTGTCCATGGATCTGCTCCATATGGGAGATGGTCATCAGGCGGTAAAGCAGCTCCAGGAAATTCGCTTTGCAGAGAAGAGCCTCATTCTCCCGGGGAATGGGCCAGCGCTCGGCAACTTGCCTTGCCAAAAGCTGCAGCAAGCTGCTGTTGGAGCCGGGAGGGATACAGGCAGCGAGGCCGGGGATGGTCTCCATGAGGCTGGGCGGCAGAGAGTTTTGGGTCTCATACAGGTCAAAAAGCAGCCAGATGACGCTCATCCCTTGGCCGGTGGTCATGGAATAGGGCCTGCCGGCGGGCAGGTGGAAGACAGTGCCGGCTTCGCCGGTGTACTCCTGTCCATCAATGCTGGCTGAACACTGGCCGTCGAGGAGCAGCACCAGCCCCTGATGCCGGTTCTGGCCAGTTAATGACCAGCCGGGATAATAGCTGGCTTCATAGGCGCCCCGCACCTGGACATACCAGTTGGCGGGGTATGTTTCGGTAAGGGTTTCACTGTCGGCAAGCAGGGCTACCCTGGAGAGCAGCAGCCGCAGGTACTCCACTGAATCTACCATGGTACACAAGTTAATGGGTTTACCGGTGGGGCTCCAGTAGAGCGCGCCCCTTCCGGGCCCCGGGGAGGTTGCAATATCCAACCTGATTGGGGATGTGTGAACAAGGGGAGGGTGACAGAGCAGCGCCACAGGCAATGGGTCGTGCATGACTATCACTTCATTGGCGGTTGCCCTCAACCACGCATCGGAGAGGGAAAGCAAGAGCCTTGGGCCCCTTTCCTTCCTGGATTGGAGCGGGATCAGCTGCCGCCGCTGGACAGCGCAGCCTAAAGTCACTTCATAGCCCACTGCTGTGATGGGGGCCTTGGACTTGAAGACAGCCGCCACAGCTTCTGGATCGCCGCTGGTGTTCCACTCCGGCAGTGCCTGGCTTGACCAGCCTCCCATGAACACTATTTCCTGGATATTATCCTCCAGGCGGGGGTAGCGCCGCAGCGCAGCAGCAATATTGGTCAGGGGCGCAGTGCCTACCAAGGTGATCTGCCCTGCCTTTTCAATGGCCTCAGCCATAAACTCCGTCACGTCTGCTGCTGCCGCAGGTGCTAGGGGCCCTTGGTAGACATCGCTGGCTAGGTGTTTGTACCAAGTGACGTTCATAGTTCCCGGCGAGTGAGAGCTGGATGCCACGGGGACATCAGTGCGGCCGTAGGCTCCCAGGAGCTGTCTTGTCAGAAGCTCGGCCTTGGGCTCCAAAACTGTTGCCCCCACCAGCTCAAGCTCGGGGGAGCAGGCTGCCAGAGCTAAAGCAAATGACTCATCGACATTGTCGGCAAGGTTTGTGTCCAACAGGACCTTTCGTTTCATCCTCAAGCAGCCTCCCTTTATATCCCACTATATTTTCTCACACCGTGCTATTCAAGCAACAACTGTTAAGTCAACAGCAACCTCAACCAAAGGAAAGAATTGCTGCCAGGAAGAAATCAACGACAAGGGTAAGCCGGAGCAAAGTCAGTGCACCCAACGCATGGGCTGCAGCGCTTGCTCCGCACAGAACCGTACGGAAAGGATGTTAAGACATGGCAGATAAGATCCCTGTACTTTTCGATACCGACATAGGAAGCGACATCGATGACGCCCTCTGCTTAGCTTATCTTCTTCATCAAGAGCGCTGTGACCTTTTGGGTATCACCACTGTCAGCGGTGAACCGGTGAAGCGGGCGATGCTGGCCGATGCAGTGTGCAAGGCTGCAGGCCGCTCAGGTATCCCCATTCACGCCGGGTGTGAGAAACCGCTGCTCATTGACCAGAAACAGCCGCTGGCTCCCCAAGCTGAGATCTTGGGCAGATGGCCCCACAGAGAAGACTTTGAACCCAATTCCGCGGTGCAGTTTCTCCGGGATACCATCCGCAGCCGCCCTGGGGAGATTACCCTTCTGGCAGTAGGGCCTTTGACCAACATCGGTATGCTGTTCCGCTTGGATCCAGAGATCCCCAGCCTGCTCAAAGAACTGGTGCTGATGGGCGGGGCCTTTTCCTTCCCTCTAGAGGATATTCCCATGCCCTTGGAGTGGAACATTATCGTAGATCCCCATGCAGCCAGCATCGTCTTCTCAGCTGAAGATCTGCCTATCACTGCCATTGGGCTGGATGTGACCACCAAGTGTGTCATGCTGGCAGATGAATGCCGCCGTAAGATCCGGGGCGGGGTGTTGGATGTAGTTGCCGACGCGGCAGAAGTCTGGTTCAAGATCCGGCCGGCCATCACCTTCCACGATCCCCTGGCAGCTGTGGCCATGTTCGATCCCGATGTTGTAAGCTATGAGCAGGGCCGGGTGAGAGTAGAGCTTGCCAGTGAAGATCTTAAGGGCATGACGGTATTCACCCCCGATGG
>LSQX01080348.1_pt1 | contig 34110 bp, 29 predicted proteins | sample 654561 | NCBI WGS metagenome assembly LSQX01 (sample SAMN04489861, study PRJNA283612) | anaerobic digester metagenome | isolation source: 4 biogas reactors fed with cattle manure at either 37C or 55C with and... | place: Denmark: Kongens Lyngby | collected 2014 | reverse complement strand
AGTATCTTTATGAACACTCGCCTTAAGTTAATTTTTATTATTAAGCTCTTCTTGTATGGTAAATGCTATTAATCCCATAGAACCTACTGCTCTCTTATAATATTTGATATATGTATAATGGAATATCTGCCTAGCACCTGCAAGACTCCAACGAAGCGAAAACGTATCAAACCCATGATTGATCACGACATCATATTCAATTCCATTATGTATAATCCTTGGACTTCCATCCGAGTTCATTTCAACTGTCATGCCAAGTGTTGTAAGAGGTCTAACTATGGCTCCCATAAGTTCAGGCAAGCTGATGTCTGGTGTTGGAAGGTGAAACTCCATAAAAAATAACCTTCTCATACACACATCTGATATAACAGCCTTTACTACAAACGCTACAGCAAACCCAAAAAACACCCACGCTATTGCTTCTTTAAGTCCAGCATCAATTATTCCAATTATAAAGCCAATTACACCAAAAATAAAATAGATTACATTAACCTTTTCTAGTCCATCATTTAATGGTGCTGCCGATTCTAAGACTATACCATTAATCCTATTCATATTTTTCCTCCCAAATGTTTTATCGGAAATCAACTCCAATTCCTTAAATCAATAATCTACCTTCTAAAAAAGATTCTCTTTAATATTGCAATAGGTATCAATATCCACCCAAATATTACACCTAACACGAGTTTTTGGAAAAACAGCTCACCTAATCTGTGGAAAACGATCTTATTTTCATATACAACTACACCGGCTGCCCAATATCCTAATATGGCATATACAATCACAAGTGGCATATCTTAACCTCCATATACTTTTTTGTTATATTTCTTCTATAATTATACTATTTTGGGTTGTTTTGTCAACGCTAATAGCGTTTTATTATAACGCCTATAGACTGTTGTTGAAGTGACAAGTTACCTTTATTGTAAATGAGGGAGGTAATGTTATGCGTTCATATTCAGACACATTAGGAAACAGAATAAGATACTTAAGAAGTGAAGCTACTTTAAGCCAGGAACAGCTTGCTCTTAAGGCTGGTATTGCCCCATCTTTTCTTGGTGAAATAGAAAGGGGTATTAAAAAGCCTTCTATAGATACAATTGAAAAGATTGCTATTGCTTTAGAAATAAGCTTATCCGAACTTTTCAACTATGATATCAAAAACTCGAAAAGTTCAGACCACATTTATCTTGACAAAATCACTATAGAATTAAAGGACTGCTCTCTGGCTGAGCAAGAAGCATTATACCGAATACTAAAACAAGCTATTGCATTTAAGAATATTAAAGATTAAGGAGAATGAGCCATATCAAATAGCCTTTGATATGACCCATTCTTTTTTGATTTTGATAAATATACCTTTGCTATTATACAACACTTATTAGATTCATTACCCTATCATAATGATAAATTGAATCTGATAGAAAATCTTTATCCTCAACCTGAGTACTATTTATACTAATTACCATTTCCTTAAGCTTATATGGATCCATATCTTTTGCATTGACAACTATGACCTCATGTATACTACTTGGTAATAGATATAATTCATCACTACCAATACGATATGAAAGGTCTTTTAGTTCTTTTGTCTGAAAGGCTGCATATGCTCCATCTAGATTGGATTTGTTTGTTAATATGTACATCTCATTTTGCATTTGATCATTATGAAATATACTCTTTAATATCTCTTCATTGTCATCAGTCTTAACCTCTAGATTTTTTGTATCATCCATAATCATTCGAAGAATGAAATGTGTCATCTCTTCAACTACTACAGGATTCATGATAAGAGTATTATTCTTAGCAATATGCATTAGAGAATCGCTTGTAATATTCCATACATCCATTAGCGGATAATGAACCTTAATTGACATTATCTCGTTATCTTTTCTTAAATGAATATACGGAATAATTGCAAGATCTAATATTCTTTCATGGGGGATGGTCTTTAGTAGTTTGACATTCCTTTGATAGTTAATAAGTTTAACTCTAAGTCTTGGCTTTACCCATTCATAATCCTGTAAATTCTCAACTATCCCAGATAAATTAAGATTTTTCTGTCTAGAAATACTCACAATCTCTTCTGCAATATCTATAACACTCTTACCTGATTGGTACTCCTGGTAATAGTCCTCTAAATATATAGAAGGACAGTATTCTGTGTTTTGATTTCGTATAGATAGCCCTTGCAGCTCTCTATTTATCTTCATTACACAATTTACTGTAACATTATATCTATTCCCTACTAGCTTTTGCACCTCTTCCTTAACTGTAGCTATAAAGTTATTAAAATCCATATTCATCGCTCCTTGTACTCTTTTTTATTCAGTAATATCAGTATATACTCCCTCAATGGGTTCATTTTTAACCTCTGTCATATCAATAGATAATTCTGTCTTGATTGTCTCATCAGAAGTAATTGCTCTTAAAAAGTCCGTTTTTAAGGGGGCATACTTTAATACCTTCTTTATCACTGTTTTCTTTGCCATTTCCTCATAATTGGTTTTCCATGGGCTGTATGATGAAGTAAAACCCTTAGAATATTTTTGTGCATGGGCATCAATATCTGCCTTACTCATGACTTCGAATGCATATCCGTTATTCTCAAGTTTAAACATGGCATACACTAATACCAATTGACCTCTATCATCTAATGATGGCTTATGTATAAGCTTGGAGTTTAGACCTAACTCATATTCAAACTCATCATTCTCATATACACATTGTGCCTGTATTGATTGTACCTGACCATTACGATAGACTAAATCTATCAGCCCTTTAAATCCTATTTGAAACTGACATTCTAACTTTCCTTTATTGTTATAAGGAATTAAGTATGCCTGTCCTAACGGAGTGTTGGGTTCTAATCCTAATTGAGCAGCATTCATTAGAGCAGCAAGAAAACTTATCTGGGTACACTCTGACAGCTTGGGGGTAGTATTTAATGCAGATAGTGCCATTCTGGTAAATCGTTCTGGAGTAATTACAGAAGGTAAGGCTTTCTTAATTTCTGGCTCCAATACCCTTATCATGTCTGCTATACTCATGCTTTTAGTAATCTTGACCTCTTGTTTTTCTGTTTTCTTGGCAAGTTCTTGTTTAACATCTATCATTGTCCTTCCTCCTTATGCAGCCTTAACTGTAAATCGCCTGCTTTGTATTTCTTTTAAATAATTCTGATATATATCCGGTCGCTCATTTTTGATACGGTCAACATCAAGTCTTGACGAAGAAACATTTCTCCAATTAATTTGATAATCACCGCAATAAGCTGTTTCTGCCTCTGCCATAGCAAGTTTTATTTCCTGATCGATTGTGTTTTTATCCTTTTCTAACTTGGATATAAGCTCTGTAATTTCATCTCTTCGCTTAAGCTTATCAGTAAAGCCTTGTAGTATAATACTTTCCTTAATTGCTCTGCCAAAATACTGGTTGATAATATCATCAGCTGCCTTTGAGCCATCAGGATCAGGCATAACTCTTTTCAATACATAACCATTCCAGAAATCAGATTCAATCTTTATAAGGTTTTCAATTATTTCTTCATCCCTATCTATCTTTACATACTTAAAATCCTTTCCGAGAATGACTACAGCAATATACCATGCTTTCGCTCCGGTAACTGCCATGTAATGATGGCATTGAATCTGATAATGGGCAGGCACGTTATTATCTTTCCATTTGTCAGCGTTAAGAATATTAGTAGTCTTACATTCTAATCCAATATTTTCACCTACTATCATTCGATCAACATTAGCAAACATAAAAGGGTATTTATCGTGAACACATATTGCATTTACTCTTCTAACCTTTAAGTTTGTCTCTTCCATAAATCGCTGTGCAACGTAGTTTTCTAAATCTCTCCCTTGACGCATGGCCTCATTGTCATATTCAAGGATTTCTTCACTTATCTTATCTGCATATACTGTCATAGCGGTTGAATAGGGATTTAATCCACATATCGCCCCTGCATCCGAGCCACCTATCCCCATTTTCCGATATTTAATCCATTCATTATGACTAAGATTTATAGTTGATACTAATCGCTTCATAATGCTCCCTCCTTAAAATAGATTGAGTTTCTGATATCCATTCTTCACAAGTCCTCTTTCTTGCATACTGACATAAGAATTATCTTCACCTATTATAATGTGATCTAACAACCAAATGCCAAGTAGTTTTCCTGCCTCATCTATTCTTTTTGTAATATTTATATCTTCTCTGGAAGGTTCAGGAATACCAGATGGATGATTATGAAAGCACAAGATAGAAGTAGCATTATTAAGAATAGAATGCTTAAATAGTTCTCTCATCTGCACTAAACAGGCATTTACTGTACCTACTGCTACAATTTCTAGTGCTACAGGAGCATTTTTAGAATCTAGGGATAAGACGATTAACATTTCACGGTCAGCATACTGATATAAACCCTTTACAATGTCAACACCATCCTGCGGTGTATTAATTCTTCTTGCACCATAAATAGTTTTGCCCTCACGTATTATCTGAGTTTTAATAATACCTATTCTTTTTCTGGCTTCAGGCTTCTTAATCATTTCTATAACTTCCTGATGTTTGTCCATTTCTTACCTCCAAAAACCCCTGTCTAACAAGTATTAGACAGGGGTATGTTATAATTTATGCAATTGACTTTACCATTTCATAAGCCTTATCAATAAGGATGTTTCCGTCTACTGTTTTAGCAAATAAATTCTCCTTATAGCTGCTGGTCTCTCTTAAAGGTTTTGCATGGGTAGCAAAGTCTGAAACAGCATTAACAAACCGGTACCCATTCTTTCCTACATCCTGTAGATCAGGTGCATCAAAATATCTTAATTTAGCATCTTCTCTAAGCTTCTTAATGTTACGCTTCTGAACCGGGGTTGCCGAACTATCATCAAGGGGAATAAGAGTATTAATGAAATCAATTACCTTTGCATCCGTTAACCTAATACGATTTAAATTCTCCAATTCTCTTCCTAGTGCATCCATATATGCTTCTGCCATAAATAAAGTCTGTCTTGCTTCCTCCATCTTATACTGTATATCTCCAGTATGCTTTGCAGACCAAGACCTTGATGCTGTTGCTAATGCAAGGTTAAGAGTGTTTTGACATACTACTCTAATAGGAGTCATAGCAACCCGGATAGCTCCTGTTCCATCATGAGAATTACTAAAGACTAAAAACGGACTAATTCTATCTCCGAGCATTATGTATTCATTTGGAAGCTTAGCTAATAGCCAAGTTTTTCTTCCTGCTTGTAATGATCCAGCTGTTTCATAGCGAATACCCTTACCTAATAATTCATCTGTAAATGCAAATGCCTCGCTGTTTTGTACTACTCTATAGCGGTCAGTTACTATACCAAGTACACTGTTATCGCTATCCCTGATGTTTGCCTTAAATCCATCTACAGAAATACCATCCTCTGTATAGATATCTTTTTGTACTACATTCCAGTCTAACCCAGAAGCAACTAAAGCTTCTCTTGAAGATAAGGCATGACTAACATATGTTCCTAACCCATGCCATGGTTTTTCTCTTGTATAAAACATGGTTTCTACGTTTGCTGACATTTTATAATCCTCCTATTCATTTTCTAAACATAAATCAATTACTACACATACAATTCCAACTAGAGTCAATACACTGATAGCTGCTAAAGGTGTTATTCTCCCTACAGAAGCTTGTTTATCTTTTTTTCGAAGTTCCATATTGCTAGCCTCTAAACCGTCATCAATGTCAAAATAATTGTCTTGTTCCACTTAATTGCCCTCCATTACCTGTTTATGTTTTTTTGCAACTTCTGCTTTTACAATAAAGTAATCATAATCTGTCTAGTCAGGCTTAAAAGTATCGATCTGATAACTCTTAGAACATACTGAATCATTTTAAACACACCTCCCTTTTTCATAAAAAACAGCTTTATCATGATGCTTTCTCTTGATATATTAATTTTTTATAAAGCAAATAAATGAAGGCATCAAATCCCTAATCGCCATGAATTAAGGAGTTGATGCCTTTCTATGCTTAAATAATATATATTCTAAAATCAGTAAAGTACAGAAAAATATAATAAGAACAACAATAAATTAATAAAAAACAAAGGAGGATTTACCATGCTTGAAGAATATCCTGATGTGTTATCAATAAATGAAACGATGGAGATACTGGGTATCTCTCGTAATCTGTTATATAATTTAATTCATACTGGAGCTATTCCTGCTATGAGGATTGGAAAGAAATTATGGAGGATTAATAAACAGGCTTTGATAAAGTATATCGAGGAGAGTTAGAGTATTTGATTTAATCTTCCAATACTACATAGTCGAAAAAAACTAAATCACTAATTACAATATTATAGCATTTTTTTATTAAGTTTTAGTGGATGGACATTGTTTGCCATTATTTAATAGTAATATTTCTATATTAAATTATAAAATTTTTTTAAATAAGTATTGATTATTAATGAACCATATGATACATTATAGCTATACCGAACATACGCTCGTATAGCCTAGGGTTATGCTACCTGTACTTTAATATTGATTTGAATTATATCATATATTTACCTTTTATATTTAACATCTAGTCTATAATGTGATATAGTATATAATGAGATAATTTATTTATATGCAGGAGTTGCAAATTTTCTTAATTAATGTTACAATATATAAAAAGGAGGTTGTCTGATGAGTAAATATAAAGTCATCTCTCTATTTTCAGGAGCTGGCGGATTGGATTTAGGCTTTATAAATTCAGATTTCGAGATTATATGGGCAAATGACTTCCTCGAAGATGCAGTAAATACATATAAGAAAAATATTGGTAACCATATAATCTATGGGGACATAACAAAGATTCCAAATAGCGAGATTCCAAATAATGCCGATATTGTCATCGGCGGTTTTCCCTGCCAGGGTTTTTCTGTCGCTAATAACAAGAGATCTATGGAGGATAAAAGAAACTTTTTATATAAGGAAATGCTAAGAATTATTGACGATAAGAGGCCAAAGTTTTTTTTAGCAGAGAATGTTAAGGGCATAATGTCAATGGATGGCGGTAAAGTTATAGATATGATAAAGAATGACTTTATTAAAATAGGATATAAAGTTGATGCTCAAGTTCTAAACGCTGCAGAATTTGGAGTACCACAAGCCAGAGAAAGAATTGTAATAATCGGAAATAATTTAGGTATAGAAAATCCTTACCCTAAGAAAACTCATTATATAAGCGAATCCACAAAAGAAGATGGTACACTACCAGCTATAACAACAGAGCAAGCAATTGGGTTCTTAAGTAATATAAAATTGAGCAAAAAGCCGATAGAAATAAGTAATGACGAAATTGCAAAGCATATTGTTAAAACTAATATAAATAATAAGGAATATTATTTAGATATGCTTGGTATAGATAAAAATAATGAAAAGCAAATTGTTTATAATCATATTGCTGCAACCAATGTTGAAGATAAGTTCTGGGGAAGGAAATATGAGGTTAATCAACACGACATATGTGATTACTTAAAGTATTGGAGAGATAAGGCTGGATGGACTACAAAAGCAGTAGATAATCATTTCGGTTACGCTTATACAGCCGGGCATTGGTTTAGAAAGGACAATAAATCCGGAAGTATTCCAAAGCCTGATGATTGGTGGGAACTTAAAAAAATTCTTGGTTTCGATGATAAATATGATAAAGAAGTTACAACATTTGTTGAGAAGGAAATTAAGTTTGAGCAATCATTGAGAATAACAAACTGGGATAGACCTAGTGATACAATTACTGCTACAAGCCCTGAAATACACATAAATAAAAAAAGGAGATTAAGCGCAAGAGAATGTGCTATATTGCAGACTTTTCCTATAAATTATGAGTTTTCAGGAAGTCTCAATAAAATGTATACACAGATAGGGAATGCGGTACCGGTGAAATTAGCAGAGTTAATATCGAGAGGCATTAAAGACTCACTAGATACATATTATCAAAGCTGAAGGATTAATCCTTCAGCTTTTTCATTTGTTTATAAAAGTGGTGGTTCTAAGGTAAATTCTTTATAACCTAGCCATGGTCTATTTGATGAATCATAGCGGTTCTTCAGTATTTCATTTGAAAATCTAACACTACCACCTGATTTTACAGGTCGAATTACCTTGGTATTCCTTTCGGATGTCTTCCACCAGAGAATACGGGTTGCTAAATCTAAATATGCTGGTTTTGATCCTATCTGAACCTTAGTATAATCTCGATCGCTTTCTAAAAGACAATAGTTTTCTACATACTGGTCTTGTTCAGAATTTGTTAACCCAGCAGGGATGGGTATCGATATATAATAGTCCCCATCTCGTTGAGAGTAATAATTATATGTCTTAAAATTTTCAATGATATTATAATCAAACAACTTAGAAATTTCACCATTTGGTATACATGCCACAACAATAGTTGGATAGTCTTCTCGCGATAAATTAAAACTATAGCCGTTATCTGTATAAATAATTTTAATTACATAGGTCAAAACTGGTAATCTTGAATAATGATCTATTGATTTTAAATTTGATGTTGTAGGTATATATGGATAGTTTCTATTGTCGAAAGAGGTTTGATTATTCTCAACTGCTGTTGATGAAATATCCCCACTATTTCCATGTGTATCTATAGTTTTTAAGTCTATGCATATAACAGCATCATTAGTTTTTATACCCAAGTCAGAGCTTACTGGTGAAGGATATATACCTCTAATAATATTATGCCATTGAATATAAATATGATGGCGAGTTAGCCTTTCAGCAGGAACTTTAATCTTATTTTTTAAATCCCAAATATCACGGTATTCAGGATAGTTGTCCTTAATCTCTTTTTCAATTAAAAGTAAATCTTGCTTAAAATCAGGTGATTGAATAACTTCCAAGATCAATTCATAATACCTCTTTTCCAAGTTTAAAATATTATTCTCATATGCATTTCTCTGAATATCAGTTCGCTGAAATCCCATAATACACCTCCACCAATCATTTTATTTTAATTATATCATAAAAAAGTAAATTAATATACAAAATGCTGAATTGGCAGTTTTTATATGTTATAATTTAGAAAAATATATAAATATAGAGGAGTAAGTAATGTTAACAAATGATGAGTTAATGGCTTTAGAAAAAAAGTATTTTGATATTCTTTATGAGTTATTAAGAAGAAATCTAGGCGATATAATATCACAAATCTATAGTCAGGAAGCAATATTAACTCCAAGCACAACCGCAAGAGTTAATACAATTGAAAAATCTATTGAAAATATTATCGAAGGAATAATATATTCACAGCTTAGTTGGAGAGTATGTTCCTTACCTGTATCCTCTGATTCATGCTTCGAAGTAGGTGATGCTATAATTAACCTAGATGCTAAATCTGTCAAGAATACAGATGGAGATGCTACAGGAAACAAAGTTACTTTACAACGTTCACAGACAACATATGTGACAGATAACCCAATAACATTTTTAGGTAGAGGTCATATAAGAACCTGGGAACCTAAATTAAAGTTCTATGAGAATCATAGAATGTATGGTAATATTCCAAATTTAACATATGTTTTTAAAGTCATATATTCCGATAATAATTTAGTTGAGAAAATTAAACTTCTATCGATTCCACATGGGCAATTTTATAGTATTTTCGGAGATGATATAGTTCAAAAAGGAAGAGATCCTTATAGAACAAATCCAACGTTAAGTAATATTCGATTTTTATGTTCTAATATATCCTCTATAACAAATCAAGGTTGGAGAGAAATAGAACTATTCAGCAGAAAGTAGATACATTATATATTCTTTTCGAAGATATTTAATAATAATAAAGGAATGCAACCAGGAATGCAACTACGATAAAACTCAAAAGAGATATTTACACTAAAAAGAAAAATGACATCCAAATCACCATATAAAATGACTAAAACCACTTAAATCCAAGCAAAATAACGCCCTCACATAATTCAGGTTCTAGTCCGGGTTAACTGGGTAGGGGTTCAAGTCCCCTCAACTGCACTTAATTTAATAAGGGCAATCGACGCAAGTTGATTGTCCTTTTTGGATTTAAGGTTAAATATGGTCCCAATAACCAAAGTAGATCTCTTACCCAACTAACCCTACGCTTTCGATATCCTTTAGTAATGCTATATACGAATCCTCTGTTTAGTGTTCTATTTTGAACCCATCACCGTCTGCTAATTTCTTGTTAGGCTTTGATGCATAGAAGGATTTGCATGGGCCACAAGTAAAAACACTTGTGACATTAATGTTTTCAAAGCCTGATACCACGGTGAAATCACTTGTTGTATTTGTTTTATAGAGTAAACGTTTATGACAACATGGGCATATATAATAAGTTAGATAAAAACGTGAACCTTGATAAAGAAATTGATCATATTGGTTCATGGAATCCAAATCGTCCAATTCATTTACCTTTACTTTATTCAAATCCCAAATAAATCTACTTTTTACTGTAGATTTTCCATTATATCCTACTGTATTTGTATTAAATGCTTCTCTAGTATCGGTTTGACTTGGGCGAGCGCTTGTTGGTTCTTTCTCTACATTATTGCTACTGTCTAGTCCTTTAATAAATGTATCAATAAATTCCGCTGATTGACCTGAAAGATTGTATTGCTTAATTATAGCTTCTCTTGTCAATTTATTATTGCTACCATCATGATAATATTGGATACGTTTCAACAAACCGCTATTCACCATTTGATCAATCATATTATCTATTACATCTTCTGATTTATCAGTCAAATTAAACTGCGATATAAATTCTTGCTTAGAAATTTCCTTTTTGTCAAATATATATTCAGATAATCTACCTTTGGAATCAAAGCCATCTTTGTTATAGCAATCCTTGCTACAGACATTTGTGTTATATCTATTTGTATTTTGTTCATATAGCTTTGCCTTTCCATTATTTAAAAGTATTGACATTGCACCTATCGCATTTTCAGTATCTCCGCCTGAGAATGCGTCTGCGAATTGTTGTACAGTATACGTCTTCCCGTAGAACATGATTACAGTATTCCTATCAGCCTGATATTTAGGTTTTTTATTACTTTTAAAAAATCCCATAATAGCCTCCTAGTAAGTTAAAATAAGTAATATCTAGTATCCAGTAGATGAACAAGCGAATTCTTCATATCTTTAAGATAAGATTTTACCACATAATTCTAATACATATTAAATAAAATTACAACGAGAAAAACAGTACTTTACTCTTAGGAGGCTTTTACTATGGCTAATAATAAACTTACTCCGCCTATATGGCTGACAAGGAATACCGCCTGACCTTCTCGGAATCTCATAAAGGCATCTTAATTGATGAAAATGAGATTACTAGGTTAGATTGAAATTCAAACCTCGTATTGAGTATTAAACCCGGTTCTTTTAGGAAACAAATAATGAAGAAAAATTAAACCTGCCGCTTATAAAAAGGGCAGGTTTAATCGCATGTTTTGCGCCAGCCAGACTATCATAGCGCATACGCGCCTTAGACCCTCAGCTTTGCGTCCCCACCTTTAGATGGGTTTGCCCTTGGCTTTATTCTGTTTTCTTATTCTTCCGTGCCTTCTGGAATGGCGCAGCGCTTTACTTGGACTTCCTAACCCCGTTCTCATCGACCTCATATACGTCGATAGTGGTACTTCTGGCAAGGGAGCCGTCCGTGTAGAAGTAATACCAGTTGCTGCCGTCCTTCACCCAGCCGGTCTGTAAAACGCCTGTGCTGTTGAAATAATACTTCACGCCGTCGATGGTCTGCCAGCCGGTGAGGGGCTTGCCGTCCTTGTAGTACAGGTACTGGCCGTCGTCGTTCTTCGCCCAGCCCTGCGCGGTGGCGGGGTCGATGGTCAGCTTGACGTAGCGGTGCAGCATGGCCGCGACCTCGGCGCGGGTGACTCCGGTCTTGGGATTAAATTTGTTGCCGCTGCCGCCTACCATGATGCCTGCCTGCTGCATGGCCATAATCGCACCGGCATAGGTGCTGGAGATGCTGCTGTTGTCCGCGAAAGTGATGGTCTCGCGGGTAACGGGCAGGGTGTAGCCGGTGGCTTTGGCGTAATTTTGCAGGATCAGGGCGATTTTCTCGCGGGTGACAGCTCTTTCGGGAGCGAATTTGCCGTTTCCGATCCCGCTGACGATCCCTTTCTTATACGCCCACTCCACATAGGGCAGATAATACTTGCCCGCTACCACATCGCTAAAGCTGCTGGTCTTGTAGCCGCTCACGTCCGCGCCGGCCAGCCTGCCGAGGACGGTAACAAGCATCCCGCGGTCCATCGCCATATTGGGCGAGATGGTCTTTTTGATGGTTCCGCTGAACAGTCCGCGCCCCACCGCGTAGTCGATGCTCTCCCTGGCCCAATGGGTGGCGATATAGGTGTACTTCTCCGAAGGAGCTGTATAACCCACGCCGTAGACCGAGAAGTGGTTGGTGCCCAGGATCAGGCTCCCGCTGTTGGCATCGTAGGCGGAGTCGTTGATGCGGGTTGCCCCGCCACTGGCATCCGCATATACGCCGAACAGATAACCCACCACCTCATTTTTTCCTGGTGTATACGGGATGGAGAGGATAGCGCTGCCATTGCCCAGCGAGGTGATGTTTACTGTCTTGCTGTCCCTGACATAGCTGAAAGTCACATCATACACCGGCCTTGTACCGATGAGCTTCTTCGCCGCCTCGGAGAGGTTTTGCGCTGGCTTGATGGTGATGGTTATGTCGCCTGTGCTCTGCTTCTGAATTTCCTTTAAGGCTTCCAGGTCGAGGTCAAGGGATATGATAAGGCCATTTATTTCAAGCTGTTTAACGCCCGCATCCACCAGGCTTTTCAGCGTGGTCTGGGGCAGAACGATCCCCAGGGATTTTGCCGTATCCGGCAGGTCGATAGTAAGAGAGATAGCGATGCCGTTTGCTGATTTGCCCTGTACCTTCGCGTCCGCTTGGGCTTTTGCGATGGCGTCCGCGACGGATTTTTGCGAAACTGTTACGGTCGCGTGCCCGCTGCTGTTCACTGCCGGGATCACGCTGAATCCATCCATGACCGGCTGGTCCGGCATCTTTTCCGGCTGGATGATGACGGTGGTTCCGCTGTCCGAGCTGCCGCCGCCCGAGCTGTTCCCGCCGGAAGAACCGCCGCTGCCGCTGTAAGTCCATTTGGCGTACAAAGCTATATCGGCAATAATAATTGTGGCGCTGGTATATCGTGTTCCCATGCCGTTTTGTCCGGTATACCAGCCGCCGAAGCTGTATCCGCTTCTCGTCGGATTGGCCGGCCAGTTAATCTCGAGAGCGGAACCGCTGGTCACGGTTTTTTCGGTATAGAGCGAACCGTTGCTGTAAAAGCTGACAGTATGGGTTGTCTGAGCGGGCGCTGCCGGCGTGGCTACCGTGCTTGCCTCAGTGCCGTTGCCGGCGCTGTTAACCGCCCGCACCTTAAAGGTGTATTCAGTGCCGTTGGTTAAGCCGGTGAAGGTGTGGGAAGTATTCAATCCCACATCCGTCCAGCTTGCGCCGTTATCCTTCGACACCTGATATTTGATAGTTGCGCTGCCGCCGTCGCTGGCGGGAGCCGCCCAGCTTAACGCCACCTGACCATCACCGGTAGTGGCGGTGAAGTTCTGTGGTGCGGTGGGAGCGGTGACCACTTCTTTATTCTGCCATCTCAGGAATGGGTAGCCATTATTAAAACCTGTGTTAATGTCCCAAATTGTGCTAAAATTCCAGTCCTCAAAAGTCTCCTTCTGTTTCATTTCCGCTGTGGTCTTACCTGTACCGCCAGCGGATGTATTTAAGAGTGATGTTTCTTTATCCCAATAGCTGTCCGTAATATCATCTGAATAATCGCATCCTACCAGACCGCCGATATAAATATCCCCAGATACTGCACCGGTCGAATAAGAATTGGTAATCGAACCCCGGTTAACCCCGGCCAGGCCGCCGATATCTTCCTGTCCGGATACGGCTCCCCTAGCAAAAGAATTGCTGATCGGTCCGTCGTTGTTTCCTACCAGGCCGCCGACACATGTACAAAGGCTAGCATCCGTTTCGGTACCTGTCACAGTGCCGGTGGCGTAAGATTTATCGATATTTCCGCTACTAAATCCTACAAGACCTCCAACGACATTCGTACCTTCCACCTCACCCACAGCATACGACTCGGTGATGGCGCCATAATTTTCCCCCACTAGGCCGCCCACCAGACCGCCCACCAGACCGCTGTGGTTGCTCGTTACAGTTACTTCAGCATGACAGTTGGTTATTGTACCACTTTCTAAATTTTCTCCCACCAAACCGCCAACTTGACTTTCACCGTTCACATCGCCTGTCACATATGAGTTGGTAACCAGACCACGGTTCCCTCCCACCAGGCCGCCGACATAACTACCTCCGGTTACATTTACGCCCACCAGCCCGATATTACAAATTTTTGCCGTTGTTTCGGCGTAACCGAACAAGCCTATATCATCTTGATCCGGACGGTTAACAACAAGGCCGCTGATGGTATGCCCGCCGCCGTCAAAACTGCCGATGAAATCAACCGACATGCCTATCGGCTCCCATCCTTCGCCGGTACTGTAGCCGCTCAGGTCTAAATTCGCTGTTAGCCTGAAGTACTTGTCAAGGTGGTTGCGGACATTATTAAGGTGATCCGCTGTGGCGATAAGATAGGGATTATCCTCACTGCCATCGCCGCCGGCAAATTCCGCAGTCCCGCCGGCCTTTACCCAAACGGTGGCTGTGTCGTTGTTGTAGGTATGATAGTACTCCTTTGTGGTCGGAAGCGTTTTGTCGTCAATTGTTTTTTCCGTACCGCGTAAGACTATATATTTCGGCGCGTTGATCGACCCGTCAACGGTTATCTGCCCGTTTTTGCCCGCCTTTGCGCCAGTGCCGCTAACGGCGTACAGATTTCCGCCAACCTCCGCCGTGGCATCTTCAGCATAAACGCCTGTCGTGTGATTAAGATCACTGCCGTTTGCCGTCACATTGCCGGTAACCCTGGCGGTGCTCGAAGCGCCGAGAACTTCCATGCCGTCGTACCCTTCCACGTTGCCATCAATTTCTATCCGGCTGCTGGGGCCTGAATATGCATAGGTATATACTCCGCATCCTTCTGTGTCTGTAGATGTGGATGTTACGTCTCCATACACCTCTATCTCTGTGTTATCAAAGGCGCAGATGCCGTAAGAAACTCCTTCCACATTTCCATAGACGGTCACCTGCGTGGGGTAGCTGCCCCCCATGGTGTAAATGCCGGCGTTCGTGCCGGTCACACTACTGGGTGATACTGAACTGCCCACCGTTACGGTGCCGCCCTCATTAATAAATACCCCGTGCCCTGTCCTGCCCGTTACGACAGCGCTGCCCACATTTACTGTGTTTCCGGGTCTATACAGGTATACGGCGGCGTGGCTCGATCCTGAGACATTATTAACCGTAACCGGGCCATTCACGGTAATCATACAGTCGCTGATTGCTTCAACACCGTGTGTATATCCCGCCGATACCGATACCGATCCGTCTTTAATGTTGACGGTCGCTTCGTTCGCGCTAATTCCTGATCCAATGCGGCTATTTATCGTTACGGTGACACTATCATCTGATTCAAAAGTTGACCCACCACTAGCGCTTAAGCCCGAAGCTCCGGTGTTGATAAACAATTTGCCGCTGCCTGTGCTGTCTGTAAATGTCATCTTTGCCCCGTTCCTTAACTCAACGCCGTAGCCCGAGTTGTTGTTGATGGTGAGGTTGTTGCCGCTCAGATCGAAGGTGATATTTTCACCATCAATTGAGATAGCGAAACCGCTGCTATCGTTGGTGTAGTCAATGCTTTGCAGCAGCTTGATGGTATCGCCGCTCCCGAAGCCGTTCAAAGCAGTTTCCAGTTCTGTGGCATCCTTTACTTCCCAGACCTTCGCCGCCCCGCCACTTACAGTCAGCGTAAGGCCGGTTTCAGTATAGGTCGGCACTAAAGTGATAACTTCATCCTCCATGTTATTTCTGATTTCGGAAAATTCATTTGTCCTTGAGCCACAGGTCACAATCTCAAAGCTGTCGCCCGGTAAAGGAACATAATCACTAATAAAATCAACTTCCAATATGCCGCCCAGCACCGCCGCGCCGGCAACGTCGAGCTTACAATACTCGCCTGCCCCGGTCCCCCCGACTTTCAGGGCCAGAGTGCTTTCATCTTCCTGCCAGTAACCGGCATTGAAACCAACAGACGAATCAGACCATATGGTCATTTCGCCCCTATTTACAAAATCTCCGCCGATGGAATAGTTGCCTTGCTCAAAATGCAGAGAAGCACCGCCTGAAACTGTGAAAGTTCCTGTGCCAGTACCGCCTCCCATAAGCAAGAGGTCTCCGGCATTTAGCATTACCTGTCCGTTATTCTCAAAAGGGCGGCTCATGCTTACATCGCTGGTGGTATCTATGACTAACCGGGTGTTTCCTGCCACGGTAAAAGTACCGTTTCCCTCAATGCTTCCGCCGCTCCACTGCAATTCGCTGTTGTCTACCATTATTGTGATGTTTCCATCCCCGCTCAGCTTTCCGCCTTTCAGGTAGGAAGTGCCGGTAAGCCAAAGGGTTTCGCCTGATTCCACCGACACTTCCCCGGAGCAATCCAGTGTTACGGATGTAGTGTCATAAACTACCGCCGCTCCTGTGGATGCGGGGATGACAGCCGTATCCCCAAGACCAGGTACTTGCTCCGGGTTCCAGTTGCCGGCCACATTCCAATTATCACTTGAATCCCCAGTCCATGTTATAGTGTAGCCTGCCGCGAACGCGGGCTGGCACAGTGTAAACGCCAGCATAAAGCATAGTGTCAATGAGATAATTCGTTTCATTTTCATTCTCCTCCAATCAATTTGTTATGAATACTGCACCGGTGGTTTTCGCTTCACCAATGAATTCAATTTCCCTTTTCTTTCATAATAGAAATACTCCTTTCCCTCTCCATATTTTTCGGAGCTTGCTATTTGTGTAAAAGTCACGGTTCGTATTTGCTTGTATCAGCTTGCCCGCTCACGACATAAACACAATCACGCCGTGGGTGATTTTGGCGTCATCAGCGGTCACGGGAAAAATGACGGCCCTGCTAAAACGGCCAGGCTCCACTGCGCTTTGCTGCGTAATTCCTGAAAACAATGAAAACGGGTTCTTTAAGTCCTCTAAAAAGAAGGTATTCCCGGCAAAGACTCCCGTGATGGCGGCAGCCAGTCGCACATCGATGATCTTGTGTCGAAGAATGCGTGCGGCTCCTTTTTCCGGATACATAACAAGCGTTTTTGTTTCCGCCGCAAAAGCCTTATTTGTCATAGCCAGTGTATACTGTGGCGTAAATATGACGAGGGGATAAGGGAGAAGATCGATTATCTGAGAAAACAGGCCCTCATTTTCGATAAGCGTCTTAAATCTTTTAATCATTTGACCTTGAGTCTCTGTTCTTTCCTCTAACATTTTCTGTACTTCCGACAGTTCCTCAAGCAGCTGTTCTTTCGTTTTGCCGCCCATATGAACGCTCCTTTCCAGCCAAAGTGCCGATGGTTTCATTATAGATACCAATATTTTATTAGCCGGCCGGCTGTGAGGATAGGCCAGATATACTTATAATTAGTAAGGAAAGTACGATTTTCAAAATGGGAACTCCTACCAATCAACGCAATCAAGGATTGTGAACACATCCAGGGAACCTTATTTTATTCACAATAAAAAAAGCCGAGCTTTCGTATTCAAAAGCCTAGCTTTCTCTTATTACTTTTTTAGCAATTTTTTTATTCTGACTTTTTCAAGCTCCTTTGTGTATCCTCAACCTGATCTTTCATGGATTAGCCCTCGATTCTTTTTAACCTGACATTTTACGATAAGCGGAAGGAGAAACGCCGGTTTTATCTTTAAATACTTTGGCGGAGTGACCGTTATAATCCATATTGCAGGCGGCAAAGGCCTGGGTGATGGAAAGGTTGGTATCCAGCAGCTTCTCCTTCAATTTACTGATTTTATAATTGGTATAATACTCATGTGGGGTGACGCTGGTATGCTTCTTGAACAGCTTGGTGAAATGGGCTTTACTGAGGCAGGCCGCCCTTGCCGTTTCGTTCAAGTCAAACCTTTCCAGCCAGTGGGTTTCTATATATTCTTTTGCCTTTTCAATTTCATCCTTGCCGCGATAAATCCTCCTGTTGATTAAAAATGCCACGACATAGATTACTCGTTTATCGTCGTCCAAAAGAGGGAAAACCGTAATATCCTGATATACGGCCTCTATATCGAAGTCCTTTACGCCGTATCGCTCTGCAATTTCTTCCAAAGGCACTCTGATATCCGGAAAAAAAACGGTTTCGCCCTTAAAAGCCCGCTTTAACACGGGGAGCTGGCCCGAGGTGACAATGTAAGGGTCTTTGAATACATTGTATTTCCCGACAACCATGTCCTGGCTGATAACGTGATATTCAGCCAGCATAGCCTTATTCACCAGCACCGAGGTTCCGTCCGGAGCGTAAATCTCAATCGGGTAGGGGAAGCACTCAATCATCTTGGCAAGCAATTCTTCCTTTCCAAAGTACGATTGGAAGGACTCTATGATATTGTTTTGCATGTCTTTCATATCATTTCCCATTTTTTATCCTCTTTTTATGCCATTATCTTATAATTCTCGACATATTATTCGTAAAACATCTTATAAACTATATAAATAATAGGAGCTTTAATCCTTCTAGATTTATACTGGCAGTAGCTAGTAAATAATGCAATATTACTGATTTTCCTTGTTTTTTAACTCTAGAATCCATCGTTGTTTCTCCTATGTAAGTTATTATGTGGTTTATAATAGTACCGAAATATCTGTATATTTAATATCCATATTATACCACATAACATTTAAAATGTAACTCCAATTTCATTTCACATGAAAAACCTACAAAATTAGTGTATATATTACCACATGCTTTACATACATCCGGTTCACCGCCTGTATATCCGTAATATAGCACATGTGTTTCGTAATCCCACATAATTCACTTTTCAAATTCCAATATCGGAAATATTATAGGAACCTCTTTACCTTTATTCTCTTCCTCCCAGTACAGAATATAATCCACCATGGCGCACGTCGGCTGATAGCCCATGTTAATGAATTTTTGCATTTCCTTTTTGAAGTGCCCCGAAAAACACAATACACGATTGCCCTCTAAATCATTACAACCAGACTCATCCACCACTAATGCATCTCCACTTTTTAGCCTCTCCACAGCGCTTTGAACTCTATAAAAATAAGACAAATATATATCCTTATGACGAAGCTGTTTTACAATGCATTTTGTATCCTCATTATTAGACATACCATAGCTGTAATTAAGCTCCTCCACTTCCCCGTACCTATAATTATTTTGTTCAGAAAAGTAGTTGTTATTATAGTGTATTGTAAGGCTCTTTCTAGCCCGGGTCATTCCAACATAAAGTAGCCTCTTGTCCTCATCTTTATTCAGGTAATAATCCCTTAGTAATATAACAACATGATCAAATTCCCATCCCTTTGATTTATGAATGGTTGATATTGTTGCTATCCCCTGATTCTTGTCATAGAAGTCCTCCTCCTTAGACTCTCCTATATAAGCCATAAAATCAGAAATATATATTTGATTTGTATTGGTAGCTTCAAAGTCCTCCAGCAAGCGTATACATAGATTTAGATTTTTACTTCTATTATATTCGACTACAAGCTTTTTCTTTGCTTCGACCCAATTCTCATAATTGATTATGTGAGTATCCTCGCTAAGGCCAAGTTCTTTGATAAAATATCGGATTTCAACCAGATACTCCAGTCTGAAGCTATCATTTCCCTGAATTATTCTTGTTCGTATACCGTTTCTCCTTAATATAGAAGCAATCTGCATAGCCTCTTCATTTGTCTTTGTCAGAATTCCCGTAGAACCATAGATTCCGCTACTTATAAGTCCTTCAATTGCAGGCACCAATAGTCTATTATTCTTATACTCCATGATATTTATTTGTCCGTTATCCCTTTGAATTGGCACAATCGGTAGATGCTTCATACGATCCCTAATATTTTCGACAAATACATTTGCCAGCTGAACCAGATTAGCCATGCTTCTATAATTTTCTAACAACTCATAGAGCTTAGAATTTTCTCTATTCATAAGCTCTCTCATATACCTAGAATCAGAACCTCTGAAGGAATATATATTCTGATCATCATCACCAACCGCAATAATTCTCATTTCAGGATTTTTATCAATTAAGGCCTGTATGAGCCCCGCTTCATTCTCATCCATATCCTGTGCCTCATCAATTACCAGTACAGTCTTGGTAATGCGGGAAATTTCTACGTCATTACTATTAATCCGCTCCGTTGCTTCCTTTATAACCTCTAGTGACTTTTCGATTGAGCCTACTCGCCCAAGAACATCAAAGCAATAGGAGTGAAATGTTTTTATCTCGATAAAATTTGCAGCATTTCCAATTAGCTTTATTAAGCGCTTCTTAAATTCTGTGGCAGCAGCTCTTGAAAATGTAACCATTAGTAGCTGCTCATGCTTGACATCCTCCATAAGAAGCAGAGATGCTAATTTATGAACCAGAATTCTTGTTTTTCCGCTTCCGGGTCCTGCGGCTACTACTATATACTGGGACTGCTTGTCATTTATAATACTTAATTGTGATGGAGACAATTCTCCAAAGAGCTGTCGAAACTTCTCCGGGGAGAGATTTCTACCAATTTCATCAATTCTCTCACCTCTAAAATACTTCCTGAGAAAGGAGCTATATTCCATCTGAAAGTAATCATCTACGAACTGCAAGGCTGCTTCATAATCCCCCATCATCTTCTTGGCATATTCGCCGACAATATGAATCATCTGAGTTTTCTGGTCATAATAACTCTTTAGCTTCTTGTAATCCTCCACCTTGTAGCGTTTCTTATTATCCTTCTCAATCCGCTCAATACTCAGTGCATTATAAGTAACCAAGAAGCCACCATCCAGCTTTAATGCACCTATTCGTGACAAATAGAAAATCGCATCCTCAATTTCACTGCTTGAGGCTTCAAGCATAAGTAATTGCCTGTCAAAATTATATGCTTCCCGTAGCTCTAATATTGAAAAACTAATAACGGACTCATTGTTCGTGTTAATATCTTCTAAATGATACAGTATAAACTCCGCTATATCCCAGCACTTCTTAATATCTTCAACTATCCGTTTCTTATCATTTTTAAATATTAATCTGACATGGTTTTGAGAATGACCTATAGTTTCCTTATTGACGATTCCTTTAATATGCCAATAGTTAAGTAGCCTTTTGATATTGTTTGGACTAATTCTTTTAATTCCCGCCTCTTCAGCTCTCTCATTAAGATCTTTGAGGTTAATCTCGAAATAATCCTTATAAAAATTCTCCGGTAAAATCTGTTCGAGTATAAGTCGCTCCAAATCCCGATAGCTATGGAGAATATTCATTTCCTTTGTAATCGTTCCGCCTTCAAGATATACTGTTAAGTCCTTAGCATCTGCCAAAAGCCTAATATCTCTGAGCTTTTGAACAATTATTAACACCTGTTCCTTAGTAAGCCCCAAATCCTCTGCGATATAATCCACTCTAGATTCAGCCACTTCGCCTTTGGAGGGCTTTCTGCTTCGGCTAGATATCATCTTTGCTAAAATTCGAACAGCCTGCTCCTTCTCCTCATCAGTAAATGCCTCTGAGGACCTTATTTTATCTGATGCCTCTATAACTGAATTAGCCTGTATGCTGTCTGCGTAGATACGGGGCATGTTTTGTCCTCGTCTAACATAGCCTGCATCCTCCAGAGCCAGTACAGCAGTCTTCACTCGGGTCTCGATCTCTCTTACCCCATCGTCCCATCCTGCTTCTCTTGCAATTTCAAGCGCAGAATTGGACATCCTGGAGCGCCTATAGGTTGCATTTTTAATTGCCTTCCATATCTGCTGAATCTCTTCCAATGTAATCTTCGTTTGATTTAACATAAGAAAATGCTTATTCAAATCATCATCGTTAAACAGTATAAAGCATTCTGCAGAAATGCTCTGATCTCTTCCTGCTCTTCCTGCCTCCTGTACATAGTTCTCCAAGGAATCAGAGATATCATAGTGAATTACCATTCCGACATCTTTCTTATCTACACCCATGCCAAAAGCTGAGGTAGCAACCATGATATTGAAATCTCCTCGTATAAAAGCCTCTTGATTCTCGCTTTTTACTTGCTTGTCCATCTGCCCATGATATGCTCTTGCAGGATATCCATCCCTGCATAAATCCTCTGCCAGAGCTGTTGCACGTTTTGTTCTGGAAACATAAATAATTGTAGGACAATTATTATGATTTAAAAGATTTCGTATGGCACTATATTTTTCATCCTCTGCCTTTTGTATTACAGTATAGCTAAGATTCTTTCTTCCTGATTTTGCTGTAAACAGCTCCAGATCAAGATTAAGATTCTTACTAAAATATTCCTTAATATCTTCAATAACCTTTTGTTTTGCAGTTGCCGTAAAGCAGGAAACAGGAATCGTCTCCTGTAAATTCTTCTTAATCTGTAGATTTTTAATAAACTCTGCAATATACATATATTCGACTCGAAAATCCTGCCCCCATGCTGAAAAGCAATGAGCCTCATCAATAACAAATCTGTTAATCTTTCGTCCCAATAGCAAACGCTCTATGGTTCTGGAGCGAAGAGATTCCGGAGATATATAAAGTATACTGACTTCTCCTGCTTCTACACGGTGAAGAGCCTTTGCCCGCTCAATCGGATCCAGCAGTCCATTGATACTGACAGCCTCCATTATCTGTTTTTCCTCCAGATTATCAACCTGGTCCTTCATAAGAGACTGTAAGGGAGATATAACTACGGTTAATCCCTTAGTATTTTTACCTGCCATAAGGGCAGGCACTTGAAACGTAATGGACTTTCCCCCACCTGTCGGAAAAATAGCCAGTAAGGATTTGTTGTTAATAGCGGCCTTGACAGCCTGCTCCTGCAGTGGAACCCCGTCAAAGGAACGATATTCATCATATCCAAAAAAAGTCTTAAGACCTTTCTTAGCATCAAACATTTCATCGCAATAACTACATCCAGTGATACATGGAGCAGCTCTTAAGTTACTCATAATCTGATCGACCTTTGGATAATTAATAACGACCCATCTTGGAGCAATTGAATAATCATCATCCACTTGAATCAAAGCAAGACAATATGCCAGTTCAACAGGAGCCTCACTAACCATCGTTTTTAAATCAGCATTATCACATATTTTGTTCTTAAAGTACTTACTAATATCAGTATAAATATCCCCTGAATCCGACTGGTAATCCACATACTTAAAGAAGGCACGAAATTCTACTGTGTTTTTAAGCAAGTAATAATATATTATCTTAAGTGCCTCTGGTAAAGAACGGAAAGCTTCAACCTCATCAAAGAACAAATCCCTTGCCTTCTTTGCATCATTAAGTGGATTGTTTAGCTCGTCTACCTGAAGCTTATCATCCTTAAGTAGGGAATGATAAGGTCTCCTTGGGAAAAGTAACGGTGACAGGTACAATGTATCTATCACATTCCAAAAACGTAGAAAGCCACTATAATCCCCTTTACCCATTAATTGATAAAGGAACCTCATATCATGATAAATTACATTATGACCACATAGATAATCCTCACCTTTGATAAACTCTCTAAAATCAAGTAAAGATGTTGTGTGAAGATTTGTATTATTAATCTTTACTGCTCCATAATCCAATATTCGATTTGTCTCAGTTGACACCTCTGTGTCGATAAATGTAATACGTTTCATATGTGGATTCCTTTGTAATGAATATAGATATAATATTAACGTTCATGTTTACAAAATTATTATTATATCTACATTATATAACATTTTTATGCATAATTGTAGATTAAATCCAATAAAAATTTTATCTCTGATGTTAATACTATTAAAAGACCCTCCAGTTTACAGTCCTTTAATACCCCAACCCATACCCCATATCATACAGCATCTGGGCACCATCCTTACCGATATCTTCCACACTCTTATAATAAGGCATCGCTAGCCTTCCTGTAAAATCCACCTCTCCTGACAATACAGATGCCACTCCATCACCTTCGGACCCCGGCAGATAACACATAACCACACTATTCCAATCATCTATGTAATCGCTAATTATTACATTTCTTCCTGTAACAATCAAAGTAATCACAGGCTTATCTAAGCTTTTGGCTAACTGTAATGCTTCCTTATTATCTCTATGTGCCTTTGCTCCGGTTATAGACATATCCTCTGTATCACCCATGTATTCTGCATAGGGTACTTCACCGATTACTAATAATACAAGATCAGCCTCTTTTGCACGTATCTCATCAGTTATTATCTCAAAACCATATTTTTTACCATACTCCACAAGGCCTTCTAGGATTGTGGTGCCGGAAGTAACCTTACCTTCCTCATTATCCCTTACTCCCTGCCAGGTTAGTCCCCATCCTCCACACTGCAAGCCCATATCATTAGCTATAGGGCCAGTTACATATATCTTTTGACCGCTTTTTATAGGAAGAAGATTATTGTCGTTCTTAAGAAGTACCAAGGATTTTTCAACTAATTGCTTGGCCAGGTTACGATAGGGCTCACTTCCCAGCTCATTTACTTCATGGCTTACCCGGGCCATATAGGGATCCTCTAATAAACCTATGTCTTTTTTTACAGTAAGGATTCTTCTTACCGCATCATTGATTCTTTCTTCGGAGATTTGACCCTTTTCCACAGCCTTTATGATGGCTGTTCTTGCGTCCTTGTAGCCATTTGGCTCCATCAGCATATCAATACCGGCATTTACTGCCTTTATAATCTTTTCTCTATAGCTGTCTCCGTCAAGCCTAGCTACTGCCTCCCAATCTGATACGATAAATCCTTCAAAACCATATTCATTCTTAAGTAGATCCGTAAGAAGATATTCATGCTCATGCATCTTAAGGCCATTCCAAGAACTAAAGGAAGCCATTATAACCTTAATTCCGCTGTCTACCAAATCCTTATAGGGCATAAGATGTGTCTCTCTGAGCTCCTCCTCAGTCATTATGGCATCTCCCCTATCAATTAGAAAATTCCCTTCACCGGTTCCAAATGTTGTTCCACCATCAGCCACGTAATGCTTTGCTGTTGCTACTATCCCATGGTCATTAAGTCCCTTTACATAGGCTTTAGCAAGCTCTGCTACAATATTCGGATCACTGGAATAGGATTCGTAGGTTCTTCCCCATCTGGGATCTGTGCTTACCGCCACACAAGGAGAGAAGTTCCAGGGTACTCTTATCAGCTTCATCTCTTCTGCGACTGCTGCCCCCATCTTGTACATAAGCTCAGCATCGTTAGCAGCCCCAAGTCCGATATTATGAGGAAATACCACAGCATCCTTAACAAGCGCCAGTCCGTGGACAGCGTCGATGCCGTAAATTATGGGTATTTTCTTATCTGATTTCATCGCCGCATCCTGATATAGGCTTATCATATCTATCCAGTCCTCAGGCTTGTTTCCTCCAGGATAAGATCCACCTCCACTAATTACTGATCCAATTCCCAGATTTCTTATATCTTTAGATAATACAGCTTCTCTAGAGCCCTGTACCATCTGGCCTGCCTTCTCCTCTAGAGTCATTGAGGCAAGAAGAGTATCTATGTTGATATCTGCTACTTCTTTATAATTGTACTCTGATATTTCAGCTGACTGATCCTTTTTGGAACAAGCAGCAAGGATAAGTATAAGCACTAGCAATAAAACGATATATCTATTTCTCCTCATAAGCTTCCTCCCGTAATATCAAGATATATTTATTATAAACCATAATATGGCAATAATATAGTATAATTTGCTTTTGATGTCATCTCTCATATGACCTCCCTGCATCAATATTGATTAACATTCTATGCCTCCTCTAATTCAGGTTGTATTTATAACCTTTTTCGGTTATATTTCATTTATATTAGAATTTTGAGGGTAGGTGTCTGTACTGCTTGAATAATAATTGTATAATAAATATAAATCCTATTTAGGATATTTCATTTATATAAGAAAGGTAATTCCTATGATACTAAACTACGACTTACACATCGGCAGCTTTAAGAGTAGACCCAATCGATTTATTGCACATATTGATCTTGACGGCGAAGAGGTTGTCAGTCATGTACCAAACACAGGAAGATTAAAAGAATTATTGGTTCCGGGTGCCACTGTTATGATCTCCTACCATCCATCAGATAAGAGGAAGACCAAATATGAGCTTCGTATGGTTAAGAAGGGGGAATGTTGGATCTCTATAGATTCCCAACTGCCAAATGCTTTGGCCTGGGAGGCTATAAGGAATAAGACTATAAAAGAATTGACAGGATATTCTCAGATAAGAAGAGAAGCAAAATATCAAAACAGCAGATTTGATTTACGACTATCAAATGAACCATTAGATCCAAATAATGATTCTATACATAATCAAGATATATGTTTTGTTGAGGTTAAGGGAGTAACACTCGAGCGGGAAGGCTGGTCGTATTTTCCGGATGCTCCGACCGAGAGAGGAAGGAAGCATATCGGTGAATTAATACATGCCGTTAAAGAGGGCTATCGTGCCGTATTACTTTTGGTGGTTCAGCTGGAGTATGCCCAAGGATTTTCTCCTAACAAGGTTACAGATCCTGAGTTTTCCAAGATATTCGAGGAGGCTATAAATGCCGGTGTAGAAGTATTAGCCTACCGTTGTGAGGTTAAGCCGGATGAGGTCAAGGTAACAAGCCGAATACCTATTGTATTACCGTGAAATTATTATAATGAATTATATAGCAAAATTATAGACTGTAAAAGTGTAAACATATAAATATTGATAGAGATTTGTAGTCATTGAAAATTGGATATTGCAAAGGAGAAGTTCATGAAAGTAGTCATAGCTATAGATTCATTTAAGGGAAGCCTATCATCCTTGGATGCCGGTATGGCGATAAAGGAAGGTATCCTTAAAGCCTGTGAAGCCAAGGTTATGATAAAGCCTTTAGCCGACGGTGGTGAAGGGACTGTGGATGCTTTGCTTTTTGGTATGGGCGGAAGCAGAATAACGCTTGATGTTACCGGTCCGCTGGGAGAAAAGACAGGCTGCTACTACGGCATATTAGGAGACGGGAAAACTGCAATCATTGAGATAGCGGAGGCAGCAGGCATTAAGAAAATACCTGCCCATAAGCTAAACCCTTTATATACTACTACCTATGGAGTGGGGGAAATTATTCGAGACGCCATCGATCGGGGCTGTCGAAATTTTATAATAGGAATCGGAGGAAGTGCTACCAATGACGGCGGAATAGGTATGTTAAAAGCACTGGGATATGAGTTTTATGACGCTGGAGGTAATCCTGTAAAGCCAATCGGAAATGATTTATCAAGAATAGTAAGTCTTCAGACTAATAATTCTCTAGATGAATTGTCTGCCTGTAGCTTTAGAATCGCATGCGATGTTAACAGTCCCTTATATGGACCGAATGGAGCAGCATATGTCTTTAGCCCACAAAAGGGTGCCACTCCCGAGATTGTAGAAATTCTAGATGCTGGTCTTAAAAGTTATTCAGAGCTTGTTAAGAAAACCACTGGAAAGGATACCTCATCGATTCCCGGAACCGGTGCAGCAGGAGGCCTAGGATATGCCTTTATAACCTTTCTAAATGCACGATTAGAATCAGGAATAGATATTATACTAGATGAGATAGGCTTAGAGGAGGATATTAAGGATTGTGATATTGTAATTACCGGAGAGGGTAAATTAGATTATCAAACAGCCATGGGCAAGGCCCCTATAGGGGTAGCAAGGCTTGCTAAGAAATACGGCAAAAGAGTTATCGCATTTGCCGGTGGTGTAGCTAAGGATGCCTATAAATGCAACGAGGAGGGTATAGACGCCTATTTTTCTATACAGCAGCTACCCATAACCGTGGAAGAGGCTATGAAATATGATACAGCCAGATATAATCTGGTTGCCACCGCCGAGCAAGTATTTCGGCTTGTAAAGATTTCGTAATGGTGTCAGGCACCATTACGGAACCATTACGAAAATTACTCCAGGCACCCTGCCAGTCTTTCCTGGTCAAGGATTTTAAAGCTTCGGCCATACAGATCTATTAAGCCATCATCCTTCATCCTTGTAAGCTCCCTGCACATGGATGTGCGAGATACGTTCAGAAAATCTGCCAGCTCGCTTCGGTTTAAGGGTATCTGAAAGGTTTTGCTTCCGTTAACATATGAAGCCTTTAAGAGGTAATTTGCAAGCTTCTCACGCATTCCCTTGAGTGTCAAAAGCTCCAGCTTCCAATTCAAGTTTACATTCTTTTCTCCCAGAACCATCATAAGATTCTGTATTAGTCCAAAATGATAGGTACAGCTCATGCCACAGCTTCTAATAATCCTATCATAAGGAATCTGCATGATTAGAGTTGGCTCCTTAGCCTGTACCGTAACAGGTGATAAGCGACTTTCAGTACAGACTATACCCTCAGCGAACATATCAGAGGGATCCAGTATGGCGATGATGTGCTTATTACCTGCCAAATTCTCCTTTAGTATCTCCACTCTACCCGAAAGTACAATTCCTACCTGAGAAATCTCATCTCCTGCTAAGAATAGAAATTCCTCTTCATCAAAATGCTTGACCTGTGCATCCAGACAACCAAGCAAATGCTTATAGTTACGTTCTTCTATGCCCCTAAACAAAGCACATTTATTTAATATAGAATAATACTGTTCCATCTTTATTCCTACCGTCCTTACACATTAATTTATTTTAGCATTATGAATAAGCTCAGGCTCAAGGACTTCGTCCTTTCGCTCGCGTTACTCGCGCTAAGCTGTATATACCGGATCAGAAAGCATTATATGCTTTCTGTCTCGACATATACAGCTTATCTCTTCGCTTATTCGCGAATGTTGCCATGGCTACATTTTTTATTTTATGTTTGTATTATACTCACCTATGAACAGCGATGTCAACTAAAAAGATATTCAAATAGACATAAGGAGAGTATAAGAATGGAAAACTTGATGTTTTGTTATCAATGCCAGGAGACAGCAGGAAATGTAGGCTGTACAAAGTTCGGTGTATGTGGAAAATCACCAGAGCTTGCAAATATACAGGATTTATTAATCTATGTAACAAAGGGCTTAAGTGCTGTCACTACACAGCTACGTGAGCAAGGCGAAACCATACCCGCAGAGGTTAATCACTATATTACTATCAACCTATTTACAACAATTACGAATGCGAATTTTGATGATGAGATTTTCTATCAGAGAGTAATAGAGACCTTAAGCATCAAAAATGATTTATTAAACAAGGTATCAGATAAGACCTCTCTACCAGAAGCAGTCCTATGGGATGGCAATAGTAGGAATGAGATGAATGACAAGTCCATCAGAGTCGGAATCCTTACTACAGAGAATGAAGATATTCGAAGCTTAAGAGAATTAATTATCTATGGACTAAAGGGCTTAGCGGCTTATATGAAGCATGCTAATGAATTAAAATATGACAATGAGGAAATCAGTACATTTATGCAGAAGGCTCTAGCTTCTACATTAAATGACGAATTAACCGTGGATGAGCTTATCGCTCTTACCTTAGAAACTGGTAAATTCGGCGTAGACGGAATGGCTCTCCTTGATTCAGCCAATACAGGTACCTATGGTAATCCTGAAATTACAAAGGTAAATATCGGTGTAGGAACAAGACCGGGTATCCTCGTATCAGGACATGATCTTAGAGATCTGGAGCAGCTTTTAGAACAGACTAAGGGTACAGGTGTTGATGTATATACTCACTCAGAGATGCTTCCTGCCCACTACTATCCAGGATTTAAGAAATACGATAACTTTGTAGGTAATTACGGAAATGCTTGGTGGAAGCAGAAGGAAGAGTTCGAAAGCTTTAACGGACCAATCCTTATGACCACGAACTGTGTTGTTCCTCCAGCAGAATCCTATAAGAATAGATTGTTTACTACCGGTGCATCAGGAGTTCCAGGATGTACACATATAGATAAAGACGAAAATGGAATCAAGGATTTCTCCGAGATAATCGAGCTTGCAAAGAGCTGTAAGGCTCCTGTTGAAATTGAGAAGGGTCATATTATCGGTGGCTTTGCCCACGCACAGGTATTTGCACTTGCTGACCAGGTTGTAGAAGCTGTAAAATCCGGTGCTATTCGTAAGTTCTTTGTAATGGCTGGCTGTGACGGTCGTCAAAGATCAAGAGATTACTATACTGATTTTGCAAATGCACTTCCAAAGGATACTGTAATTCTAACTGCGGGCTGTGCTAAGTATAAATACAACAAGCTTGATTTAGGCGATATCAATGGAATCCCCAGAGTACTTGATGCCGGTCAGTGTAATGACTCCTACTCTCTTGCCTTAATTGCATTGAAGCTAAAGGAAGCATTCGAGCTTACAGATGTAAACGACCTACCTCTTGCCTTTAACATTGCATGGTATGAGCAGAAGGCTGTAATCGTTCTTCTTGCACTCCTTTACTTAGGAGTTAAGAACATCCATTTAGGACCAACACTACCTGCCTTCCTATCTCCTAATGTCGCAAATGTATTAGTAGAAACCTTCGGTATATCAGGTATCGGAACCGTTGAAGATGATATAGAGCTATTTTTAGCTAAATAAGCATTACCCCCAAGCAGGGAGCTGCCGCACATTGAATCAAGGGAGGAATACAATGGACAGTATAAACCTTATGATGGAAGAACATCAATATATACTTCGAATGTTAACTGTGGTTCGAAAGGCATGTATTCATATAATGAATGGGGAGGCCATTAATTACGAGGATTTTGATAGGATGATAGATTTCATCCGTAATTATTCGGATGTTCATCACCATGGCAAGGAAGAAAAGCTTTTATTTAATGAGATGGTAGAGCACCTGGGAAACCTCGGTAGCAAGATGGTAAACCAGGGAATGCTTGTAGAGCATGATATGGGCAGATTATATATTCATGAGCTTATCTCTTCTCTTGAGAGGACAAAGCAGGGTAATGAGGAAAGCCGTATAGATGTAATAGCCAATGCTATAAGCTATACCCATCACATGATACGACATATCGAGAAGGAAGATAAGGTGATATACACCTTTGCCCAGAAGCACTTACCCGAAGACATTCTTAATAAGGTAAATCAAGACACCGCAGACTTCGAGAATTCTGCTCATGAGAAAGGTATTCAAGAGCACTATATATCACTACTAAAGGCATTAGAAAAGAAATATCTTGTTTAATAAATAATTGCGAATCTATTGCAGAAAACCGATTTGTTGATAGAAAGATCAGAAAAGGCTAATTAATTGAACCAACCTCTCATAAGCTAGACATGAAAATCTAACCTATGAGAGGTCAATTTTTATATTTGCACTTCTTTCCATTTTCCAATTCCTGTGATAATATAAGAATATAGATATGGATATCTTGCCACCCACCTGCCTTTTATTAGAAGGGAGATTATCCTAGAATGATCGATATTAGCTCCATCGATAAATATCTGCTGCTTCACGGCGATTGTATGGAAAGAATGAAGGAAATTCCCGATAGTAGCATCGAACTTATCCTATGCGATCCTCCCTATAATCTCGCTAAATACTCCACAGGAAACATGAAATTTAACTGGAGAAACGAGATTAATAACGATGTGGCAAAATGGGACCTAATAGAGCTTTCACCTGCTGATTTACTTGATGAATTTAAGAGGCTCCTTACTCCAACAGGTAATATCTTTGTCTTTACCAGCTACCATATGATAGGAAAATGGCATGAGGTATTTGATAAGGAGTTCGATACCTTTCAGTTTATGGTTTGGCACAAGACAAATCCGGTGCCAAACATAAGAAAGTCCTCCTTCCTTAACAGCTGTGAATTAATCGTCTGCATGTGGAACAAGGGCCATACCTGGAATTTTCTAAAGCAAAGCGGAATGCATAACTTTATTGAAGCCCCAGTCTGCATGGGATACGAAAGGCTAAAATCTCCCAAGCATCCCACCCAAAAACCACTTTCAGTTCTAAAGCATATTATAAAAATTGCCAGCAATGAACAAGATCTTGTACTGGATATGTTCATGGGTGTTGGTTCTACTGGCGTTGCTGCCGTAGAACTAAACCGTCGTTTTATCGGCATCGAGATTGACGAGGAATATTATAGAGCTAGTATAAAACGAATGAAATCATAGGCAAAACCTACTATATATTATCACAGTAGTAATAGCCTTGCCTGTCACTAGCTTTTCTCTTGCTTTTTGTTTCCTTCATTAACTAGTACCCATTGGTGTGACTTTACATGGTATTTAATCTGTATAAGCTGCATACAGCCGCCCCGCATTATATTGCAGCAAAATAGGATAACCGGAATCCCGGCATACTTCTCTTCTCGGCTAAAAACAACATTCTCAATTTTATAGGTCTGCAGGACATGACCTTCATCCTCAAGCCGAATGAAGTTCGGCTTGATTTTACCCTGCACATTAAATGTCGCAACTACATCCACTGGCATATGAAACATTATAATATCCTTTCATAATTTAATTCTGTCCATCATAGTGTTCCTTATTGAACCTTACATGACTAAAGTCAAGAGTGTCCTTCTTGTGCTTACAAATTATTAATCCCTTCTTTGTATTTTGCTTTACGCTTCTCCGGTGAAATACCGCCGGACATATGGTATATGGGTCCGTCTAAGAAAACCGCTCGTACAAGAGAATCCTCTCCATACCTCTCTCTTATCGTATCCACCGCCACATCCAGCTTGGATAGCTTCTCATATCGGTTCATATCAAATAAATTAATCTGTTTACTATTAGCCCCTCGGACAATCTTACTTGTATGAATTCCAAGCTGCCTAATCGGGGAACCGTCCCAAAGCTCATCAAAAAGCCTGGAGGAAGCCCTGTGTATCTCATTCGTTATATTAGACGGAGAAAAAAGCTGCATCTGATGGGACTCGTGGCGAAAATAGGTATCAACAATACTCACCGCAACCACATTAGCCATAGCCGAATCCGCCCGTAGTCTTGCACATACCTTTTCTGCTAAAGAAAGCAGTACCATCTTGGCGGTACTGCCGTCATCCACATCAAATGCTATCGTAGTAGAATTCCCATATCCCTTATTGGGCGGAGCCTCCTCGGCCACTAGGGACATATCAATTCCATTTGCGAAGGAATATATCACCTCACCGTGCTTCTTAAAATGTGCCCGAAGAATATCTAGGTCCATATGTGCCAATTCCCCGATCGTATGAATCCCCAGAGCATGTAGCCTCCTCTTCGTGGCTGGACCTACAAAGAACAAATCACCAACCGGTAGCCTCCACATCTTCTCTATCTCACTGGGAAAGAGGGTGTGTACTAGGTTGGGTTTCTTAAAGTCGGAAGCCATCTTCGCCAGTATCTTATTCGTGGAAATTCCCACATTCACCGTAAATCCCAGTTCATTATATATCCTATCCTTCATAAGCATGGCCGCAACCACCGCCGAGCCGTAAAGTCCTACCGTTCCTGTCATATCGCAGAAGGCCTCATCTACTGAATATTGCTCAACACAGGGGGAAAACTCCCTAAGTATCTCCATAAAAGCCTCCGAGCAGTTCTCATAAAGGTCGTAATGAGGATCCACCAAGACAAGATCTGGGCAAAGCTTTAGAGCATCGCTTATAGTGTCGCCTGTCCTGACGCCGTATTTCTTGGCAGGAGTGGATCTGGCGAGAATGATTCCATGGCGCTTCTTCACATCCCCTCCTACCGCCGAGGGAATATCCCGCAAATCCGTCTTCTCGCCCCGGATGTGCAGTCTATAAACGGCTTCCCAGCTTAGGAAAGCCGAATTCACATCAATATGAAAAATCAAATTATCCATACATATGTTCACCTCTTGACTTTATTATATCAGAACGGGTGTTCGATGTAAAGAGGAATTATTTGTAATAATATTATTACCCGAATTATAAACGGTG
>LSQX01273701.1_pt2 | contig 34122 bp, 29 predicted proteins | sample 654561 | NCBI WGS metagenome assembly LSQX01 (sample SAMN04489861, study PRJNA283612) | anaerobic digester metagenome | isolation source: 4 biogas reactors fed with cattle manure at either 37C or 55C with and... | place: Denmark: Kongens Lyngby | collected 2014 | reverse complement strand
ACGCCGTCCGTTCCGCCGTTTACGCCGAGAGCTTTTCCCTCTTGGCCAAAAGTGGTATAATGGCCCGGTAAATCCATAATTGGAAGGGAGCCACACGCCTTGCAGAACGCCATCCGTCTAGGGATCATCGGTCTCGGTACCGTGGGGACGGGTGTCGCCCGCATCCTGCAGCACGGCGCGGACCAAGTGGCCGCCCGGGCGGGAGGACCCCTCGAAATCGCCCGCGTGGTCGTGAACGACCCGACGAAAAAGCGGGAGGTCGACATCGATCCTGCTGTCCTCGGGACCGACGCCCTGGAGGTAATCCGCGATCCCGACATCCCGATCATCGTGGAACTCGTCGGCTGTCCCGGCGGTAGCGTCGAACCGGCGCGAACGTGGCTTCTCGAGGCGCTACGCTCAGGCAAACACGTGGTCACAGCCAACAAGGACGTCGTCGCCAAGCACGGAACGGAGCTGCTTCGCACTGCAGGTGAGCACGGCGGATCCCTTTACTTTGAGGCGGCGGTGGCCGGAGGTATCCCGATCATCAAGGCGATCAGCGAAGCCTTGGTGGGCAACCGGATCGATATGTTGATGGGCATCATCAACGGCACGACCAATTACATGTTGACCAAAATGACGCAAGAGGGCGCGGCCTTCGGCGACGTGCTGCGGGAAGCGCAAGCCCGCGGCTACGCGGAGGCCGATCCGAGCTCCGACGTGGAAGGGCACGACGCGGCGTACAAGATCGCCATCCTGGCGTCCCTCGCGTTTGAGACCGAGATCGCGGTGGACGCCGTCTACCGGGAAGGTATCACGCGCATCACGCCGGAGGACATCCGCAACGCCGCGGAGCTCGGCTACGTGGTGAAGCTCCTTGCCATCGCCAAGCGGAACGGGGAGCACGTCGAGGTGCGCGTGCATCCAACGTTTATTCCGCAAAGCCACCCGCTGGCGGCGGTCAACGATGCGTTCAACGCTGTCTTCGTCCACGGTGACGCCGTCGGCGAACTGATGTTCTACGGGCGGGGTGCCGGCATGATGCCTACCGCGAGCGCCGTGGTAGCGGACATAGTCGACGCCGCCCACAACCTCCGTCGAGGCGTGCGGGGCCGCCACCGGATCAACGGGAGGCGAACACCCATTCTACCGATCTCGCAGAGCATCTCGCGCTACTACATCAACACGAAAGTGGTCGACCGTCCCGGGGTACTTGCCGCAATCACGACGGCCTTCGGAGACAATGGCGTAAGCCTTGAATCGGTCATTCAGAAGGGAAGGGGCCAAGACCCCGTGAGCCTCGTTTTCGTCACCCACGAAGTGCAGGAGGCGAATCTAACCCGAGCCTTGGCTCGCATCGCCCAGCTCGCTGAAGTGCGCGAAGTGTCCAACGTCGTTCGAGTAGAGGGGGAGACCCATGGCCGGGATTATTGAGCGGTACAGGGATTACTTGCCGGTATCCGATAAGACGCCCGTCGTCACTTTGGGAGAGGGCAACACCCCCCTCATTCGCCTGCACGGAGCGGTGGCCGGAGAGGTGCCCGCGGCCGTGTACGTGAAGTTCGAAGGGCTCAACCCAACGGGCTCGTTCAAAGACCGTGGCATGACGATGGCCGTGAGCAAGGCCGTGGAGGAAGGTGCCGCCACCGTAATCTGCGCCTCTACGGGCAATACCTCAGCGTCTGCCGCGGCCTATGCCCGGCGGGCCGGGCTGCGCGCCGTGGTGCTCATCCCCGAGGGCAACATCGCCCTCGGCAAGCTGAGCCAGGCACTGATGCACGGCGCACGGGTCTTGGCCATTCGGGGCAACTTCGACGACGCTTTGCGACTCGTACGTGAACTGAGTGAAAAGCACCCCATCACGCTGGTCAACTCGGTCAACCCGTACCGGATCGAGGGCCAGAAAACCGCGGCTTTCGAAATATGCGACGCCTTCGCAGGGGAGGCTCCGGATTATCTGGCCATTCCGGTAGGCAACGCGGGAAATATTACGGCCTACTGGAAAGGGTTTAAGGAGTACCGGGAAGCGGGCAAGGCAGCTTCGCTGCCGAGAATGCTCGGCTTTCAGGCCGCGGGTGCAGCACCCCTTGTGCTCGGCCACCCCGTGCCGAATCCCGACACGGTCGCTACGGCGATACGTATCGGCAATCCGGCCAGCTGGGCAGGGGCCGTGGCCGCGCGGGACGAATCCAACGGACTAATTGACAAAGTGACGGACGAAGAGATATTGGAGGCATATAAGCTGCTCGCTCGGGAGGGCATTTTCTGTGAGCCGGCATCCGCGGCCTCCGTCGCGGGCGTGCTGAAGCTTGCTCGTTCGGGCTTTTTCCGCTCAGGCGAACGGGTGGTCTGCGTCCTGACGGGCCACGGCTTGAAAGACCCCGACCGCGCACTGGCAGTCGGCGGGCGCCCGGAAGTGCTCGACGCCACGATGGAAGCCTTGGAGCAGGCTCTGGTCGAGGGTTGGAGGTAGATGGGGCCTTGTCATCCGGGGCGGTTCGAGGCGTGCGGGTCGAGGTGCCGGCCACGACGGCGAACTTGGGCGCCGGCTTCGACGTGCTCGGCCTTGCGCTTGATATCACAAACGTATTGGAATTCTCGCTGTCCGACACACCCGGCGTCGAAGTGCATATTCATGGTCCAGGTGCTGACCGCCTGCCGCGGGACAGCTCGCACCTGGCCGTGCAGGCCGCTTGGCGTTTCTACGAGGAGTCCGGTTTGCCCCGACCCGAGGGGTTGAAAGTCAGGCAGCGCCTCGGAGTACCTTTGGCGGGTGGATTAGGCAGTAGTGCGACTGCGGTCGTCGGTGGTATACTGGCAGCAGCGGCCTTGTCCGGTGCAGATTGGAGCATGGAGCACGTACTCGAATTGGCCTCCGCAATCGAAGGTCATCCGGACAACGTGGCGCCGGCGCTGCTCGGCGGCCTGGTCGTGTCCGTTCGTGAGGAATCGGGAAAGGTGTGTGCCGTGCCGGTGCCCGTGAACGAAGCGTGGTCACCTGCCGCCGTACTGGCAGTTCCCGACTTCCAGCTGAAGACCTCCGACGCCCGAGCCGTGCTGCGTCCCGCGGTCACGCTCGCCGACGCCGTCTACAACGTAGGACGCGCGGCCCTCTTCGTGGCGGCCGCCGCTGCGGGGCGGACTGACTGCCTGTCCGTGTGCATGGGCGACCGCCTGCATCAGGCCGAGCGGAGCTGTTTGATCCCGGGCCTTGCCTCGGTCTTTGCCGCCGCCCGGGCGGCAGGGGCACTGGGCGTCGCCCTCAGCGGTGCGGGACCGACCGTACTGGCCCTAGCGGAGCCCGCCGACGCGGAGGCGGTGGGGCAAGCGATGGTCAGGGCCTTCGCCGACGCCGGGGTGAGCGCGAATATCATACACACCGCGCCGCGCTACGACGGCGCGACGGTTTACACCATAAGAAGTTAGGATGGAGACGGGAGAACACCTATGCGGATACTCGTACAGAAATTCGGTGGCAGTTCAGTCCGCGATCCGGAACGCATCAAGCGCTGCGCGCAGCGCATCGTCGCGAGTGCGCGCCAAGGGTACGCCGTGGTCGCGGTCGTCTCGGCCCTCGGTGACACGACCGACGAGCTGATCGCACTCAGCAAGCAAATTGCAGAACGGCCCCCGGCCCGCGAAATGGACGTCTTGCTGTCGACCGGCGAGCAAGTTTCCATGGCGCTTATGGCCATGGCGGTTGACGCCCTCGGACAGCCGGCGATCTCGCTCACCGGCCGCCAAGCCGGCATCCAAACAGACGCTGTACACAGCAAAGCGCGCATTCTCGATGTCGATACCCAGCGGGTCCGCAAGGAACTGGAAAGCGGCCGTGTCGTCATCGTGGCCGGATTTCAGGGTATCAACGCGGCCGACGACATTACCACGCTCGGCCGGGGCGGGTCGGACACGACGGCCGTTGCATTGGCAGCCGCCCTCGGCGCCGAGATGTGTGAGATATACACCGACGTAGACGGCGTCTACACGGCCGATCCCCGGGTCGTGCCTACGGCGCGCAAGCTCGCGGACATCTCCTACGGCGAGATGCTCGAGCTCGCAAGCTTAGGCGCCCTGGTCCTGCAGCCGCGCGCCGTGGAGTTCGCCGCACAACATAAGGTCCCGGTCCACGTCCGCTCCAGTTTCAACTACAACGAAGGGACCATCGTACGGGAGGAACGTCAAGTGGAAAGAGGCATGATCGTAGTAGGAGCGGCCCACGACACCAACGTGGCGAAAGTGGTATTGCGTGATGTACCCGACCACCCCGGGGTCGCCTACCGCATCTTTTCGGCGTTGGCCGCCGAGGGCATCAACGTCGACATGATTGTCCAGACGACACGCCAGGGCGAGGTGACCGACCTGGTCTTCAGCACCGCACGCAACGACCTGGCCCGCGTCCGCGAGATCGTCAGCGAAGTGGCCACGAACCTCGGAGCGGGGCCGGTCCTGTTCGACGACACGGTAGCGAAGGTGTCGATCGTCGGTGCCGGGATGGTCAGCAACCCAGGCGTAGCGGCGGCCATGTTCCAGGCTCTGGCAGAGGAGCACATTAACATCCACGTCATCAGCACGTCCGAGATCAAGGTATCGTGCCTGATCGACCAAGAGCACGTGGAACGGGCTATGCGGGCGATCCACGCCAAGTTCGGCCTCGACGCCGCCAGTTCCGTCCCGAACGTGAGCTGAATCAATTCCGAAAACGCCCCCCTGGCCACCCGGCCCTTGAATATCAGGGCAGCGTGTGGTAAGATCATAGATGTCCGGTAGATGCCGGATCGGGCTGTGGCGCAGCTTGGTTAGCGCGCTACACTGGGGGTGTAGAGGCCGCGAGTTCAAATCTCGCCAGCCCGACCAACAAACAGCCCCTCGCGAAACGGGTATCGCGAGGGGCTGTTTGTTTCGTAAGGCCCTGACCGGCAGGAGTGGAGGCTGCAGGCCAGAAGGGATAGGCGAGGTGACCGATCGTGATACAACCGGTACACTCGTTTCGCTCGCCGGGGACCGTCGTGTTCGGATCCGGCGCCTTGGCCCGGCTCGGCGAGACGGCGGCTGCCCTCGGTCCGAAGGTGCTCGTGGTAACAGGCTCCCGCTCGGCTGCGTCTTCAGGCACGTTGGACCGCGTCCGCACCTACCTGGAAGGCGCGGGCCTGAGCGTGTACGTTATGCCTGTAGTGCGGGAGGAACCTACCGACGCCGTCGTGGACGAGCTGCGCGCGGCGATCCGGAGCGAAGGCTGCACCGGCGTCGTGGCAGTAGGAGGCGGCAGCAGTCTCGACGCGGGCAAGGCGGCAGCCGGCCTCAGCTATTCGGAGGCCTCGACCCACGAGCATATGGTCGGCAAGGCAGCGATTCCATCTCATGGGCTGCCTTGGATTGGCGTGCCCACTACCGCCGGCTCGGGCGCCGAGATGACGCCCAACGCGGTGTTAATTGACACCGTGACGGGCATCAAGAAGAGCCTGCGCAGCTGGTCCTGGCTCGCCCACGCAGCCATCGTCGATCCGGATCTCACCCTTACCATGCCGCCGCAAATCACTGCAGCGTCAGGTATGGACGCCCTCACGCAAGCAATTGAATCATACACCAGCACGGGCGCCACGCCGCTCACCGAGGCCATCAGTTTGGAGGCCGCAAAGCGCATTGCAGGCCACCTGCTGCGCGCGTACACCGCCCCTCACGACCGCAAGGCGCGGGAACAGGTCGCCTGGGGCTCCATGATGGCCGGCCTGGCCCTGGCCAACGCCCGGCTCGGGGCCGTGCACGGTTTCGCACATCCCGTCGGCACCTACTGCGGACTCGCCCACGGCTTGGCCTGTGCTATTTTGCTTCCTTCGGTGATCCGGTTCAACGCACCGGTAGCAGGGGAGAAGTACAAAGAATTGGCGCGTGCCCTCGGCCTGGTAACGGAAGGAGCCACGGCAGAGGAGGGAACCGAGGCGCTGTACGGGTATGTACGCGACCTCAATGTGAAGCTCGGCATTCCGGAACGCCTCGGCGATGCGGGCCTGACGGCCGACATGATACCGTCCATCGTGGCGGAGACGCTACCGTCCGGATCGTTGGCAGCCAACCCGAGGACCGCGGGCAAGGCGGATCTCACGGCAATCTTGGAAAGCCACCTGCGGTAACGGGGAAAACACCTGCTGGGAAGGCAAGAGCCCGGCTCGCTGGAGCCGGGCTCGTTACTGCCTTCGCGCACCTTAGAAGGTGACCAGCTGATTCGTCTCGGCCGACTTGTAGATCGCTTCGAGGATCTCGGTCACCACGAGGGCCTGTTCCGGCAGGACAAGGGGATCCTTGTCGTTGATGATCGCGTCGATCCAGGAGCGGGCTTCCGCATAGCCCGGGTCGACCGACGCGCCCTCGTAGTAAGCGACGCCGCCCGACTTCAGCTCGGGGATCTTCGTGTACAAGCGGCTGTACTCCTCGCCATTGATGCGCAGGCCGTCGAACATGTCGGCGCCCGCCTCGGTTCCGCAAATGACGGTCATGGACTCGCCGATCTGCAGCGTGTTGAGGGCCCAGCTGGACTCCAGAATGATGGTGGCGCCGTTTTTCATCTTGATGAAGCCGAAGGCCGAGTCTTCCACCTCAAACTTCGCCGGATCCCACGGTCCCCAAGCGTTGGCTGCGTTTTCCCTCTTGCCCAGCTTGTAGAAGACGCTGCCCAGCGCCGACTCGGGCTCGTAGTTGTTCATCACCCACAGCGTCAGGTCGAGGGCGTGGGTTCCGATGTCGATGAGGGGACCGCCGCCTTGCTTTTCTTTGTCCAGGAAGGAGCCCCACGTGGGAACGGCTCGACGACGCACGGCCAGCGCCTTGGCGAAGTAGATGTCGCCGAAGAAACCGTCGTCAGCCAAGGCCTTCAGATGCTGCGCTTCGGGACGGAAGCGGCCCTGGTAACCGATGGTCAGCTTCTTGCCCGTTTCCTTGTACGCCTTTACCATCTCGCGGGCACCTGCCGCGTCCATGGCCATCGGCTTTTCACACATGACGTGCTTGCCCGACTTCAGCGCGTCCACCGTGATGGGAGCATGCGAGTCGTTCGTCGTGCAGATATGTACGACGTCGATGTCATCCCGGGCCAGAAGATCGCGGTAGTCCACATATGTCTTCGAGTCCTTCACACCGTACTTTTCGGCCGCCTTTTTCGCCCGTTCCTCGATCAGGTCGCAGAAGGCCACCATCTCGACCTCAGGAATCTTGGCCAAGTTCGGCATGTGCTTTCCGTTTGCGATGCCTCCGCACCCGATGATACCAACCCTCAGCTTCTCCATGCTCTCTCCCTCCAACTAGTTCTAAATGTTACATAGGCAAGAGTGCCCGCTCGCTACCATAACTTAAGTTCTCCGGTTGGATACGGTTTCCTCTCCCGACAAAGGACGGTACCGCAGTTCGCTCTCCAAATAGTCGACGAAGCGCTCTGCAGCCCGTGGCGAGCGCCCGTCGTGCCAGACTGTCCACTCCAAAGCTTTCTTGTGCAGTTTTTCCCGGGGCACGTCCAACCCTCTCCGACGCGCAATGCTTTCTACGATAGACAGGTAGGTCCCTTGGTCCGGAGGAGGGAAGATGACCGTCAACCCGAAGCGGTCGGCCAGGGACAGTCTTTCCTCCATGCCGTCCCACGGATGCACATCCTCGTCCGAAGGCAGGCTGCGATCGGACCGGCGCTGTTCCACTAAGTGCCTGCGGTTGGATGTGGCATAGATCAGCACGTTCTCGGGCCGCCCTTCCAAAGTCCCTTCGAGTACTGCTTTCAGCTCCTTGTACTCGTCGTCTCCTGCATCGAAGGAAAGGTCGTCGACGAACAGAATGGTCCGCAGGCCCCGCCCTTCCAGAGCCTGCAGTACCGCAGGAATGTCGGTGAGGGCCCGGCGGGGCACCTCGACCATCCGCAGGCCGTGAGGTGCAAAGCTGTGGAGAACGGCTTTTACCGTGGCCGACTTGCCCGTACCCCGGTTTCCGTACAGAAGCACGTTTTGCGCCGGCAGCCCTTGCATGAACTTCTCGGTGTTGCGGAATACAGCGGCCCGTTCCGTCTCGTACTCGAACAGAGCGTCGGGCTCGACGAGGTGCGGACGGCGGATCGGTACGAGGGCTCCGCCCGACACTTGGGACTCCCAGCGGAAGGCCACGTGCCGGGCAAACACTCCCGCTCCGGCGCGCCGGTGCCAGCGGGCGAGGACAGGGGCTAGATTTTCCCAGTTTCGTTCCCCGGCCAGCCGCCGGACGATCGGTTCACGCAGGGGCAGTAGGGGATCGGGCTCGGACGGCGGTTCGCAGGCCAAATCGGATAACGTGCCGGCCGGGTCGAGTTCCTCCCGAAGCAAATCCGGTATGATGTATAGGCTGCCCAAAAGACGCAAATCGTCCGCTGCCAACCGGAGCAGGCCGCCTGGAACCCGCTCGCCCATCCGTTCCGCCGCCTCGGTAAAAGGGTTCGCATCGTACAGCACGCGGTCAATAAAGAGCGCCTGCCAAGCGTCGAGCCGAGCACCATGCAGCCCGGGTCCGTCCTGAGAGGTGGCCCGGGCAGCAGTCTCGGCCAAAAAGCGCGTTCGGAGCTCGGGCCGGTCGTTGCCGTCCGCCCATTCCGCCAGCCAGTTGATTAACGCCGAAACAGCCGGATCCCGTAGGACGCCGTGGTAGAAAGCGAGACGCGCCGGAGCAGCAACGGCCGCCGCGACCGCGTCGCTGATTTTGCCGGACAAATTTCGCCTTGTCACCTATGCCACCTGCCCATCGCGTCGTCGTAAGGGTTCATTGCCCGCAACCAGCTTACCGCACGCAAACACCATGTTGCAGCAAGTACTCGGCAAGCTGGGAGATGCGTATTTCGCCGAAGTGGAAGACGGACGCCGCCAGGAGCGTGTCCGCGCCTGCCTGCGCCGCGGCCAAGAAGTGCTCCAGCTGGCCCGCCCCTCCGGACGCGATGACCGGCAAGCCGACACGCTCTTTGAGAAGGGCTATGAGCGCCGTGTCGTACCCCTGTTTTGCTCCGTCGGCCCGTTTGCTTGTGGGCAGGAGGTACCCCGCACCGCGCCGGCGCACGTCCAGGGCCGCGTGGACGAGATCGAGGCCCGTGCGTGTCCGCCCGCCGTCGATCAGCACCTCGTAGCCGGACGGCGTCTCGTCGCTGGGCTCGACGTCGAAAGCGACGACCACCCGCTCGGGGCCGAAGGCCTCTGCGAGCTCCGAGACGAGAGCGGGGGTGCGTACGGCAGCCGATCCCACCGAAACCCGGGACGCGCCGGCAGCAAGGGCCGCTTGCGCCGCGACTTTCGATGCGATGCCGCCGCCGTAGGTAATCGCAACTTCGGGAACGGCTGCGGCCACACGCTCGAGAACTGCATAAGCACTCTCGCGCCGCTCCCACGTAGCGGTAATATCGAGAAGAGCCAGCTCCCGGGCCCCGTCCGCCGCATATGCTTTGGCCACCTCGACCGGATCGCCGGCATCGACCAACTGCACGAATTGCACTCCTTTAACCACACGCCCGTCCTTCAGATCAAGGCAGGGCATAATGGAAACCGTCGCCATGCCCGAAACCACTCCCTTATCGGATCCGCTGCCCGTTTCCGCGGCCGCGTTCCCATTTGCTTCGCTCGCCGCACGGCACCCTCCTGCTTGAACCCGCAGGGACAGGGCGCTGAAGCAGGGAACGCGCTGGACGAAACGAAACTAGCAGGAACGGAGCCGGCGGGCAAAGGGTCCCGGCTCCGTCAGCACCACGTGCGAGGAGGATTGTATGCAGAAGAAGGTGTCCGTGCTTTTTGTCTGTCTAGGAAACATTTGCCGCTCTCCGACCGCTGAGGCCGTCTTCCGCGCCAAAGTGGAGGAGGCCGGCCTAGCCGACCGGATCGCGGTCGACTCGTGCGCCCTCGGCCGGTGGAACCTGGGTCAGCGCCCCCATCCCGAGACCCGGCGTGTCCTCGATGCCCACGGCATTTCCTACGACGGCATCCGGGCGAAGCTCATCGATCCGAAGCGGGCCAAGACGTTCGATTACATCGTCGCCATGGACCGCTCCAACTTAGAAGGCCTCGCCAGGCTCGGAATCGATGGGGAACGGGTGCATCTCCTCACCGATTTCATCCCCGGCCGGGAAGGGGAGGAAGTGCCCGATCCGTACTACTACGGCAATTTCGAAGGGGTATACGAGCTGATCGCCGAGGGCGTCCAGGGACTGTTGGACCATATCCGAAGCGCCCACGGTCTTGACCGAGGCGTAAGTCAGTAGTACTCAAGCTCCTCGGCGAGTTCCGGCGGAATCTCATCGAGAAAGCGGGACGGGAAGGACTCGGAAGGCTTTCCGGCCACCATGCGGCTCTCCGCGTGCGTCAGGATGAGCCGCTCCCGGGCCCGCGTCATCCCCACGTAGCACAAGCGACGTTCCTCCTCGACGCCAAACAGGGTATCGGCCGAACGGAAGTGGGGAAAGAGGGACTCTTCCATGCCGATCATGAAAACGACGGGAAACTCAAGACCCTTGGACGCGTGCACGGTCATCAGGGTGACCATATCCGCATCGTCATCGTCCCGATCGAGTTCGGTCAGCAGGGCCACGTAGTCCAGAAAACCCTTCAGCGTGGCGTCCTCACCCTGGCGCCGGTCAAATTCATCCGCAACACGGATCAACTCGTCGATGTTTTCCAAGCGTTCCTGATCCTTTTCCTTGTTCCCGTCATATACGCTCTTGTAGTCGAACCGGTTGAGAATCGCCTTGATCAAATCGACCACGGTCATCTCGTCCTGGCGCTCGTGGTAGTATTCGACCAGATCGGTAAAGCGGTCCATGGCGACGGCTGCCCGGCCCGTCACGCCGCAAGCTTCGCTGTTGCACAGGGCCTCAAACAGGGAGAGTTCATTATCGTTTGCGTACCGTGCGTAGGCCTGCAGCGTCTTCGCACCGATGCCGCGCCTTGGCGTGTTGATGATCCGCTGCAGGCTCAGGGAATCCTTTGGATTGTGGATCAGGCGCAGGTACGCCAAGATGTCGCGCACCTCTTTCCGGTCGTAGAAGCGCAGGCCGCCGATCAGACGATAGGGGATGCGGTTCTTGATGCATTCCTCTTCAATCATGCGCGATTGGGCATTCGTCCTGTACAGCACCGCGATATCCGAGAGTCGGTATTCACGCTGCAGGAACAGGATTTCGTTCGCCACCCATTGTGCCTCGTGGCGGTCGGTGGGGCAGCGGCAAATCTGCACCGCTTCGCCCGATCCGTTTTCGGTCCAGAGTCGCTTTTTGATCTGATTCTCGTTGTGCGCGATGACGTGTCCCGCGGCCTCCAAGATCGTTTGCGTGGAACGGTAGTTTTGCTCGAGTTTGAACACCCGGGCGTCGGGATAGTCCTGCTGGAAGCTCAAGATGTTCGAGATGTCCGCCAGGCGGAAGCTGTAGATCGATTGATAGTCATCGCCGACGACGCACAGATTGCGGTATTTAGCAGCCAGCCTGCGAATTAGGGCGTACTGGAGATGGTTCGTGTCCTGATATTCATCGACCATGATGTATCGAAACCGCTCCTGATAGACGTCCAGAATGCCGGGGTGCTCATCGAAAAGGCGTATCGTGAGCAGCAAAAGATCGTCGAAGTCGAGGGCGTTTTGTTCGCGCAGCTTCCGTTGATAAAGCCGGTAAAGTTGTGCCAGCTGCCGGTCATGGGACGTCTCGGCTTGAGCGGCCACAGCATCCGGCGTCAGCAACTGATTTTTGAACCGTCCGATTACAGAACGATAGTAGCCGGGCTCCTTTGCCTTTTTCCCGAGCGGCGCGATGCACTCTTTGACAATCGCCGTCTGATCGTTGTCGTCGTAAATGGAGAAGGCGGGATCATAGCCGAGGCGGTCGATGTCAGACCGCAGGATGCGTACGCACATGGCGTGGAAAGTGCAGATCCAGGCCCCGCGGGCATCGCTTCCCGACAGCTGATAAACCCGCTGGCGCATCTCTCGGGCTGCCTTGTTGGTAAAGGTGACGGCAAGGATTTGCTCCGGACGAATGCCTACGTTGCGGATGAGATGGGCTATGCGGTGGGTAATGACCCGCGTCTTGCCCGATCCGGCCCCGGCGACGATCAGCACGGGGCCCTCCGTCTCGAGAACGGCTTCCCGCTGCTGCTCGTTCAAGCCTGCAATCAGTGAAGCGTCCACAAGCTGCATTTTCGAAGCGGAACCTCCAAATCGTTGCTTACCCCGGAGCCAAACGGTGCAAGGCACCCCCATAGGATCCGAGGGACAGAGTTTTATTTTAGCACACTGTAGGCTGCCTAGCTGTGCGAACAAATCGTTCCAATAATGATGCACTATTGCGCCGAATAGAGCCGCCGCGCGAGACGAGTTATTTCACCCGATGAACAAAGGGGCAGTCCGCAAAAAAGATCGGCCTTGAAACGTATCAACCACCCCTTGCGCCGGCACGCCGTCCGTGGTAAATTGTGTTTGTGATAACTTTCACTAATGCCGGCCACTCGCTACAGCCTATGAATTCCCGACGAGAAACGGAGGAGAAGTCGTTGCACGCGAACCCGATCGCCCCTGCAGCTGCCGAAGACGTGGAGGCGGCAGTTCAGCGCATCGTACGCTCGACGCCCGCGCGGCGCATGGATCTCATCCCGATCCTGCAAGCAATCCAAGCGGAGTACCGCTACCTGCCCGAGGCGGCCTTGCGCTGCGTCGCCCGGGAGCTCAACATCCCACCGGCGACCGTATACGGCGTAGCCACGTTCTATTCCCAGTTCGCCCTGAATCCAAAGGGCAAGTGGGTCATCCAAGTTTGCAACGGAACCGCGTGCCACGTGCGCGGAGCCAAACGGCTGCTTGACGCCTTGAACCGACGGCTCGGCCTGACGGAAAACGGGAGCACCACCGGCGACGGCCTTTTTACCCTAGAGATCGTGTCGTGTTTGGGAGCGTGCGGTCTGGCGCCGGTCGTCGTCGTAGGCGACAAGGTCCACGGCCAGCTCACAGAGGAGGCAATCGAGCTCTTGATCGACCACCTGGAAGCGGAAGAAGGCCAAGGTGAGAAGGTGGAGGAAGCAGGCCGGGAGGTGCGGAGCCGGTGATTCGTTGCTTACAAGATTTGCTGGAACGGGCAGAGGAGGCAAGGGCGCACCGGCAAGCCCACCGCGCCGAGGTTTTGGTCTGCGCCGGAACCGGATGTGTGGCCAACGGGTCCATGGAAGTGTTTGCGGCGCTGCGTGAAGTCCTCGCCAAATTTGGCCTCGACTCGACACAAGTGGGCGTGACGGGAAACGGTGCGTGTCTGTGCGGCGGCGGGAGGTCCGTCGTGGTAAAGCACAGCGGTTGTCACGGATTTTGCGAAATGGGGCCCCTCGTGCGCATCGACCCCGAGGGGCTGCTGTACTGCAAAGTGAAGCCCGCCGACGCGGAGGAAATCGTCGAGCAGACCGTAGCGGAGGGTCGCGTCGTCGAGCGGCTCCTTTACCGGCATCCCGTCACCGGCGAACGCTATGCCCGGCAAGACGAGATTCCCTTTTACGCCAAGCAGACGCGGCTTACGCTGAAGGACTGCGGCCACATCGACCCGCACCGCATCGACGATTACCTGGCGGAAGGAGGCTACCGCGGGCTAGCCCGGGCCTTACTCGAGCTGACACCTGACGAAGTGATCAGCGAAGTCACCGCTTCAGGGTTGCGAGGCCGCGGCGGAGGCGGTTTCCCCACGGGTCGCAAGTGGCAGCTCACCCGCCAAAGCCCCGCTGAGCGCAAGTTCGTCGTATGCAATGGCGACGAAGGTGACCCCGGCGCCTTCATGGATCGTTCGGTCATGGAAGGCGATCCCCACCGTGTCATCGAAGGGATGGCGATCGCAGGCTACGCCATCGGCGCTTCGGAGGGGTATATCTACGTCCGCGCCGAGTACCCGCTGGCTGTAAAGCGTCTCCGCGAGGCCATCGACGATGCCGAAGAGTACGGATTGTTGGGCGATAACATACTGGGCAGCGGCTTCAGTTTCCGGCTGTACCTCAAGGAGGGGGCAGGCGCGTTCGTCTGCGGGGAGGAGAGCGCACTCCTTGCCTCGATCGAAGGAAAGCGGGGCATGCCCATGCCGAAACCGCCTTACCCTGCCCAAGAAGGACTTTGGCGGCTGCCTACCCTCATCAACAACGTGGAGACCTACGCGTCCGTGCCCGTGATCCTCGCCGGCGGCGCCGAAGCGTACCGGCGGTACGGGACGGAATCGAGTCCGGGCACGAAGACGTTCGCTCTAACCGGCGATGTCGCCAACACAGGCCTGATCGAAGTGCCTATGGGCATGCCGCTACGGGAGATCTTGTTCGACATCGGCGGCGGCATACGCTCGGGGAAACGTTTCAAGGCTGTGCAGATCGGCGGTCCTTCCGGCGGGTGCCTGACCGAAGAACATCTCGATCTGCCCCTCGACTTTGACTCATTGAGCGAGGCGGGCGCCATGATCGGATCCGGCGGCCTTGTAGTGATGGATGAGAACACGTGCATGGTCGAGGTCGCCCGGTTTTTCATGAGCTTCACGCAAAATGAGTCGTGCGGCAAGTGTGTCCTGTGCCGTGAAGGGACGTACCGCATGTTGGAGATCCTTGAGCGCATCGTCGAAGGGAAGGGAGAACTGCGCGATCTGGATCTGCTCGAAGAGTTGGCCGAGACGGTAAAGGACGGTTCTCTGTGCGGCCTGGGCAAGACGGCTCCGAACCCTGTCCTGACGACTTTGCGGTACTTCCGCGACGAGTACATCGCGCACGTGGTAGAGAAGCGGTGCCCGGCCGGTGCCTGCCGCGCCCTGGTCCGCTACCGCATCAACCCCGAACTGTGCCGCGGCTGTGGTCTGTGCGCACGGAGCTGTCCGGTACAGGCCATCACGGGCCGGCGGAGGGAGCCCTACGTCATCGACCAAGACCGCTGCATCCGCTGCGGTGCCTGCATCAACGCCTGCCGTCTGGAGGCCATTGAGGAGGTCGCGCAATGAGAGAGTCTGCACCTGCCGTCATCGTCAACGGGGTCCCGGTCCCCCTCGAAGGCGAGAAGAACCTGCTGGAAGTGGTTCGCAAAGCGGGGATCGACCTGCCGACCTTGTGCTACCACGAGGATCTGTCCGTTTACGGAGGATGCAGGCAGTGCGTGGTCGAGACGGAGCGGGGCCAGATCGTGGCGGCCTGCTCGACGCCGCCGCAAGACGGACTCCGCATCCGCACCCACTCGCCGCGCCTGAGGAAAATCCGGCGCATGGCGCTCGAGCTTACGCTGGCCAACCACGACCGCTCCTGCACGACGTGCGGCAAGAGCGGGAATTGCGCCCTGCAAGATTTGGCCCGCAGCTACGGTTTGGACAACGTACGCTTTCCCCAGCGGAGCGCGGACCGCCAGCGTGATCTGTCGGCCCTGGGCTTGACCTACGATCCGGGAAAGTGCATCCTGTGCGGGGCGTGCGTGCGGGTCTGCCAAGAGGTGCAGGGCGTCGGTGCCATCGACCTTGCACACAGAGGAGCTCAGATGAGCGTCAGCACGGCCTTCGAGCAAGACTTGGGGCTGACGGAATGCGTGCAGTGCGGCCAGTGCGCAGCGATCTGCCCTACCGGCGCTTTGCTCGTGAAGTCCGACGTCGACAAGGCGTGGACTGCCCTGCACGACCCCGGCAAGTACGTCGTGGTGCAGATCGCCCCTGCAGTTCGCGTGGCCATCGGCGAGGCCTTCGGGATGGAGCCGGGCGAGCTTTCCATGGGCCGGCTCGTGCGCGCCTTGCGTCTGCTCGGCGCCGACCGCGTCTTCGACACCGTGTTCGCCGCTGACCTGACCGTCATGGAGGAGACGGCGGAATTCCTGTCCCGGCTCGAGGCAGGCGAGAATCTGCCCCTGTTTACCTCGTGCTGCCCGGGATGGGTGAAATTTGTGGAGCACAACTACCCCGAACTTTTGCCCCATCTGTCCTCGTGCAAATCGCCGCAGCAGATGTTCGGCGCCGTAATCAAGGGCTTCGAGGCGTCCCGTCTGGGCATGGGCCGGGACGAGATCTGCGTCATCTCGATCATGCCGTGCACCGCAAAGAAGTTTGAAGCGGCGAGGCCCGAGTTCGCCACGGAAGGTGTGCCGGATGTCGACATCGTCTTGACGACCCAGGAAATCGCCGAAATGATCCGCGAGAGCGGCATTCGTTTCCAAGACTTGGACGAAGACGACACGGACACGCCCTACGGGGTCGCGACGGGAGCGGGCACCGTCTTCGGCGCGACGGGCGGGGTAGCGGAAGCCGTCCTGCGGGCAGCCCATTGGGTTGCAACGGGCGAGAACCTGGACACGGTCGACTTCACCGCCGTGCGGGGCCTGGAAGGTGTGCGCACAATTACCGTCGACGTGAAGGGCCGCGAGGTGCGCGTTGGCGTAACCCATACCCTAAGTCAAGCTCGCCGGCTGATCGAGGCGATCAAGGCAGGGGAGGCGGCTTACGACATCGTCGAGGTCATGGCCTGTCCCGGCGGATGCGTCGGCGGCGGCGGGCAGCCCTACGCACAGCGGGCCGCCGAGCGCTACAGCCGTGCGCGTGGCCTTTACCTAAGCGACCGCCGGGCGCCGCTGCGACGCTCGCAGGAAAACCCGGCCGTCGCGGCACTGTATAGGGATTGGCTCGGAGAGCCAAACAGCGAGCTAGCCCACAGGTACCTGCATACCACGTACACCGTGCGCACAGTGTGACATGCCTCCCTACCGGCTCAGCAGCATCGTGTGGTATGGAAAGCTTGAGCATGGGAACGGGGGCGAGAGTGTGCACAGCGCGCGGTTTTGGAGACAGGGCGGGATCCTCCTGCTGGTGTTAGTTCTGCTGTTCGCTGCGGCGCCGTTGCGGGCGGGGCTCGCCCAGGCGCCTCCCACGCCGGACGATGCGCCGGTCATCTGGTTCTTCTGGGGGGAAGGCTGCCCGTATTGCGCGCTGGAGGCGGAATTTCTTGCCGAGTTGCAGTCGCGGTACGCGGACGTGACGGTCCGCTCCTTGGAGGTCTTCGGCAATCCCGCCAACCGAATCTTGATGCAGCGCATGGCCTGGGAACGGGGAGAACTCGTCCAGGCAGTGCCGGTAACGATCATCGGCGACGACATCTGGATCGGTTTCAACCAGGCCATCGGCCAAGCGATCGAAAGGGCGGTCCAAAGGCCGGGTGCGGGGGAAGGGGAACAAGCCACCGCCCCGTCGGCTGCCCCCGGCGAAACGGAACGCCCAGGTGCCGGCACCGCGCCGGCGGACGGGGACATGGCCGCTGCAGGGGAGTTCCTGCTGGAACTCCCCTTGCTCGGTTCCGTAGACCTGTCACAGATGGGACTTTTCCTTTCCACCTTGATCATTTCTTTTGTCGACGGCCTCAACCCGTGTTCCCTCTGGGTTCTGTCCGTCCTTCTCGCTTTGGTGATCCGTTCGCGCTCCCGCCGCAAGACCCTTTGGGTAGGCGTCACTTTCCTTGTCGTGACGGCCTTGATCTACGGCGGGTTTATCGCAGGCCTTTTCAGCGTCTTCAGCTACGTGGAGCTGTCGCTGTGGCTCCGTATCGCCGTGGCGGCGGTTGCTTTAGCCGCAGCGTTTGTCCATATTAAGGACTATTTCGCCTTCGGCAAGGGCATCTCGCTTTCCATTCCCGAGCGCTACAAACCTGGCCTGTACGCGCGCATGCGGGCGATCCTGCACGCCGAAAGCCCGTGGCGGAGCATTTTGCTTACGGTAGCCCTCGCGGTCGGCGTCTCCTTCATCGAACTTCCGTGTACGGCAGGCCTGCCGATCCTTTGGACCAACCTGCTCGCGGCCGAGGGCGTGGGAACGGCAGGGTTCATCGCATTGCTCGCCGTATACCTCGTCATTTACGTGCTGGACGAGCTCGTCGTGTTCCTCGCGGCACTCATTACGCTGCGCGTTACGAAGCTGGAAGAGCGTCACGGCCGTACACTCAAGCTCATCGGCGGCGTCCTCATGCTGTACCTCGGGCTGACGCTCCTTTTGAAACCAGATCTGATGAACTCCGTTGCCGGGGCCGGCCTGGTCTTTGCGGCGGCCGCAGGCACGGTACTCATCGTACTGGCCGCCAGCGGCGTCAAAAGGCGCCTGACTACGAGGTAAACCACCGCGGTCCAGGTCCGTACGAACGGTGTACGGCGCCGAACGCGCCCGGCGCTGTATCCGCACACAAAAAAAGAGTGCCGCGATCGGCACTCTCGTGTTCCACTGCGTCCTCTGGCCCGGCCGGCGCCGACGGGCCCGAACGGTCGCCGGGCGGCTACTTCGAGTCGCCGTGCCGGCGCGGTTTCTGCCAGCCGTAGTGGACCGCAACGACCAGAAAACCGCCGCCCAGAGCGGTGAGGAGCTGCGGCCACTGCATCATGACCATCGCAGGCTGGGGAATCTGCACGAACACGTTCACCGCAGTCGCCAACAGGATGAACTTGGCTACGCTACCGGCCACCACGCCTAAAGCCGTACCGAAACGCCGGCCTGCCAGCGCAAAAAGGCCCACCATCAGTCCGTTGCCCAGCGCGATGAAGGGAATCATCGGAGCCAAAGGAGCCGGTAAGATGCCGCGTGCGAAGGCCACCACGGGGGTACACATTCCCACGGCGACGGCATACCACGGCCCCAGCCAAAGGGCGGCCGTAAAGAGCGCCGCGTTGACCGCTGGCCCCGTAACCGGCTGGGGAAGGCCGGCCATCTGAAAGAGCGTGATACCCAAGAGAAGCAAGACTGCCGCCGCAAAGCGGATTTCGGCCTTCATCGTCCGACTTCTCGCCAATCCTTCCGTCCGCATCGAGTAAATCGCCTCCATTGCTGTCGATATATGAGCACAGCCGGCCACTTCGCTACGGAACTCCTACAGATGCTTGTGATAACTTTCACTAATACCATGCCACGACCGGCCGGGACGAGTCCACGGGCGGAACTCAGCGCCCTGCCGGGACATTCATCACGGGGCGAAAGGTGGTTCCAATTCGTTGTAGAAGTAGTCTGCACTAGGCCAATTCTGTCATCCGCACGGCTTTCGCGAGGGGGTGAGCCGGGTGAACGTGATTCGCATCGATTTCAGGCAACCGGCCCAGCACGTGCGTCTGGCCCGGTCCTTTGCCCGCATTACCGGCATCGGTCTGTGTCGTCTCCTCGCGGCGGTCCCTGCTCCCAAGGGCACATCGTAAGCGCGCGGTGACTCATGGCCTCCGCCACGGTACCCGCAAGACGCTCGCCCCGCGATGCACTTCCGGCCGATTGGCGCGTGTCACGGGGCAAATGTCCCGTAATATCCATCCCCATTGTCCCCGCCGATTGGCGACATTGCTCAGATCCCAGCGCACGCCGCTTCTTGCATAATCGAAGCGAGCATTTCGTCGCGCTGCGTTGTGTCTGACAATGCGAAAGGGGCGTTTGCAGTGGCACGAGAGGTCATCAATCCCGAGAATATTCCTAGCCCGCCGTTCATCCGGACGCTTTTTTCGACAACCAAGTTCGCCTGGCTCTGGACCATCATCCGCGTTTACGTTGGATGGCAGTGGCTCTCTTCGGGCTGGAATAAGGTAGGTAACCCGGCTTGGACGCAGACCGGAGCGGCAGTTCGAGGCTTCTGGGCGAACGCCGTCGCGATCCCCGAAACGGGCAACCCGCCCATCCGCTACGGCTGGTACAGGAGCTTTCTCAACTTCCTCCTCGAGGGCGAGCACCACACCTGGATGGCGAAGCTGATCGTCGCGGGCGAGATACTGGTCGGCATCGGCCTCATCCTCGGTGCCCTGGTCGGCTTCGCGGCCTTCTTCGGTGCGTTGATGAACTTCAACTTCATGCTCGCCGGTACGGCCAGCACGAACCCCGTGCTGTTCCTGCTGTCCATCTTGATCATGGCGGCGTGGAAGGTCGCAGGATACTACGGCGTGGACCGCTGGCTGCTGCCAATGGTGGGTACGCCGTGGCAAAGGGACTTGACTGCGGCCACCTCGAGGGAAGCTCGAGCATAGGGAGACTCATAGCTCCTAACTGCGAGGCGGTGTTTGCCGGCATGCGTACAGGGGTCCTGCGGGGCCCCTTTTCGCGCCTACGCATGCGAGCAGAGGCCCGCGTGCGAGATGGACTTTTCGCGGCAGGTCCTTGCCGCCGGTAAGTGGAATGAGAGTAGGGAAGCCAAGGAACGAAGTGCGGTGTTTACACATTGAACCCAACAGCCCCCAAGCTACTGTGGGCGTACATGCGAGAACAGAAGATCGCCTACGCCGCGGCGATCGTCATGATGCTACTGTCGACCGTGGCGATGGCCCAGATTCCTCCGGTTCTCGGAGCCTTCGCCGGTGCCTACGAGGCGGGCACCCTTACGCCCGGCATGCCCCTGATGTTCGGGCTGCGCATCGTCGGCTGGGCGCTGGTGTACACGCTGCTGCACTGGTGGGCCGTTTTCCTCGTCCATTCCCGGGCCCGCATATTTGAGTATCGCCTGCGGGGCCGCCTCTTCGCCCACTGGCTCACCTTATCGCAAAACTACTATACGCACGAGAGCGTCGGCAACCTGATGGCCTACGCGACCAACGACGTGCAGGCTATTCGCTCGGCCATCTCCATGGGCTTCAACCAGCTGACCAACGCCAGCTTCACGATCGTCGTCACGGTGACGGCGATGCTGTCCACCGTCGATGCGAAGCTGGTCCTGTACAGTCTCATGCCGCTGCCGTTCGTCACGGTAGCCATCGTCGTGCTGCGGCCCCTCATCCGCCACCGCTTTCGGCTGTTGCAAGAAGGCTTCGCCACCTTGTCGGAACGCACCCAGGAAAGCCTGAGCGGCATCCGCGTCGTAAAAGCGTATGTCCAAGAAGAACACGAGCTCGAGAAGTTCGAGAAGGCCGCCCGCAATATCGTAGACCGGGGCTATGACCTGACGAAAGTGTCGGCCCTCATGCGTCCCGTCATCGACCTCCTCGGAGGCATCGCCTTTCTCGTGGCCCTCGGACTGGGAGCGGTGCGGGTCATACGAGGCGACACGCAGTTCGACGACTTGGTCACGTTTACCGCCTATTTGCCCATGCTCGTCAATCCGATGCGACAGATCGGCTCGGTCATCGACGTATCCCAGCGGGCCAGCGCCGCCCTGAACCGCATCACGCGCCTTCTCCAGGAACGCCCCGGGGTGCGCAACGTGCCGGGCGCCGCAACGGAGCTGCCGGCGGACGTTCCGATCCGCATCCAAAACCTGACGTTCCGTTACCCCTACGCGTCCGAACCGGTACTGAAGGACATCAACCTGACCATCGAGCCGGGCACGACCGTCGCACTCGTAGGACGCAGCGGATCCGGCAAGACCACCCTGGCCCATCTGCTACTCCGCGTCTTCGAACCGCCGCGCGGCACAATCTTCCTCGGCGACTTGGACGTTCGCGACGCCGACCTGGACACCCTGCGCCGCCACATCGCGTACGTGCCGCAGGACGTCTTCCTATTTTCCACGACGGTAGCGGAAAACATTGCTTTCGGCGTGGACGGCGTCGATCGCGAAGAGATCGCCACCGCAGCACGGAGAGCTCAGGTGTACCAAGACATCGCTGAGCTGCCCGACGGCTTCGATACAATGCTGGGCGAGAGGGGCGTAGGCATCTCAGGCGGCCAAAGGCAGCGAGTGGCCCTGGCCCGTGCCCTCATCAAAGATTCTCCGATCTTGATTCTCGACGACAGCTTGTCCGCCGTCGACACCAAGACCGAGGCGGCGATCCTGGAAACATTGCGCGGCCTGCGGCAGGACCAGACCCGCATCGTCATCGCACACCGCATTTCGGCCGTCCGCGATGCGGACCACATCGTCGTCCTCGAAGACGGGCGCATCGTCGAGCAGGGCGTCCACGACGAACTTCTCGCGCGCAAGGGTGCCTACTACGAGATTTACGAGTTGCAGCGCAAGGGGACGGGGCAGACAAGGACGCCGTTCGAACCGGAGGAGACGGGAGGTGAGGAGGATGTCTACTACGCAAGACCAGACTACACAGACGATTAACTTACGCAAGAGCCGCCACGTCCTCCGCCGCATGCTGCGGTTCGGCTACCCGTACCGCTGGCATCTGCTCCTGGCGTTGCTCCTCCTGATCGGCTCCATCGTCACCGACCTGGCGCAGCCCTATTTGGTCAAGGTCGCGATCGACTCGTACATCGACGTGCCCGATCCCGACGTGGACGGACTGATCCGCCTGATGCTGATCTACTTCGTAGTGGTCGTCGCGGCGTTCGGTCTCAACTACGGCCAGGCCATCATCTTGCGGAACACCGGGCGCATGATCGTCTACGACTTGCGCATGACCGTGTTTCGCCACCTGCAGACGCTGTCTCAATCCTTTTTCGATCGGACGGCGGTAGGACGGATCGTAACCCGGGTAGCCCACGATACCGAGGCGATCAACCAGCTCTTTACTGACCTCCTTGTCCATTCCGCTCGGGACCTGCTGATGATCATCGGCATCATCGTGGTCATGATACAGCTCAACGCAAAACTGGCGCTGGTGAGCCTCGCCGTCGTACCGCTTATCGCCGCCGTGTCCTACTTTTTCAAGAACAGGCTGCGGGACGCGTACCGCATCTCGCGCGCCCATTTGTCCCATCTGAACGGGTTCCTGGCGGAGAACTTGTCCGGCATCTTGACCGTGCAGCTGTTCAACCGGCAAGAAAAGCAAATGGCCGAGTTCGACCGGATCAGCAGCGATTACCGACAGGCCAACATCCGGGAAGTCAGCCTTAGCTCGGCCTTTTCCCACTCACTCCGCTTTCTCACGCAATTTGCCGTGGCCTTCCTGCTCTGGTACGGCGGGGGAGAGGTCATTCGGGGCACCGTAACCTTCGGCGTCGCGTATGCCTTTCTCAACTACGTTCGCCAGCTGTTTCAGCCGATCCAGGATTTAACGGGCCAGCTCAACGTGCTCCAATCGGCTCTTACATCTTCCGAGCGGCTCGTCGAGGTCCTGGACCAAAAACCAGAGGTCGTCGATCCGCCGAAGCCCGTGCCCCTGAAGAACGTGCGTGGCGAGATACGCTTCGAGAACGTCTGGTTTGCCTACAACGGCGAAGAGTGGGTGCTGAAAGATATAAACTTCACCGTTGAGCCGGGCCAAACCGTAGCGTTTGTCGGCGCGACCGGAGCGGGCAAGAGCTCCGTCATCAATCTCATCGGCCGGTTTTACGACGTGCAGCGCGGGCGCATCACGCTCGACGGCATCGACATCCGCGCCGTGGCCCAGGCCGATCTGCGCCGCCATATCGCCGTAGTGCAGCAGGAAGTATTCCTCTTTGCCGGCGACATTGCGAGCAACGTCCGCTTGGGCAACGAGGAGATCACCGACGCGCAAATTATGGCTGCCTTGGATGCCGTCGGACTCGGCGACTATATCCGCAGCCTGCCCCGGGGAATTCACACAACGCTTTACGAAGGCGGCAAAACGTTGTCTGCAGGGCACAGGCAGCTCATCTCCTTTGCCCGGGCCCTGGCCCAAAACCCCACGATCCTGATCCTGGATGAGGCCACCTCCCATATTGACTCGGAGACNNCCGCACGACGCTCATCATCGCGCACCGCTTGTCGACGATCCAACATGCCGATCTCATTATCGTCCTGGACAAGGGACGCATCGTCGAGACGGGCGACCATCACTCGCTGCTCGCCCAGGGAGGAATTTACAAACAGCTCTATGAACTTTCCTGGGCGCAGGAGAGCGCTTGACCCGTGCGCATCCCGGTCCGGCCCACCGTGGGCGAAAGCCCATCCCTATCCGCCGTGTCTTCAGCGTATAATGGGTGGGTGCGCTTTTTCGCTCCCGATATTAACTTGGAGGTAATCTGGTCCCATGAGTCATCTGACGTGTTTCAAGGCTTACGACATTCGCGGCGTCGTCCCAGATGAGCTCGACGAGGCGCTGGCCTACCGCATCGCCCGGGCGTATGCCGCTCTGTTTTCGCCAAAGCGCGTCGCCATAGGACGGGATGTGCGCCCTTCGGGCACCTCCCTGGCGGCGGCGCTTACCCGCGGCTTCGTCGACGCGGGCGTGGACGTGGTCGACATCGGCCTATGCGGTACGGAGGAGGTTTACTTCGCCACGTTCCACCTGAAGCTCGACGGCGGCATCATGGTGACGGCAAGCCACAATCCTTCGGAGTACAACGGCATGAAGCTGGTGCGGGAACAGGCCATCCCCATCAGCTCCGAAACCGGTCTGCAGGAAATCGCCCGGCTCGTCACGGAGGAGCGTTTCGAAGATAAGGCGGAAAGGCCCGGCGAAGTGAAAAGGCTCGACATCCGCAGCGCGTACGTCAGCCATCTCATGGGCTACGTCGAATCCGAGCGGCTCAGGCCTTTGCGCATCGCGTGCAATCCGGGCAATGGAACGGCCGGCCTCGTACTCGAGCACCTGAAGGAGCGGTTGCCCTTCGAGTTCATCGTCCGGTACGGCGAGCCCGACGGCACGTTCCCCAACGGCGTGCCGAATCCGCTCTTGCCCGAAAACCGCTCGGCGACGGCGGACTTGGTGCGGGATACCGGGGCAGACCTCGGCATCGCATGGGACGGTGACTTTGACCGTTGCTTTTTCTTTGACGAGCGCGGCGAGTTCGTGGAAGGGTATTACATCGTGGGACTGCTCGCCCGGGCCATCCTCGAGCAACATCCGGGCGGCGCCATCGTCTACGACCCTCGCCTTACTTGGAACACGATCGAGATTGTGGAAACCCACGGAGGACGTCCTATCCTGTGCAAGAGCGGTCACGCGTTCATCAAGGCGAAGATGCGCGCCGAGGACGCGGTGTACGGCGGCGAGATGTCCGCCCACCATTACTTCCGCGACTTCAGCTACTGCGACAGCGGCATGATCCCGTGGCTTCTCATCACGGAGCTGCTTTCGCGCACGGACCGCCCCCTTTCCGAACTTGTTGCCGAACGCATCGATAAGTTTCCCTGCAGCGGCGAGATCAACCGGACGATCGCCGATCCCGACGCGGCCCTGAAGCGCGTGGAGGAGGTGTATGCGTCGTCGGCCAAGACGGTCATGCACGTCGACGGCGTGAGCATGGAGTTCGATCGCTGGCGTTTCAACTTGCGCAAATCGAACACGGAACCACTCGTCCGGCTCAACGTCGAGACGAAGGGTGACCGGGCGCTGTTGCAGGAAAAGACGGAGGAATTGCTCAAGCTCCTCGCGGAAGTGAGCGGCTGACCCGGTCGCGGCAGGAACTCTGAGGGCTGCGGCGAAGCTTTCGGCCATACAAAAGCGTGAGGGGTGGCTGCCACGATGGAGACCGAGCTCATTCAACTGAGCGTTTGGGAGCAGCTGACACAAGAGGCGATGAAGTACATATCGAAGACGCCCACGGTCGCGCTCATCATCTTCGCGACGTGGTTTCTGAGCCGCATTGCGGTGCGCATCGCGGTCGGCGCCGGCCGGATTGCGAAGACGGATCCGGCAGTCGTATTGCTCATCACCTCGTCCATCCGCTTCGTCGCGTGGATCTTCGGGTTCACTGCCATCTTCAACGCGCTCGGCCTGACGCAGATCGCCCTCACTTTGGGCGGGACCGTCGCTCTGGTGGCCATGTCCCTCGCGACCGGCCTGAACACGATTCCGCAGGACCTTTTGGCCGGCATCTTTCTCATCACCGACGAGGATTTCACGGTCGGCCGCGTGATCAAGACGGCCGGGCTGGAGGGGACGCTGAAGCAGGTTTCCATCCGCAAGACGAAAATCGTCGATAATGAAGGGCACCTCCACGTCATTCCGAACCGCACCATCGACGGCGCGACGTACACCATCTATCCGCCGGCTGACGCCCGGGCGGAAAACAGTGAGGGAGCGGAGGAGGCCAGCGCCTCGTAATCTCCGCTCCCCTATCTCGCCTCGCGCTGTCTATCCGTCGATGAGCGCGGCGAGCCGCTCGGGGTCGAAGCCGATCAAGACCTCGCCGTCCACCACGATGGTCGGAGTCTGCCGGCTTCCGAGCTCATCGAGGAGCCGATCAAGAGCTTTCGTGTCCTGAGTCACGTCGTACTCCACGTAGGGCACGCCGCGGGCCTCCAGAAATCGGACTGCTTCCTTGCACGGCGCGCATCCCGGCTGCGTATATAACTCGATCTTTTTTGCCATGGCCACACCTCCCGCCGTAGTTTACTCGCCGTCCCCTTCCTGCGGGCGGAGCGGGTCAGCCCGGCCACTGCCACCGGCGCAGGGAGTCCGATGCGGAGAGGCCGGCGTTCTGCCCCAGAGCAAAGGCCGTCGCAATCAGGTTTCGCTCGCCCGCCACGATGTCGCCCGCGGCGAAAAGGCCGGGCACCTTGTTGCCTGCGCTGTCCAGAACTTGCCCGTCTTCGTCCACGACCAAAAGTCCTTCCTCGTCGGTTTGCACGTCCCAGCCCTCTAGAAACTGGGTGTTCGGCTCGAGTCCCTCGTCGACGAAGAAGCCGTCGAAAAAGAGCTTCGATCCGTCCTCCATGAGAAAACCGAGCAGGTCGGTACCTTCGCCGATATGCTTTACTATTCGCTTCTCGACGATCTCGATGCCCCGCTCCCGGATTTGCTTCAATACGGGTTCTGACATGCCGTGGGGCCTTCCGTTGGTCAGTATGGTGACCTTGTCCGTGAAGTCTTGCGCTCCGAAGGCCGTTCCGTATACGTAATCGCCACAGCCGACGACCGCGATGTGGCGGTCGACGTGCAGGTGGCCGTCGCAGCGGATGCAAAGGTGCCAGCCCCGCCTGTTGCCGGCATACCGGAAGACCACCCGATACCGTTCATATATGGCCTGTGCGCTTTCGTCCACCTCGATGTCCGGCCAGCGGTCCTCGAATCCGGTTGCGATCACTACCGCACGGGCACGAAAGCGCTCGATGGTCAACGGTTTGCCCGGACGGCGAGGCGCCGTCGACACTACGAGTTCAAACCCGTCGTCCGTTCGAATAAGGTTCAGGAGGACGCCGCCGCGCAGGTCGATGCCTACCGGACGGGGATCCGACTCGGACCGCGGTCGCACGGGGAAACCGGCAACCCATTCCCGCAAGGCCTTGATCAACTGCGGACCCGTCACACCGCCGGGAAAGACGGGGGCGTCTTCTATTTTCACGGTTTTGGACCAATACGCGCGGCCACGTCGGCGGCTCACCAGGCCTGCGTCGAGCAGCAGCACGTGGCGCATTTGGTGAGCCGCCGAAACCGCAGCCTGCGTCCCGGCTGGGCCGGCGCCCACCACCGCCACATCGTACAGTGGATCAACTGTAGACACTTGCATCACCGCCGAACGCTTCGCTTCCGTTCGCTGCAACTCCTGCCGCGGTCCTGCCCGGCTGCAGCCGCACCAGCGAGGCCGAGGTCGCCGTCGGAGCGGGGAGGCGGATGACAGGAGATGAGCCGCGTGGGGGAGAATCATTTCGACATGGTGATCCGATCGCTGTTTATTCTGTGTCTCGCACTGCTTGCCATGCCGTCTCAGGCCGCGGTCTTGGGAGAGATCTGGTCCGGAAGGCCGGATGTGCCCGCCGTAGCGGCAACACTGGGCGATCTCGACGGCGACGGCGTTCCCGAGCTCGTCGTCGCCGGTCCCGACAGGCTCGAGATCTACGTGTGGGAGCCCGAAGCACAGCGCTTCGAGAAGCAAATGAGCGTGGGAGGTTTTCCCGCACCCGTCAGCACGGTCACGACCGGCAAAGCCAGCGGCCGTCCGGGCCACGACTTGTGGGTGGGGATGCAAGGTTCCGGTTCCATTCAGCGTTTCTCCCTCGACGAGCACGGCCTCGTGGGCCACGGGACCGTGGCCCGCCTTTGGACCAGTGTGTCCCAGCTGCACGCGGTGGACATCGATGCCGATGGTGACACCGATCTTTTGGCTTTGGGCCAAGACGGCGTGGCGGTGCTCTTCCGCGGTGGTGCAGACGGATTTGTGCAAGTTTGGCGCACGGAGGCGGGCGAGGACGCCGACCGCCGCGTGACCGTAGGCTATTACGCCCCGGGTCCGCTGCCTACCCTCGTTTTCGGAAAAGACCAAGGTCTTGTTGCCCTCTATCGCTGGCAAGCCTCAGCGGACGGGTCGGGGGGGACCCTTGTGAAACTGGCGGAAAACTATCCTTGGGGCGTTATTAGCGCGGTGGACCTGGTGCCGAGGGACGGCCACGAAGGCGCGGATCTGTACATCGCAACGACGCAGAGCCTGCTTTACAAGTACACCTGGGACGGTGCCACGTCGCGGCACGTCACGCAATGGTCCCAGGACGCCGCGAACGCCGCGGTGCAGCTGCAAGCCTTGCGCATACCGGGCCTGTCTAGCCAGCTTTGGGTCGGCATCCAGTCCGGTACGCTAACCGCCTGGCGGCTTACCGCCGACGGACTGGAAGAGGCGTGGCGTCTTGTAGGCGAGGAGATGGCATGGATCTCGCAGAGTGAAACAGGGCATCTGATCACGTATTCCCGCGACGGCAAGCTGCGCGTCCTCGGAGCAGTGCCCGATTCCTACCTGCGGGTGCACCGCGACGGCGTGGGGTATGCTCTACAGAACCCGCCCTTGTTTGAAGGGAACCAGCTCTTTCTCGCGGCCGACGACCTCGTCCGCGTTTTGCGTCTGCGCGCTTGGACGAGCCGAAACGGCACGCGCCTTGCCGGTGTCGCTTCGTGGTTCCAGTTTTTCCTGGTCGACGCCGGTGCCGAAGCGGCTGCCGTCAACGGGCGCAGCCGGCCCCTTTCCGCACCGGCCCGCATGGTAGGGGACGTGCTTTACGTGCCGGTCGACTTCGCGTCCTTGCTGGGCTTTCGCTACGAGCTGACCGAGCCCATCCGCTCCCTGACGTTTTACTGACGATGCGCCATGAATCCGGGCGGATGGGAGCAGGAAGCAACGAATGCCGCACCGAATTGGGGAAGAGTAAGGTTGGGTTCCCTGCGCGGCTGGAGCGAAGGGTCGATCCATTTGCACTTTTGACGCCGGAAACCTCGGCAGTAGAGGGTTTAGTAGCGAGAGGAGCGATACGGTTTGAACGTCTATGCAGCGTCCAAGTTGCGCAACGTGGCGCTCATCGGCCACGGCACATCGGGCAAGACCTCCCTTGCGGAAGCGCTCGTTTTCGCAGCCCAGGGAAGTAAGCGCCGCGGCAGCGTAGCTGACGGCAACACGATCTCCGATTTCGATCCCGAAGAAATTAAGCGCCAGATTTCCATCAATACGAGCGTCGTTCCGTGCGAGTGGAAAGGTTTCAAGGTCAACGTCCTCGACACCCCCGGTTATTTTGATTTCGTCGGTGAAGTGATGGCCTCTCTCCAGAGCGTGGAAGGGGCCGTCTCTGTCCTGTGCGCAGCCTCCGGTCTGGAGGTGGGGGCGGAGCTGACCTGGGAACACGCGGAAAACTTCGGCGTCGCGCAGATGGTGTTCATCAACAAGATGGATCGCGAGAACGCGAACTTCGCCAAGACGCTTGAACAGCTGCAAAACCAGTTCGGCAACACCGTCGTTCCGCTCCAGCTGCCTATCGGAGCCGCCGACACGTTCAAGGGCCTCGTCGATCTGGTCACGATGAAGGCTTACGTCTTTGAGAACGGAAAGGCCGCCGAGCAGCCCATTCCGGACGAGCTGGCCGGCGAAGCTGAGGAGGCGCGAGCCGTTTTGGTCGAAGCCGCTGCCAGTGCTGACGACGGGCTGACGATGAAGTTCCTCGAAGACGAGCCGCTCACGGAAGAAGAGATCGTACACGGGCTGCGTCTTGCCGTCAAGGAACGTTCCGTCATCCCCGTGTTGGTCGGCTCGGCGCTGAAGGACATCGGCGTCACCCAACTGCTCGACGCGATCACGGCGTACATGCCCTCGGCGGAGGATGCCCGCGTGACGGCTACCAACGCGAACGGCGACGAAATCGAGGTCGTCCCCGGTGAAACGCCCGGCCTCGTTGCACGCGTATTCAAGACCCTTGCCGATCCCTACGTTGGGCGCATGACGATGTTCAGGGTGTATTCGGGCACCGTGAAATCCGACAGCACCGTGTACAACGTGACGCGCGGCAGGGAGGAGCGAGTAGGGCAGCTGTTCTTCCTGCGTGGCAAGGAGCAGATCCAGACGGACGCGGTGGGTCCCGGTGACATCGGCGTCATCGCCAAGCTGCAGGAGACGCAGACCGGCGACTCCCTCACGACCCGCGATCAGGCGCTCTCGTTGCCTGGCCTCGAACTCCCGTCGCCGACGGTTACCATGGCGGCCCGGCCGATGGAAAAGGGCGACGAGGACAAGGTGTTCACCGGCCTGACCAAGTTGATCGAAGAAGACCCGACTCTGCACCTGGAAAGGCACCCCGTGACCGGAGAAAACCTCGTCAGCGGCCTTGGCGAGCTTCACCTCGAGGTCATGTCTGCGCGCCTGCAGAAGAAGTTCGGAGCCAACGTCGAGCTGGCCGTGCCGCGGGTGCCCTACAAGGAAACACTGCGTAAGAAGGCGCACGCGGAGTACCGGCACAAGAAGCAGACCGGCGGACGGGGTCAATACGGCCACGTCATCATCGACATCGAACCGTTGTACGATGGCGAGTTCGAGTTCGTCGATAAGATCTTCGGCGGTGCGGTGCCCAAGCAGTACATTCCAGCAGTCGAAAAGGGCATTCGGGAGACCATGGAAGAAGGCGTTTTGGCAGGATACCCCGTCACGAACGTGCGGGTGACGCTGCTCGACGGATCTTACCACAGCGTCGACTCTTCCGAGATGGCGTTCAAACTTGCCGCGTCCATGGCGTTCAAAAAGGCGTTCATGGAAGCGGATCCTGTGCTCCTGGAACCCATCGTCAACATGGAGATTCTTGTGCCCGAAGCGTTCATGGGCGATGTGATGTCTGATCTGAACAAGAAGCGGGGCCGCATTTTGGGTATGGAGCCCGCCGGCAAGATGCAGCGCATTCGGGCTCAGGTGCCGCAGGCCGAGGTGTTCCGCTACGGCGTCGATCTGCGCTCGATCACCCAAGGACGCGGCACGTTCACCGCCGAATTTGCCGCGTACGAAGAGGTGCCGGCCAACATTCAACAGAAGGTCATCGAAGAGGCTAAGAATGAAAGGGCCTCGTAGCGACCGGAACGCGGCCTGCTGATTCCGGACGGGGACGGGTTTCGGTCACCGCACCGAGGCCCGTTCTTTCTTGACTAAGAGCCCCGGCGGACGCATACACATCGAACGGACGAAAAGACGCCCGGACCTACGGATCCGAGGCGAGGGCAGGAGAGGGTGGTGTGATATGCTGGCGGCACGAAGTGGCGGCGGAGGCGGACGGCTTGGCTTTGCACCCGGAGCCGTCTTGAAGGGTACGCTGGTCAGCTTAGGCATCGCGCTGATCATATCGCTCGTGCTCAGCACCATCATTACACTGGCCGGTTGGGAGTCTTTTCCCTCGTATTTGGGAGCATTTCACTATATCAGCATCGCTCTGGGAGGAATCTTGGCCGCCAGGCGCGCCCGGTCTTTTGGATGGTTGCACGGCGGTGCCGTCGGCATCCTCTACACCGTGCTCCTCGCCTTTCTGTTCACGGACGGGATGACGTTCGGAGCGCTGCTACAAGGAAAAGGTTTGCTCGACTTGCTGTACGGACTTGCCGCGGGCGTCGCAGGAGGCGTCTTAGGGGTGAACGCTTAAGGCCGGCTTGGCAAGGAAGGCGGAAAGGAAGATCGGATGTGATGGACCGAACGGAACTCGCGCGACGCATCTACGAAGCAGCGCACTTGACCGGAACCTTTGTGCTGCGTTCCGGTCAGGTGAGTAACGAGTATTTCGACAAGTACCGGTTTGAGTCAGACCCTCGGCTACTGGCGGAGATCGGGCGGCACATGAAAGCGCTGGTACCCGCTGACACGACGAAGCTGGCCGGCCTGGAGATGGGCGGCATTCCCCTCGCCGCCGTACTGAGTCTGGAAACAGGACTACCGAGCCTGTTTGTACGGAAAGAAGCAAAGCCCTACGGCACGCGGCAACTCGCAGAAGGCGGCAACATCGCGGGCGAACGGTTGCTCATCGTCGAGGACGTGATCACATCTGGAGGCCAGGTCGTCGCGTCGGGCAAAGCATTGGAAGGCCTCGGCGCAACGATCGTCGGCGTCCTGTGCGTGATCGACCGGGAAAGCGGCGGGCGCGACAATATTAAGGCGGCAGGCTGGGAGATGTTTAGTCTGTTTACCAAGTCCGAACTGGAGTCGGCGCGGCCCTCGCCCGTCTAACGCGGACAAGCCGTGCGCCAGCGCTCATCCCGCATGTCCAGGACGCGGCCTGCCCTGACGAGTTCAACGGCTCTGCGGCTCGGTGCCGGCACTCCCGCTTCGCGACAGGGGCCGCACTGACCCTGTGAGAGTTCCTCTTCGCCGAGCCGCCGGCCGCAGTCGCAGTGCCATCGGCCGTTCTGCAGATAAAACACTTCAACGCGCCTCCTGCTCGAACTCCTCCCAGGGCGCACGCGCTGCGAGGAGGAGACGCCGCACCGCCTCGGCCGTCGCCTGCGCCCTGGCCACGAGCTCATCGGAATAACCGTAAAGATCTCGTGCCGCCCGAAACTCATCTTCGTCGACGACGCGCACCGTACCGTCCGCCTCCATGACGACGTCCAATTCGAGGTCCACGTATGTGATGCGGCGCCCGCCTTCGCTCACACGGGGAGGCAGCGCGACGTGCACGTAATAGAGCAGGGGAGAGCCGGAACCGTCGAACGCTTTATACACATTGTACCAGCGGTCCCACCACATGTAGGTGAGGCCACCCCCGCTTCGCCAACCCCCGTTCGGTTCGTGCATCCACGTTCCTTCGGCCGTCTCGAGCAGAACGCCGCTGCGGCCCGAGGCCCGCACGACGGATTCCCACCACCTGTGGGGCTTGCCGTCGTATTTGACCGAGTGGACTGCGATGCGCTCTCCTACCCGCGGCAGATTCATCGTACCACCTACTCCCGGACAGGTGATCCTATTATACCTGCGGCCTGCGACCGTGCCAAGCGCCGCCGGCTGCGGCCACGCATTGTTCGTGCATTCGGGCGGACGCTGCAAGCCTCGCTTAAACCCGGGGCAAACTACTGCGGGACTCGGTACCGTCCGGGAAGGGAGCGTCTGCATTGCGATCGAGCTGGATTGCTGTTATTGCCGTCGTCGTCATCGCGCTCGTTGGGGTCCTCTGGCTCGTGCAAATAGGGGGAAAGGAAAGGCAGAAGGCCGCCCAACTGCCCGAACTGACGGAGATGGAACAGGAAGAAGGCCGCATCCGTGTCGAGGTGGCAGGCCGTGACTTAGAGGTGGAAAGCCTGGCATCTACACCGGGCGGATGGTCCCTCTTCGTCGCGGGCGATGCGGACGGGACGGAACTGGACAGACTGCTCGAGCAATCGGCCCAGCTCTTTCAAGGTCTTTCGCGTCTAGACGCCGAGTTTTCCGACATCGGCCTTCTGCTCCGCACGGACGAGCTGAAAGACGTCTACGGCAACACTTTGGAGGACCTACCGATCTTGGAGATCGGTCTGTCGAGGCAAACACTCGAAAGGATCGATTGGAACGGTTTCGAGCCGACCGACTTCGAAAGGGTAGCGGACAGATTTTGGGTACACGATGAAATCCGCCGGCTCGCGGCGGAAAAGGCGGCGCAAGATCAAGTGAACACAGGCCTTTTGGGTCAGACCGCAGGGGCAGCGGGCAGTGAGGGCGGCAGCAACGAGTAGGAATGGCCGGGCGTCGCCGGGGCGGAAAAGAGGATGCGGCGGGAGAGGTCTTTCCACCGCATCCTTGTCTTCGATTACGTTCTTCTTAACGATCGTCCCTGCGACTGCGTCGAGCCTGGCGGCGCATAAGCCGATCGATACCCCGTTCGATCAGCTCTTCCTCGCTCTTCGCCCGGCTGATGCGCTCCCGGCTTCGCAGGGGGCGGTACTTGATGTCATCGTGCATATGAGTCAGCCTCCTTATACTTAGCACGCATCATTTGTAACGCTCTACTGGAACGTTACAAAGAGGAAGCGCGCCTGATCTGAACGTTTTCGGCTCGATATGGATCCCATCGAAAGAATGCCGCTGTAGAGAGAGGAATCTCGAGCCAATCCTATGATACCACAATTGCACGTAAATTGCATGCTACAAATGTAACACATCATACTCATTGTCGCAACATACAAAAGCGGATACCCATCGCATGCGATGGGTAT